>CENU01004476.1_pt1 | contig 10985 bp, 8 predicted proteins | sample 361331 | NCBI WGS metagenome assembly CENU01 (sample SAMEA2619766, study PRJEB7988) | marine metagenome | isolation source: saline water (ENVO:00002010), including
GTAATTTCACATAGCCTGGTCAAAGTGTGGCCGGGGGGCTTTATTCTTCATCAGGTCATCCAGCGATTGTTCCGCTGCATCCATGGACGCTTCCTTGACATAGCCGTAACCGCGCACCGCCAGCACTGCCTCACAGACAGCATCGAGCCGGTCGTGGTCAGCAATCAACAGGGGATCGGAAAACAGCGTTATGACACGATCACGGAAGGCCCATTCACGCCGTCTTTCAGCATTATAGCCGAACACGTCAAACGGGGTTTCGCGCAGGAACCGGAGCTTTTTCAGGCCCCCGAAGACATGCCGCATCCAACCGCCGAAACGGATTTTACGCGGCTTTCCATCACGGTTTTTGAGCCAGCCCAGCAACGGCGGGGCCAGATGATAGGCGACCGGCCGGGGTGATCCAAACGCATCCTTGAGCCGGGTGCCGAAGCCGGGGTCGGTCATCAGCCTGGCGACCTCATATTCATCCTTGATCGCCATCACGCGATAGAGCGCCCGCGCCGTCTTGCGGGCCACGCGGTCATCATCCGGCTTGGCGGCAGCCGCCATGATACCGTCCATAATGGCCTCATACCTTCCGGCGAGGGTGCCGCTGTCATAGGCATTCAGCCGCCCTGCAAAATAGCGGATAGCCTCATCAGCCGGGCGATCATCAATCATGGCCTTGTCAATAGAGGGGGCCAGCCCGGCGGCGGCCCTGACCCGGTCCGCATCAACCGCAAGCCAGCGTCCCCATTCGAGCGCCCGATGGTTGTCAGCCACCGCCACCCCGTTGAGCCGCAGGGCATGCATCAAGGCATCAGTGCTGAGCGGGATCAGCCCTTTCTGCAAGGCAACCCCAAGCAGCATGACGTTCGCAAAGGTCGCGCTGCCAAGCAGCTGTTCGGACAGCAGCGATGTATCCACCGGCATGATCTGCTCAGGGTTCATGACAGCCTCAAGCCGCCTGAAAACAAGGCTGTCATCAACGACATGACCAGAACCAACCCCGGCGACACCAACCGGGTCCATACGGGCATTGATGATCGCCGTGGTGCGGGACGCATCGAGGCACTTGAGGGCCAGATCATTGGCGGCCACCACCGCATCACACCCCAGCAGCAGATCAGCCGAACGGGGCGGCAACCGGACCATGCGGGCATCGAGACTGCCCTCCCGCACCATCCTGACCTGGCTGGTCACGCCACCGTTTTTCTGGGAAAGCCCGGTCTGATTGACGGCCTGGGCGGATATCCCCTCAATCCTCGCCGCCATCACCAGCACCGCAGACAGGGTCGATACCCCCGTGCCGCCAATCCCGGCCATGAAAATATTGGTGATCCCCTCACGCCACGGCTGAGGATCGGGGAGGAGTGCGGCATCCGGCTGTTCGGGGCGCATCACCTCGCTTTCCGCCTCGGCCGTTGTCACTGAAACAAAGCTGGGGCAGAACCCCTCAAGGCAGGAATAATCCTTGTTGCAGACGGTCTGGTCGATCTGCCGCTTGACCCCTTCGGGACGGGTCACCGGCTTGACGGCAACGCAGTTCGATTTGACGGCGCAATCCCCGCAGCCTTCGCAGATTTCCTCATTGATGAAGAGCCGCTCAGCACGATCAGGGATTTTGCCGCGCTTGCGACCCCGCCGCAATTCAGCCGCGCAGGTTTGAACGAAAATCAGCGCGGTGACCCCGCTGATACGCGCCAGGTCTTCCTGCACCGCAACGATATCCCGGCGGTGGTGAAAGCCTGTCCCCTCAGGCCAGCGGCCGGTTCGGCGCTGGCCTTCCGGATCATCACTGACAACGGCGATACCGGTTGCGCCTTCAGCATCGAACTGGCGGGCGATGGCATCGGCACTGCCTGCCCCCATGGCGTTTTGCCCGCCGGTCATGGCAACGGCACTGTTGTAGAGCAGCTTGAACGTGGTGTTGACCCCGGCGGCGATCGCAGCCCTGACCCCGAGGTAGCCGGAATGCGCGAACGTGCCATCACCCATGTTCTGAAAGGAATGGTCATGCGATGAAAACGGCGCACGACCAATCCAGAATGCGCCCTCACCCCCCATCTGGGTGAAATTGGTGATGTTGTCGGCATCGATGAAACCTGAAATCGAATGGCAACCGATCCCCATGCCGGTGATCTCCCCCTCCGGCAGCTTGGTCGATGAATTATGCGGGCATCCGGCACAATAATAGGGGGTCCGCATCGCAACCTGCGGCAGGTTGCCAAGATCAGCTAGGGCTGGCGGGGTGGTGACGGTTATGCCGGTGGCCTCAGCCCTGTGGGCGACAGCACGGGCAATACCCTCAACCGAGATTTCACCATGCGCGGGCAACAGGGTCTGGCCATCATGGTCACGCTTGCCGGATAGCCGGATCGGCAAGGCCCTGTCCACCAGCAGACGAGCCACCTGATCCTCAACGAGGGGGCGTTTTTCCTCCACCACCAGAATTTCCTCAACACCGTCCAGGGCCGGGGCAATCACCCCTGCGGCCAGTGGCCAGGGCATGCCGACTTCAATCATGACAATGCCATGATCGGCGGGCTGATCCATGCCGAGCAGCGACAGGGCCTCCCTTGTCTCAACCGCCGCCTTGCCGACAGCCATAATGGCAAGGCGCGGCTTCACTGATCCGGGATCAGCCAGGTCTGGCCCGGATGGCAGGGTGACTGCATTGGCGGGATTATTGCCCTGCCATGCCCGGACCGCTGGCAGCCTCAATTCATGCAGGCGTTGTTCCCGCAAACCGGCGGGGTCATGCTTGCCGACATGAACCGGCCCCGGCTGATGCTCAGGCGGCGCCAGCATGGGGCGGATTGAACCCAGGTCCAGCACCGTGCTGGCATCGGCTGTGTCCACCACGATTTTCAGCCCGACACAGCATCCGGCATGGCGCGACAGGGCAAAGGCCTCAAGCCCCATGGGGATGATGTCGCTGACACGCCGGGGGAAGAAATAGGGGATGCCGAGGGCAACAAAATTATGATCGGACTGATAGGCCAGGGTCGATGATTTGCCGGTGGGGTCATCCCCGACAGCGATGACCATACCGCCCTTTGGTGCGACCCCGCCCTGATTGGCGTGACGCAGCGCATCCATGGACCGGTCCAGCCCCGGCCCCTTGCCGTACCAGAGCGCAAACACCCCATCAATCGACGGGTCATCATAAAGCCCGATATGCTGACTGCCCCAGAGCGCGGTTGCCGCCAGTTCCTCATTGACGCCGGGCTGAAAGACGATGCCATGTTCATCCAAAAAACGTTTTGACCGCCCCAGCTCAAGATCAAGGCCGCCCAGTGGCGAGCCGGGATAGCCGCTGACCAGCCCCCGGGTGTTCAAGCCACGTTCCTGATCAAGACGCGCCTGTTCGAGCAAAAGCCTGACCAGCGCCTGGGTACCGCTGATCAGTGCTGTACCCTGACGTGATGAATAACAATCGCTAAGACTGATGCCATCTATTCCCAAACCCTGCATTAGATGCACCCCATACATCACACCCGTAAATTTCAAGGAAAATCCTAGCGCGAAACCGAAAAAGAGCAAAATTGATTTTGACAAAATTAACCCATGGCTACAGGTTAGGATCATCATCAGGATTTTTTGCGGAGGACCGGTTCCATGAACCCAGTTTACATTCTGTCAGCGACACGAACAGCGGTCGGTTCATTTGGCGGCAGCCTCAAGGATACAAGCCCCATTGATCTTGGCACCCATATTGCCAAATCCGCCATTGAAAGAAGCGGTGTTGCGGCTGATGCCATTGATCACGCCGTCATCGGCAATGTCATCCATACTGAGCCGCGTGATATGTATGTGTCGCGCTGTATTTCAATCGGTGCCGGGATGCGTGAGGGCGCCCCTGCCCTGACCGTCAACCGGCTTTGCGGCAGCGGGTTGCAGGCTATTGCCAGCGCCAGCCAGCTGATCATGCTGGGCGATGCCGAGCTGGCGCTCGCCGGCGGGGTTGAGGTGATGAGCCGGTCGGGCCATATCGTGCCATCGCTGCGCTGGGGTGAACGCATGGGCAATGCCGATATCCATGACATGATGCTGGGCGCGCTCCACGACCCGTTCGGGATCGGCCATATGGGGATCACGGCGGAAAATGTTGCCGCTGACTATGGCATCAGCCGTGAAGACCAGGATGCTTTTGCCCTTGCCAGCCAGCAGCGGGCCAAGGCGGCGCAGGATGCCGGTTATTTTGACGACCAGATCACCCCTGTTGAGATCATGGTCAAGCGCAAGCCCGCTGTCTTTGACCGTGATGAATATATTCGCGGTGATGCCAGCATGGATCAGCTCGAAGGTCTCCGCACTGTGTTCCAGAAAGATGGCACTGTCACCGCCGGTAATGCATCCGGCATCAATGACGGCGCGGCGGCGCTGGTGCTGGCCTCTGGCAAGGCTGTGGAAAGCCATGGCAGCACGCCACTGGCGCGGATCATCGGCTATGGTTTCGGCGGCGTTGCGCCCCGGATCATGGGCATGGGTCCTGTCCCGGCATCGACCATGGCGCTGGAAAAGGCGGGTATCGGTATCAGCGATCTTGAGGTGGTGGAAAGCAATGAGGCGTTTGCCGCCCAGGCCTGCGCTGTCACGAAAGAGCTCGGCCTCAACAGCGATATCGTCAACCCGAACGGCGGGGCGATTGCCCTTGGCCACCCGATCGGGGCCACCGGCGCGATCATCATGACCAAGCTGGTGCATGAGCTGCACCGCCGCTCGGCCCGTTACGGCATGGCTACAATGTGCATTGGCGGCGGTCAGGGGATCAGCGTTGTTGTTGACACGCAGGTCGGCTGATTGATCAGCCGGTCACGCCGCGATCCCGGACACTTCCATGACATGCCCGGCCAGCGCGAGGGATGAGGTCAGCCCGGGCGAATCAATAGCGTAGAGCGCGGTGACCCCGTCGGCACCATGATCAGCCCCGGTCATGATGGTGAAATCCTGAAACCGGGAGCCATCATTATAGATTTTCGGCCTCAACCCGGCCCAGGCGGGTACCAGCTCATCTTCCCTGAGGTCAGGCCAGTAGGTTGAGATTGACCGGTGAAATTTGGCCGCATCGCCGGGGTCAACGCTGTAATCCTCACCCTCCACCCACTGGATATCAGGCCCGAAGCGCGCCCCGTTTGCGGCATCGAGCGTCAGGTGAATGCCCAGCCCGCCCCCTGATGGCATCGGGTAGATCAGACGGCTGAACGGCGGCTTGCGGGTGGTGGTGAAATACTGCCCCTTGGCCATGTAATGCGGCGGGATGCTGGATGGCTCCAGCCCCTCAATCGCCTTTGAAACGGTGTGCGATCCATGCCCGGCTGCGTTGATGATGCGGCCTGCGTCAATCACCATCGCCTCACCCTGGCTGGTGATGCGGCAATGCCAGCGTTTGGCCCCGTATCCAGCCTGGTAACATTCAGCCCCTTCAAACCGGCTGAGATAGGCGATGATCGCGCCTGCATTTTCGGCATCAGCCTCAAGCGCGGCCATGTAGTTATGGCTGTCCACCACCCCGGTAAAGGGCGAATGGATCGCTGCCACGGCGTTGAGGTGAGGTTCCATTTCAGCCAGCCTGGCCTGACCGATCATGGCCAGATCGGGAACACCATTGGCCTGACCCTTGGCCATGATGGCGCTGAGGCCCTCAACCTGATCATCATTGGTGGCGACAATCAGCTTGCCAATGCGGTTGGCCGTCACCCCGCGTTCGGCGCAATACGCATACATGGCATGCGCACCCTCAACGCAGAGCCGTGCCTTTAGAGAATCCTGCGGGTAATAGATCCCGGCATGGATCACCTCGGAATTGCGGGACGATGTTTCCATCCCGAAGGACGGGTTATCCTCAACCAGAATGACCGACAGGCCTTGCATCGCCGCCTGCCGCGTGATCGCCAGCCCCACCGCACCGGCACCGATAACCAGCAGATCAATGGATGCATCCGCGCTCATTCTGCTACCCCCATGATCGGCGCCCCACGATGGCCCAAAACAACTTCATTCCCCTCTTTGGGATGCCGGGGCACGTTCATTGCCAGCAGCAGCGAAATGAAGGCCATCGCCGCGCCTGAAAGAAACACCGCCGCCGGTGAAATCAGCCAGAGCAGGCCGAAACCTGCGGGCAGAAACACCGCCACAATATGATTGATGGTAAAGGAAACACTGGCGGTTCCAGCAAAATCAGACGGATCGGCAATTTTCTGAAAATAGGTTTTGATGGCAATCGCCATGGCAAAGAAAATATGGTCGATGATATAGAGACCGGCGGCCAGCACCGCGCTTTCCACAAAGGCGTAGGATGTGAAAACGATGATCAGCCCGATGTATTCCAGCACCAGGGCAGCGCGTTCACCAATACGGCCGATCATCTTGCCGATAAGGGGGGCAAGCCAGATATTGATGACCGCGTTGATCAGGAACAACATCGCAATCTGGCCAATGCTGTAGCCGAATTTTTCCACCATGAGGAAACCGGCAAAGACGATAAAAATCTGGCGCCGCGCCCCTGACATGAAAATCAGCGCGTAATAGAGCCAGTATCGGGGCCGCAGAATAATCGTCTTATGCTGGGGGCTGGTCGCCTTAAAGAGCGGAAAGGCAAGGTAGCCCGCAACCGCCATCATCATGGTGATGACCCCGCCCACCAGAAAAATCCCGGTATAGATCGCGCCATCACCAATGAAGCTTTCGCCGCTGATAAACGCCAGCGGGTCCAGCCCGGGGGTGAAGGCAAACACCGCCACAAAAATCAGCCCGAGCGTCGCCACCTGGGCGGCTGAGGCAACCCCGTAAATCCGCCCGAGCATTTCAGGCGCCGTCTTCTTGTCGAGCCATTGCATCGCCAGCGACTGATTGCAGGTCTCATAATAATGGAACCCGATTGAGGCGATGACGGTGGTGATGTAAAGCCCGAACGCCGTCGGGAAATACCCGGTCAGTGCCGTCCCCAGCCCAAGCAGGCCAAGCGTCAACAGGGCCAGCCTCTGTTCGTTGAAGACAATCAGCAGGTACACCACCAGAAACGACAGAAAGCCCGGAACCTCCCTCAGGGATTGCAAAATCCCGATTTCACGCCCGGTGAAACTGGCATGCTCAAAGGTGAAATTGTTGATCAGGGTTGACCATGTGATGAAACTGATCGGCATTGCAGCCGCCGTCAGCATCAAGAGGATGTGGGGGCGATCGGCCAGGGTCCTGATCATGGAAGCGCGAGAAAGCATAGCGATACATTATCTGAACGATCATGCCCCTTCAACCTCAATGCCAGGTTCACGCCCGCCGGAAACCAGGCATCATCAGGGGATGATGACCGATCATTTTTTCATGCTCCCTCCCGCCAGGGCCGGCTTCAGCCTAATTGAACTGCTGGTGGCGCTGTCACTGCTCAGCCTGGTGGTGACCGGCGGGTTTTTCTTTTTCAACAGCGTGCAGACGGGCTACCTGATCGAGGCTGGCAAGGCCAACACGGTGCGGCAGGCCAGTGCCTCGCCGACTGGGAGGATACCCAGGATGAGGCCGAAACCCCGGCAAGGGAGCTGTTTGGCCTGCAAGGCTACCTCGCCACCATTACGACGGCCGCAGAACATACCTGTTCCGATAGCCGGATCGCCGGGTCATGGGGCTGGATCGGGGCATACGACCGGGGTTGTGAGCGCGGCAACAGTTGCGGTGATGCCGCCAGCAACACCGATACGGCGGCTGGCCCCTATGGCAAGTACAATTCAAAAGACGCATCGGCGGAGGGGTTCTGGTACTGGGTAACCGGGCCTGAAGGGGAATGGAATTCATCCGAGGCCGGCTACGCGGATCATGATGGCGGGGCTGGCCGGGGGCTTTATATCGGCAACGGGACGGCGGGCAATTTCACGGTTTTCGACCCGCCTGATCCGGGGGGTAAAACCATGCCTGAAAGTTTCACGAACTGGGCCGGTATTCAGCCCAATGACTGGGTATCGTCTGGCGGGTTGCCGACCCAGGATTACCTGCAAACCTACCTTGAAGGAACATGGAACGATGACACCAGCTATGATCAGGCTGATGGTTACCTGATCGAGTATGGCGGCATGACCGATGATGCCCAGAGGGTGCTGACCAAAAGGGTTGTCATTGATACCTTTTCATTCCTGAAAAACTGCAATTAATACAATGCTGATCTGGGTATTTCTTGCGCTGGTAATGTTTTACGCTATCATCATCAGATGCATTCGCCGTATTGAGGTTTGTTTATGTTATCCGACAGGGTCAAGACGATGAGCAGTCAAGATGACCAGGGCGGTTCCTTCAAGAAACGCCTGAGCCGTGCGAAAAAAACCAAAACAGCCGCCAAAACCAAAAAGAAAAAAGCAACCGCTGCATCCGATGAAGAGGCCCTGGTGGCGGTCCTGAATGAAGCCGTCAAGACTGATGAGACCGAGGCTGATGCTCCCGAAGCGCCTGCCATTCAGGAAGAGGCCAATCCCCCCGAAGTAACACCTGAAGAGGCGATTGCTGAAGAAGTCAGCCTCGAAGAGGCCAGCCCCAAAGAAGCGATTGCTGATGAAGCGGGGATAATGGAGACCAGCCAGGTGGAAGAAAGCAACGGGTTCCAGATTTTCAAATCCGGCACCACCGCCGACAGGGACCCGGATCAGGCGGGCAGCGGCATGACCGCAAATCCTGATACCGGTAATTCTGATACGGGTAATCCTGAAAGCGATAATCCTGCGGGCAACGCCAACATGGATCAGCTCAACGCAGAGGTGAGCCGCTGGATGACCAACGCGGTCAGAAGCATCGTGCGTGATGAAATGCAGCAGAAGGTGGATGCCATCGCCCGGTCAGCCGTGCGCAAGGCCCTGGCCGAATTCGACCCGAAAAAGGACTGATGCACCCTCCCCGGCTGTCGCTCAAGGATGCTGGTTGTTCCGTGATGCTAGTTATTCAGGGGGAAGTTGAACTGCGCCCCTGAACGGATGCCGGTTGGCCAGCGTGATGTCACGGTTTTCAGCCTGGTGTAGAACCGCACAGCCTCCATCCCGTAGGCACCATGATCACCAAACAGCGAACGCTTCCAGCCGCCAAAGGAATGATAGGCCACCGGCACCGGAATAGGCACATTGATCCCCACCATGCCGATCTGGATCTGATCAGCGAAGGACCGCGCCGCGTCACCGTCACGGGTGAAAATCGCCGTGCCATTGCCGAATTCGTGATCGTTGACCATCTGCACCGCGGTATCAAAACTGTCGGCACGGGCAACGCTCAGCACCGGGCCGAAAATCTCTTCCTTATAGATCGTCATGTCGGTGGTGACGCGATCAAACAGGCTGCCGCCAATGAAATAGCCATTCTCATAACCTTGCAGGCTAAAGCCGCGGCCATCCACCACCAGCTCGGCACCCTCGGCCACGCCCTGATCAATATAGCCGGATACCTTGTCCCGATGCTGGCCGGTGATGAGCGGGCCCATCTCGGCATCAGGATCATCCCAGGCACCGACCTTGATCCCGCGCACCCTCGGGGTCAGCTTTTCAACCAGCCGATCGGCGGTTTCCTCACCCACCGGCACGGCGACTGAAATCGCCATGCAGCGTTCACCGGCAGAACCGTAACCGGCCCCCATCAGGGCATCGACAGCCTGATCCATATCGGCATCAGGCATGATGACCATGTGATTTTTCGCCCCGCCCAGGGCCTGAACCCTTTTGCCATTGGCGGTACCGGTGGAATAGACGTATTCGGCAATCGGGGTGGAGCCGACAAAACTGACCCCCTTGATATCAGGATGCGCCAGGATCGCGTCCACCGCATCCTTGCCGCCATTGACAATGTTGATCACGCCCTTGGGCAGGCCAGCCTGATGAAACAGGTCAATGGCCAGTTGCGGCGCGCCGGGGTCACGTTCCGAAGGTTTCAGGATAAAGGTGTTGCCGCAGGCTATTGCCATGGGGAACATCCACATCGGCACCATGGCCGGAAAATTGAACGGCGTGATCCCGGCCATGACACCCAGCGGCTGGCGATCGGAATAACTGTCAATCGCCGGGCCGACATTGCGGGTGTAATCACCGCGCAACAGATGCGGGATACCGCAGGCGAATTCCACCACCTCAATACCGCGGATCACCTCACCGCGTGCATCTTCCCGGGTTTTGCCATGCTGGGTTGAGATCGCCTCAGCCAGGGCATCGAGGTTTTCTTCGAGCAGGGCCTTATACTTGAACATGATGCGGGCGCGTTTCAGCGGCGGGGTATCCGCCCATGCCGGCAGGGCGGCCTTGGCGGCGGCCACCGCCTGATCCACAACCGCTGCCCCTGAGAGCATGACGCTGCCGGTTTCCTCGCCCGTGGCAGGGTTGAAAATAGGCTGACTGCCCATATCGCCGTCAACAAAGTCACCATTGATAATGTTTTTATAAATTGTCATGCCGTGGCTCCCCTTTTCATTCGCTCAACTTTCAGCAGATACTGACTTTAACCGGCAGCATCGTGAAATCAACCATCAATCCGCCTCTTTGTCTTTAAACGCGGTCAGGGGCAGGGCGGTGGTGTATTTTATCTGCTCCATGGCAAAGGAAGAGGAAACATCGCTCATCTTTACCTTGCTGATCAGTTTCTTGTAAAAGGCATCATACTGTTTCATGTCGGCGACCACGACCCTCAGCAGGTAATCGATATCCCCGCTCATCCGGTAGAACTCCACCACTTCGGGCATGCCGGAAACAGTGCGGGCGAAATGATCCAGCCAGTCGGCGTTATGCTCATTGGTGCGCACGGAAACGAAAACCGAAATCCCGGCCCCGATCTTATCAGGGTTAAGCAGGGCAACCCGCCGCCGGATCACGCCCAGCTCCTCTAGCCGCTGGATACGCCGCCAGCATGGTGTCACCGACAGGCCGACACGGCTGGCCACATCAGCAATAGCCAGGCTGACATCCTGTTGCAGCAATTCCAGAATTTTGACATCCGTCTGATCAATTTTCATGATTGTTCTCCCCCTGGTTAGTCTGCTGGTTGATCGT
>CENU01020310.1_pt1 | contig 10974 bp, 13 predicted proteins | sample 361331 | NCBI WGS metagenome assembly CENU01 (sample SAMEA2619766, study PRJEB7988) | marine metagenome | isolation source: saline water (ENVO:00002010), including
GAAGACGGCTCGCTCGAGTTTGTTAACGAGGCGTAGGACTTAGATTAAGAGCAATCCCTCAAGCGTTTTCGCGTTGACCCCCTCCATGCAGCCACGAATCATGTACTATTTAAGTCGGCTCCCGTAGTTCAATGGATAGAGCAGCGGTCTCCGAAGCCGCAAATGGCAGTTCGAATCTGCCCGGGAGCACCATTTTAAATTATTATTTATCAACTATTTATAATATATATGGCTAATATCTTAATGACTGAAATTTCTCTAATTTCGGCATACTTTTAATTTCGCCACTGCCAAGGGGTTTCCCACCTGCACATGGTTCGGAAGTTTAGCGTCAAGCTAAAGTGCATCCGATAGGAATTTAGAGTAGGGGGGGCGAGGGGGGCGCTTGGCATCCCCCTTGCGGATGTGTATATATCTAGTTTCTCTAGAATTTTCTTGAAAATGCCTTGTTCCAACTGTTATTAAATTTTGAGTGAATTCTTTAGACAAATTATTTGAATTACTATTAGAGAAAACTGGTCTCAAACGCGTTGCAGGTCGCCCTTATGGACACATACATTATACTCCAAATTCTGCTATCGCTGTAAGGGTAAAGAAAAAATCTATATCCATAGAATTTTATACAGACGGTAAAAGCAAAAATTCATTAACGCCTGATGAACACATCAAGTGGGCTAATGGGAGTGGTATACTACGACGGGAATTATTCAGTGGAGGATTTTTTGTTCTACGCAGGGGTGTTAAAAATGATTTAAAATCTACCCTTATATACGAGTTATCAATAGATTCTGAAGATTCTCTTTCAAATCCAGATTTGCAGTATGAGTTAGTAGGCGTGATCAACAGCCTAAAGCAAGATCTTGATGGTTTTGTCACTCTAAAAAGCAAAGGCCAAAAGGAAGATTTAGAAGCTAAAGTTTCTGAAAAAGACTCCGTTGAGCAAAAAGAAGTTTGCGGCGATTCTAATGAATCTTTCATTAGTTCTACCTATACAGCGGAAAATCTTTTAGAGGCAATAAGCGACAAGATTATGGAGACTGGTATACTAACTCAGTATGTTGAGGATGGTAGCTTGGCGACGGTTAGCCTCAAGATTGAATCTAGTGAAGATGGCTTTGAGATTATTGTGATTATAGATTGTAATGACAGAAGTTCAGGTGAGTTATCTGATGACGAGGATGATTATATATGTGAGCGATTGGATATATACTTTGAACAAAAAGGCTTTTGGGCTGAATTTGATAGTCTAGGTTATCCTCTAGATGACTTTTTAGGATTCATTACCGAGGTTCAGTCGTAAGGTTAAAATGACTGGTATGATAGCCGATGAAGACAGCGAAATTCTGGTAAAAAAGATCATTGATTTAATGAAAGCTAAATTGGATTCAATTATCGACTCTAATTGGGATGAATTTATTAAAACTGAAAGCTTCAAGGTTCGACCTGGTGTAGCTTATGATAAATTTTATCTCAATCACGTAACGGGTACTTACGATTGTTCTCTACAAGGTTTGATCCATCACTTGCTCTGGGAAAATAAGTGTTATCATAAGCTTCTGCCAAGTTCACAACTTGAGGTAGCAGAAAAAATAATTAAAGATGAGCCAGAAGGTATCTTTGCTCCTGACGAGGATGACGAAAGTATGGAACCGGAAGAGATTGATGAATTAGACTCTGATATTTCAAATATTTTCCACGAAGTTTGTAAGCACGTTGGAACTAGGCTACAAGATCTAGATTTTTTTGATTCTTCAGATTTTATTGAGGTAGGATTCCTTGAAGACGCAGATGACGATGATGACGAAATATATGATGAAGATAATGTCGATAAATCTCTTGCGGAAGAACTTGTGAAGAAAGTATGCGCGGATCTTAACAATTGTGGTATACTAGAAAAAGCCATTACATCCGGTAAGCTTGAGAGTGCAAATCTAAGTATTAGTTTTGATTGGGCGGGTTTTTCTTTCGATTTTACACTCACTGTGACCGGCCGTGAAGACGATGACTTAAGTTTTGATGAAGAAGACTCCATTAATGATATTATTTCTGAGTACTTTTACCAAAATGGACATTGGAAAGAGTTCGATAAAGCTAATCTTCCAAAAGATCAATGTGGAGGATTTAGAGCTGAGATAGCCTAGTTATCGCATCAAATCGTATGCTAAATAAATGGTCTGCTACCCTAGTTGAAAGGACAAAGAGTTGTTTGCATAACATAGACTCTTTCAACCCTGTGGACGGATGTTTGTACCTTAAGCGTGTCGATGGGAAATATGGTAAAATAACAGTTGCTAACTTGATTAAAGGTCATCTTGAGATTGAAGTTGAGACATCTAATAAAAAGATTTATTTTGCCAGTTCGGATGAGCTTATAGGAGCTGGTTGGGTCATCGATTAAGTTATATGCAGATAATATGACTGAGAAAAAGCAAGATGGAAAAAGTGGGACCGCGAAACTAAATTCATTCGTAGGGTGTACTGTTACCTTGGAAGTAGCGTTGCAACTTGCTGATATGGTTGTTGATGGATTGGATTCCAACGAATCATCATGGGCTGATTCTAGTAATGCTCAGTACGAGGCTCATAGATCATTGAAATATGATATCCTAGAGACCTTTGCCTCACTGGCTAAAGATGATCGCCAGATTCCTGACATGCAATTAATTTGGATTTTAAGTTTATTTTTAAGAAACTCCTACTTGGGTAAGAAGTTTCCAGTAGATATTATCAACTCTAAAACCGGTGAGACAATAATACCACGCGGTAGGAAAACGGGGATGTCCCTATTAAGAAGGCTTGCAAGCAATCACATGTATTGGGCGGTAGATGATCCTATATTAGCTAAAGATCTTTCGACCCTTAGGGAAAAAGTAATTTCAAAATGCGAGGCTTTGCACCACGCTCTTAAATCATAAAAATATGCTTCTAATCAATTATGAAAGCATCCACCACCTTTGCCAAATCAATCTTTATAAAAGCGACAGCCTTAAGAAATTTAAATCTAACGAAGGACGAGCAACGAGAGATCAAAACCGCGATCTCTTTCGATGTTAGGATTTACGGAAATCTTAAAAGGCCAAAGGTAAGTCGAAAAGCACAAATTAAGGCGGATGAACTTGGCATACCGATTAGTGATATGCGATGGAGTAACCAAAAATAAACATGATAAGGGGCGCAGCATTTTTCATTTAGAACATTTCCATACTGTAAGGGATATCAGAGAAGCCTGTTTAAAAGAGGGAAAAGAGGCCGAAATTGTTTCAATATTAGAAGGGTCTATAATAGTTTGGATATTGAAAGTAGAAGACAAAATATTAAACGATAATGGTCAAAGAAGTTCACGAAGCGACCCACAGCAGGCTTATATTGATGCTGGTATTGAAATTTTAGACTCTAAGTAAAGCTGAAAAATATTTTTGTCGTTAATTGACCAATAAAAAAGCCTAGTTGGTCGCTAGGCATTATTAATACTGGTGGAGGTGGCGGGAGTCGAATCCGCTCCTTGAATGTCTAAAGGTATTCTACATCGCCTTTAACGCCGGCGCACATTTGTTTAAGTTCATCTACCGTATATTTACTGGCGATCTGCGATGAGTCATTAATAATTATATTTTTCCCAACTTCTAATCCTTTAGGCAACGACTGGATTTTTGTGTTACCAAGAAATAAATCCCCGCCAACTTTTAACCCCTCTGGCAATGATTTAATCGGAACATAGTTTAAGTTTAAATCATTCCCCACCTCTAAATTTTCAGGTAATTCAGTGATTTGGGTATTATCAAGGCATAAGCGACCTGTCACCTTTAGTTTTTCAGGCAACGACTCGAGGAGTCGGGATCCTTCAAGTCGTAAATCTCCATCAAGCTCAAATGCTTGAGGTAACTCCATGTATTTTCCCCCTCGAAGATCTAAGTCTCCTTTATGTTTTTCTTTTAGCATTTAATTTCTCTTTCTATATTAGATGATGTGTCTTGAATTTAGTGGACACATTAAGTTCCCAAAAAAAGGCCGCGTATTATTACTACCCTTAAAATTCCAACATTAGACTTAATTGTCCATCAATTTCAATCAGAGAGGATTCGATCGGTGCGTTATTAAGACTTAAGTTTATACATTAACCCTCACCCCCATGCCACCGCGGCGACTACCACCGCCGAAAAGCAAATTCCTATCAGTAGTTAATAACAGATCTACTATTGCTAGGCAGCTTAGAGAGATCGCTTTTTCTAACCAAAAATGTGTATTCTACTGATTTAATCTTTTCCCAAGTAGAAAAAGCCATTTTTCGATATTTTGTTTTGAGACATTTTATGTCAACAGGATCCTCTTTTGATTGGTATATGTTTCCAATAGATTTAGCGAGTTTTCTCACCTTGTTAGCTGTAATCCTTTCACCCTTCTTAATAATCATAGCATTATCTTTAGTTACAATGGAGAATGGCAACTTTTCACCTAAGATTATTTCGCAAAATTTTTCTAGTATTTCATCATATATGCTTATTTTATCGATTTTCATTTTATTATCTTATTTTTTTATGTTTTTTAAAAATACTAAACTTTTTCTTGTTTGTGCCGCTTTATAATCATTATAACAGACTTTATGAACACATTAGACAAATTATTCGAATTACTATTAGAGAAAACTGGTCTCAAACGCGTTGCAGGTCGCCCTTATGGACACATACATTATAGTCCAAATTCTGCTATCGCTGTAAGGGTAAAGAAAAAATCTATCTCTATAGAATTTTATACAGACGGTGGAAGCAAAAATTCATTAACGCCTGATGAACACATCAAGTGGGCTAATGAGAGTGGTATACTACGACGGGAATTATTTAGTGGAGGATTTTTCGTTCTCCGTAGGGGTGTTAAAAATAATTTGAAATCGACCCTTATATACGAGTTATCAATAGATTCTGAAGATTCTCTTTCAAATCAAGATTTGCTGTATGAGTTAGTGGGCGTGATCAACGGTCTAAAGCAAGATCTTGATGGTTTTGTTACCCCTAAAAGTAAAGAACGTAGAATAGATTCTAAAGAAGCTGAGCTGGTTAGCGAGGAATCTAACTCATCCAATCAAGGAGGGCAGCACTTTTATCTTATGCGAATCGGCATCTCAGGATATTTTGATTCAGATGATTTTGAAGATGATTTGGAACACGCGGTAACAAAAAGTGCTGACATGTTACTCCATCACGGCCTACTACTGAAGGAGAGAGGAATACAAACTGATTGCTTTTATGTCGTAGGGAAAAAAGAGAATGGTTCCTTCGCCTTAAAAATAGAGATGGATGATAATCTCGATAGAATGAAGCTACTGGAGAAACTCGAAGATGCATTGTTTAAAAAATTCCCGTTGAACGAGTTTTATTCTGTGGAGCATGAAGCAGTTAATATGATGTTCCAAGCAGAGGAGACAGTTGACGAAGACCTATGGAGCTTTGAATTTAATCGGATTGCTGAAGAATCTGAAGCGGATCTTAGCATTATTGGGTGGCACTCGCAGCACAGTGACTTTTCAATTCAACAATGGGGAGGCGGAGAATATGATGAGGGGGTTGAGTCAAATCCAGATGCTGAAGAGTATTACATAGGACTTGAATCAGGGGAGAGTCTAAAGCACGAAAATCTCAAACAGTCTCATTTTGATCTAGCTTCTTACACCACTGAGAGCCTGTAACGATTGAGATTGTTTATAAGGTGCGCGCTTTGAATTTCCGATTTTGGGACTATTTGTATGAATGCTTGAATAAAAGCTACTTTGGATACTGGTTTTATAGATCACATAGCTAGCAGCTTCAATTGTCGGCTTGCTTGTCTTTCGTTCTCCCGTGGTCACACTTCTAGCCACATATTTTTATAGCACTACAAGAATATAACTTCCTTTACGGTCTCCGAAGTCGCAAATGGCAGTTTCAATCTGCCCGGAATCACCATTTTAAATTATTACTTAACAAATACTTAGGAGATATATTGCTAATCTCTAAGTGACTGAAATTTCTCTAATTTGGTCACAAAAGTCCAGTTTTAGACAATTATTGGTCATATTTTGGTCACATTTTTAATTTCGCCACTGCCGCTGGGCTTCCTACCTGCCCTCGGTCGTTAGTTCAGCGCAAGCTTGAGCGAAACCGAGAGGTAAAAAGAAGGGGGAGGGGGTTCGCTTGGCTGCCCTCTCGATGGTGTATATACATCAAGTGCCTTCTAAAAAAAACTCCCAGATCTTAACGGTGGCGAGTGTATCGAGTTTACAGTATTCAAGCATTTGTTGGCGTAGTTCTTCTTTTCTATCGGCGGGTGTTTTCGGTTCGATCGCTTCGAGATAGGCAATTCCTGCTTCTGAGCCAGCTTGAACGCCTTCTAGGTCACTATATTGTAGTTCGGGACAAATGGTGGGTAGTATTGCCTTGATACTCCAGCTTCCTTTTTGGTCTGGGTGATAATAATAATTTCTTGCGACTGGTAATAGATCGACAACTCTCGGGAGTAATGCATGTAGCTTATCCGTATAACTAGGGTAGGCTTCTGCGAGTTCCTTAATACGGGTGTTCTCGAAAGCAGAATTGTATACGTATATTGGTCCGAAGCTGCCGCAGTCTTCAATTATGGCTTTTATAAAAGCCTCGCGTGGGTCATCACCTGAAAGATCCAAAAACTCTGAGTGGTGAATTGTTCCGTCTTCGTCAACTCGGTGTAAACTAAACTGGAAGGTTATTTGCTGGTAGGGACGAGTGCCTTTCCAAATGGGGACGGCAAGTGAGATCGTTTCGAAGTCTAAGAAGTATGCAGTTGAGGTCCTGCCTGCCAGAGCAGCGGTAGCACCCTCCGCGTCGAAGTAGGTCCTTCCTGAAAGTGTGGCCGCTTTGACTCTCTTTTGAGATTCGTTTATCTCATCGTCAGGTGTGTCAGACAGTTCGGTAATCCCTTGGTTCTCCCAACCTTTCAATTTTGATTTACGGATACGGGGTAATATACTTGCTGGAACTTTTGGTTTTGGGACGTCTTTCCAGCAGTAGTTACAGAAGCCGCATTCAAAGGGAGAACTACAATGGTCTCCGACCTCAACCGTCGGTTCTTCAATGAGCGCTGCGACTGCTTGCGCCTGTACAATCCATTTCTTAACTTCAGTATGCCTGCCCTTTGCTTCCTCAGTTATGTCCTCAATTTGAAGAAGACCTTCGTAGTTATCCTCGCCGGGATAGACAAACTGTTTGTTAATGTGAGCGACGCCGACCCTTGATAGATTGATTCCTACGGTCTCGGCAATGTAGGTCTGAATGGCGACATCATCTCGGTGGTAGTCATGAACACATGTGGAGCACTTAACCTCGATCAATTCCCACTGTAATTCACTAAAGTCTTCTGATGGGCGCATGACGTCTGCCAAGGCGAGTGCGCCTGGAATGGTTAAAAGTGCTTCGAAGATGGGGCCTTCGCCCAATTTGAGAGCTTCTTTTGTCTGAGCTGCAGAGTCATCCCAACCAATTAGATTGGGATCTACATTAATGCCTTTCATCTGTGGATCTAAGATTGATTGGGCAATCTTGCCGACTTGATGGCCAGCCAAAAAGGCGACTTCGGAACTACTATTATCCAGCAGTTCAGGCTTGTTCAGTTCCAGCCAAAGGCGTTTAGGGCATTGGCGATGAGCGATCAGTTTAGACTTAGATAAGTTGCGCATAATAGGTAATCCTTTGACTTGTCAGAATCGGTTTGAGTAGGTACATGAATGTTAGACCTGCTAAATTACTTTTAATATTCATTATTACTTTTCTAGCGATATGAACTCGAGGAAGCGCTTTTGAAGTTCTACAGATAATTAAGAACAAAAAGAAAAATAGGGGGGGACTGCATAATCACCTACAAAGATCGACTACGACAAAATCTTAAGTGGAGGTGGTCACAAAAGCCCAGTTTTTGACATTTTTTGGTTTCTCTTAATGTGGAAAATATTCAATACTACCATATTAACCTTGATCTTAGCGAGGTCGCCACGATACATCAAAGATTTAAATAAGAAAAATGAATGACAAATTCAACTCAGAGGTAGCTCAAAAAATTCAGCATTATGTGTATCGTCTGATCGACCCCAGGAATGGAGAAACTTTCTACGTTGGTCGTGGGCAGAATAATCGGGTCTTTGATCATGCACGCGGCGAATTAACAGATGAGTCAGGCAGTCAAAAGATGTCCCGAATTCGTGAGATCAAACTCTCTGGTTTAAAAGTGTCACATGTCATTCATAGGCATGGCATGGATAAACCAACCGCCAAGGACGTTGAGGCAGCCTTAATTGAAGCCTACCCAGGGTTAACAAACATCATGGGTGGGGATGGAAATAACGATTTTGGAGTTATGCATTCGAGTGAAATTATTAAGAAATACTCAGCCAGAATTGCAATTTTCGAGCATAAGGCACTTTTGATTAGCGTTAACAGAAGCGCGAGCGAACGATCTTTATATGAGGCGACGCGATCTGCATGGAAGATCAATTTAAAAAAAGCTGAGCAGGCAGAAGTCATTTTGCCGACGGTTCATGGCCTAATTGTTGGTGCTTTTTTCGCAGATCAGTGGTTACCAGCGACGACGGAGAATTTTCCCGGGAAAGAAACGATCGAAGGTCGCTATGGCTTTGTTGGTAGTGAGTCGCCAGTTGAGATTTCGAAACTCTATGTTGGTAAAAGAATTCCTGATGAATACAGAAAAAGGGGTGCATCTAACCCCATTAGATATACGTGGGACTAATTATGAAGTGGTCCCAACGATGGGTTCACTTCACACTTTTTCGTTGCCTGCTACCCCTTAGTTTAGGGGAAGCAATCTATCTGAAATTTAGGGTCCGGATCACTCTTAGGGAGAGCAGCAGGTTTGAGATTCTTTGGCTTCAGATGACAGCTTTATTGTTGTCTGTGGCCGTGATGTTGATAAGTGTCTAACTTATGCTTAAAATACTCTATATTGATATGGATGGAGTCTTGGTCGACTTTAAATCTGCCTATCCAAAGCTAAAGAATCATGAGCGTGCGAAGTATAATCCTACTGACAAGCCTGACAGAGACGCTGCCTATGATGAGGTGCCTACCATCTTTTCCAGAATGAATCCAGTCGAAGGTGCGCTAGAGGCATTCGATTTGTTGAGTCAATTCTACGACACTTACATCCTTTCTACTGCACCCTGGGATAACCCGAGTGCGTGGTCGGATAAGCTTGATTGGGTGAAAACAAATTTGGGTAGAAGCGCATATAAGCGGCTTATTCTAAGTCACAATAAGCACCTTAATTATGGCGATTATTTAATTGATGATCGTGATAAGAATGGTGCAGATCGCTTTAGAGGCGAATTGATTCGCTTTGGTAGTGCGCGCTTTCCTGATTGGACGTCTGTGGTTGAGTATCTTCGTTAAAAAAATTTGTGGCCTCTACTGTTAAGGGTATCCTGGCAAACTAGTAGTGTCCATGTAATACGTATGCGGGGGGTATCAACGATTCACTGAAATCGTTGCAGTCTGAGTTATTATTCGATGAAGAAGCATCTGGCTGATCTTTAATGCGTCCTTGAACAGTTCCAGAGGATCGATTTTCCTACGGATGATTTGTACGTTAATATTCCTCCATTGGTCTGAACCCTCGGGTGGAAGGTTCAGACTAGGCGAAGGGTCCACGTGTTATTTAGTAAACGTCAGTTACATCATAAATACCTTAGGCCGGTGCAAATTTTAGCTCTCTAATATTTCTTTGAGTTGGCTCAACTCCTTATCCTTCTTGAGCTCGCCTGATGCATGATCTAGTGCTTCGTAATCATCCATAATAGCTACCAAAACTATGTCTTTATCAGCTTGGATATCTTTGGATGCATATTCTAGCGCGCTTCCGTTTTCAGTTACTGCTGCTAATGCGATATCTTTATCAGATCTCATTGATTTTTCGAGCTCTTCAAAAATATAGCGGTCGCGACTGCAACTTATTATTGCATACTCTTTATCTTGTTTAAAGGATTTTGCGGCATATTGTAATGCCCCTCCACTTGTTAGTATTGCAACTTTCACAACTTCTGGATCTGACTTCATTTGCTTTGATGCGAATTCTAGTGCATCGCCATCATTCATAATGGCTTCCATCACGAGTTCTTTGTTATCTCGTAGATCCTGGCCTGCAAATTCAAGAGCAGTTCCGTCAGTTTTTAAAGCGGTCATTGCAACTTCAAAATTAGACTGCAGTTCTTCATCTGCATATTCAAAAGCACATCCATAAGATCTGACAGCGGTCATTACAACTTCAAGATCAGCCTGCAGTTCTTCATCTGCATATTGTAGCGCGGTTCCAGAGCGTTTTACTGCAATCATAACAATCTCTCGGTCTGACTGGAAGTTTTCATCAACATACTCGAGTGAATCTCCATCGCAAAGCACTGCTTCTATGGCAAAATCGCGATCGGCCTTGAGCTCGTCGCCTACCTGTCCAAACCCCCAAGCGCCGCCCTTATAGAGAGCGATCCTTGCGATATCTCGGTCAGATTTTAATTCATCGCTAGCATATTCTAATGCGCTATGTTGTTTTCTTACAGCAAGTGTGACGAGTTCTCTGTTGTTTTTAATTTCGTCGCTAGCGTATTGTAATATATCAGGATCGATGGAAATCATATGTTTCATGGTTTCTTGATCGCTGAGGATTTTTGGATCGATGTTTCCTTCGGATGGATCGAAGTGCCAAGCGCCTTCTTCTTTTAATTTTTCTAATGTTGATACTAATTCTTCATTCATGATTTACGGGTGTTTGTTTGTGTGATAATTAATTAACTTTCTTTGATAGAAACTATCCTATAGTGCTTTCACACTCTATTATATGAAATTCAATAATTTAATAGATTCTCTAGTAACTTTATAATCATACACTTTAAAATACAACAATAATTTAGGTTCCTGTAGGTTCTCCGGAGCCGCAAATGGCAGTTCGAATCTGCCCGGGAGCACCACT
>CENU01024059.1_pt1 | contig 10972 bp, 9 predicted proteins | sample 361331 | NCBI WGS metagenome assembly CENU01 (sample SAMEA2619766, study PRJEB7988) | marine metagenome | isolation source: saline water (ENVO:00002010), including
AAAGCCTCGCGCAGCATGGCGCCTGACACGCCAATACGCAGACCGCCCGTGGCCATCTTCAATATGGCCCATCGTTCAGTTGTCTCCGCTGAGCTTAGCAATCGCGCCATTTCTTGGCGCACCATCTGCTTGGGCCAAGTTTCCATGAGGAGGATCAGCTCTGAAAGCCCAGGAAGTTCGGTGGGCTTGCCCTGGGGCCACAGCAGCGAAATGGTTTCGGCCAAATCCCCCACATAATCATAGGAAAGTTCAAACAAGATGGGGTCAATATGTTCAGTGATCAGTTCGCGTAAGAGTGCGGGTTTGACAATACTTGGCTTATGGCGGCCGTCGAGAATTTCCAGCGCCCAACCCCGGTCAGGATCGGGGGTGTTGGCAAAGTAATCTTGCAACAACAACAATTTTTGGTCCCTGGAGGGCTCCAGGGATAGGGCATCCATCAATCTTGCAAATTGCTTCATGATTCCACATCGCCATGGTCGTCATAACCGACCATGCGCAGAGGCCTCGCCAATTGGCCGCGCATGTTGCAGGCCCGTACTAGGGCATCCTCCCGGCCATGGGTGATCCATACTTCCCCGGCCGCAACCTCATCGAGGGTTTGGAGCAATTCTGGCCAGTCGGCATGGTCTGACACCACCATGGCCACATTCACCTGTTTCTGCTTGGCCCTGGCCCGAACCGTCATCCATCCCGAGGCCATGGCCCTGATGAGGGGTTCAAAACGACGTGACCATCGATCATGCATGGCAGAAGGGGGGCATAGGATGATGTCGCCATCCCCAGGGTTCTCTTCCCTGGTCAGGGGCCTGGTATCCCCAAATGAAATCCCGAACCTTTCATACAAATTCATAAGTTTGACCATGGATCCATGAAGCCAAATGGGCCCGTCATAACCATTTTTGCGCAACAACATCGTCATGCGCTGGGCCTTGCCCAGGGAATAACAACCGATCATCAATGTGGCTTCCGGCGTTAGCGCCAGGCGCCCTAGGGCCTTTTTTACCTCTTCATCTGGGTTGGGATGCCGGAACACCGGCAAGGCGAAGGTTGCTTCGGTGATGAAGATATCACATGCCACAGGCTCAAAAGGTGGGCAGGTGGGGTCAAGGGCGCGCTTAAAATCCCCCGCTGCAACGATTTTTTGGCCCTGGGCCTCCACAGCGACCTGGGCTGAGCCGAGGATATGTCCTGCAGGATGCATGGATATGGCCACGCCAAAATGGTCAAGTTTCCCACCAAGCTCTAGGGGCTGAACATGGGTGGCATGCTCCTTGCCATATCGTGCTTCCATGATGCCCAGGGTCTCTGGCGTGGCCAGCACGTGACCATGGCCGGTCCGTGCATGGTCGGCATGCCCATGGGTAATGACCGCACGGTCAACAGGGCGCAAGGGGTCAATGTAAAAATCACCCATAGGGCAATAGATACCTTTTTCGGTTGGGATGAGGATGGGTTCCATCATTTGCCTTTCCGCCGCGCCTGACCCAACTTAGTGCAACGCATCACTAAGGGCGAATAATGGATCTATTGCCGGAAAAATTGCGGTCATTCTACCGGGCAAAGCAATGGCAGCTTCGCACCCATCAGGCAGGTTCGTTGCAGGCCAAAGCCCAGAACCATCACGCCCTCATCATTGCGGCAACGGGGGCGGGCAAAACCATGGCTGGTTTTTTGCCCATCTTGTCCATGATGGCTCATGGGTTGATGCCCAAAGATGGCCCTCTTGCGCTTTATGTGACGCCTTTGAAAGTGCTTGCTGGCGATATTGCTCGGAATTTAGAAGCGCCTCTGGCCCATTTGGGGATTGAGCGTGCCATCGGGATTAGAACCGGAGACACATCATCCCATGAACGTGCAAGGCTTTGGGAACAACCGCCCCATATTTTGATTCTGACCCCCGAACAGCTTGCATTGATGCTCTCCCATCCCAAGTCGGTTGCATATTTTGCCGACTTAAGTGATGTTATCATCGACGAAATCCATGCCCTTGCACCGGGAAAACGCGGTGATCTTCTCAGCCTTTGTCTTGCCAGGCTTCGCTCCATTGGCAGACCACGCCTTACGGGGCTTTCTGCCACGTTGGATGCGCCCGGGGAGATGGCCAGCTGGATGGTCGGGGCTGAGCATGTTGACATTGTTCAGGGCCCGACGGCTGCTGGCCCGGATCTTCAGATCCTCAAACCAGGTGGCCATATTCCATGGTCAGGTCATGGCGCCCGCCATGCCATTGATGAAATTCTCGAGAAAATCAGAAAAAACCGACTCACCCTCATTTTTGTGAACACACGCAACGGCGCCGAATTCTTATTTTCTCAATTATGGCTTGCTAATGACGAGATGCTCCCCATCGCCCTGCATCACGGTTCCCTCTCCAAGGCCCAAAGGCAAAAGGTCGAAGGAGCTATTGCCGAGGGACAGCTTCAGGCCGTGGTGGCGACCTCCACGCTAGATCTTGGCGTGGATTGGGGGGATGTTGATTTGGTGGTCCAGGTGGGTGCGCCCAAGGGTTCAGGACGATTGATGCAACGAATTGGTCGGGCCAACCATCGTCTTGATGAAGCAAGTCGGGCATGTTTGGTGCCGTCCAACCGCTTTGAATATCTTGAATGTGTGGGCGCATATGACGCCATCATGGAAGGGCGTGTTGACCCCTTAACCCTGGAGGAAGGTCATTTGGATGTGCTGGCCCAACATATCACCGGCCGGGCATGTGCGGCACCATTTTCCCGAGAAGAATTGGCCAAAGAGGTGCGTATGGCGCCACCTTATGCGGGAATATCTGACAAGGAACTTGAAGATGTTTTCCAATTCGTGTGCCATGGAGGCTATGCGCTGAAGGCCTATGAGGATTTGCAACGTCTTGCCCAAGTGGGGGAACAATGGATGATTGCGGCCCCAAGATTTCGGCAGCGATATCGCGCCCAGGTGGGTACCATCATTGACACGCCCATGACCAAGGTCACCCCATCGCGCTTTGTCGGTGGTGTTTGGAAGCCATCGGCCGAAAGCATTGGCGATGTGGAGGAATGGTTTGCTGCTGGCCTGCGCACTGGTGATGCCTTCGTGTTGGGTGGGAGAGCTTGGGCGGTGATGGGCCATGACGCAGAGCGCTTGCTGGTTGTTCCGGCGAAAGGTCAAGCCATTGCGCCTTCCTACCAGGGGGGAAAATTTCCGCTGACAACCCATTTGGCCGAGCGGGTGCGGGCCATGATCGCCTCGCCCCAGGCAGAGCGACTTGATAGGCAGGTGATTGAGTGGCTTAGCCTGCAACGTGAGAAGTCTGTTCTGCCCAAGGCCGACCAAATGTTGGTTGAAACATTCCCACGGGGTGACCGTTATTATCTTGTCGCCTATCCTTTTGACGGGCGGCTGGCGCACCAATCTTTGGGCATGCTGCTGACGAGGCGTTTGGATCGGTTGGGGTTGGTGCCCATGGGGTTTTGCGCCAATGAATATGGTCTTGCCATATGGTTGGCCCAGGATGCAGGCCAGGTGGATATGGACAAGCTTTTTGCGGAGGATATGCTCGGTGATGACCTTGAAGAATGGTTTCGGGATTCTGCGGTGGTCAAACGTTGTTTCCGCTATGCTGCCCAGATTGCAGGCCTCACGAGCAAAAAACCGCCTAGAGGCCAGAGGGGCACAGCCTTGTTCTCGGCAGACCTTATTTTTGACGTTTTGATGCGCCATGAGCCAGATCATGTGCTTCTGCGTGCAGCCATGCGCGACGCTGCCGGAGAGGTGCTTGACCTGGCCAGGTTGCAAGCAGCGCTCAGCCGCATGAAGGGCGCGATTATCCATAAAAACCTTCCGCGGGTATCGCCGTTGTCGGTGCCTATCATGCTGGAGGTTGGGCGCGAACCCATTTACTCCGCAGACCAAGAAACCCTTCTGGATGATTTGGCAGGTGAGTTGATGGTTGAGGTTGGCGCATAACCGCTTGATACAACTTTTTATTAATATTTTGAAAATATAGCTTGGGGGTATGGCAGTGGAATGTTTTTTGGCTTTATGTTTTCCAGTGCCCCGAGCCCAAGCCGACGAGCAATATTTTGTTGGGCATTGAATTTATAATTACTTTGGCCGTTGTCCCAACCGGGTCGAACAAACAACATGAGCACATTTTCTCTTTGAACATAAAGTTTGGACCGCTCGCTTGTGATGAATTCCAATAGCGGAATTTCTCTTAACCCCGTTTGGCCACTTTCTTCGCTCAACAATTCATCGCTAGAAAAATTGCTCACGATTGCCGGCACTGAGTAATTCATGGTCGCGGCGGTTTTGGTGCTGAGTTTGCGGGTTGTCAGATATTGAAAGCTTGGTAAGGCGGTATTACCGACGATAGTGTCATTTTCGGCTTGGACTGTCATCACTACTTTATCTGTGGCGATAACCGTTGGCGTGACTGTAATGTTCAACCCAATATCTTCCTTGAATTGCGCGCTGTCTGAGTCTGTCGAAGCAATGATGAAGACCTCGCCGCCAGCAAATAGCTCTGCTGGTTTGCCAAGCGTACTCGATATGGACAGAGATGATTGTATCGCCCCAGCACTATTACCGTCATTCGCCAAACTCAATGCGATGCTGATATCTTGCAATCTCAGAAATCTGGATCGGGAAATGATCTTGGTGATGTCGCTATTGTTGGACTCACTGTTGTAATCTACCAAAGTTGCGCCCAACTGCGCCTGCAATTTGGAAACCAAATCAATGCCAACAACGGCATTCTCAGTGCGTCTTTGGGAAATAAAGAACGCATCGATAATCACCTGTTTGTCATCGCAATTTGTGTCTCCATAACCCACTGGGTCTGTGGCTTCCTCATCGACAAATTCACCGTCATCAGTATCAGCATCCGCATCGGCATTTGAGTTAGTCTCGATAAAGTTGGAATCGCCATTAATATTGCAATAAAAACTTTTGACCGATCCTTGGTCCCCATAAATAGGCTCAATATTATTTTTGTCATAAACGCGATGAAGCCAACTTATGACATCAGCTTCGCGGGTATTTTCTGATCCTTGGATTTTCAATTTTTTACCAACAATGACCGCTGCCAACGCATGGTCACCATTTTGAGATGCCAAAAGGGCAGCATTCATCCAATGGTTCTGTTGGTTGTCATATGATGCGACGTTTAACAGGGCACCAAGTGCTTGGGCTCTCTCCCCAAGCTTGTAATAAGCAAGCGCCAAAACTTCATCAATTGGCCAAAAATCAACAGGAGCTTTTTCTTTGGCGATGTTGAGTGTGGTGATCATGCGCCTAATGCTATTGGGCGATGATGCTTTTTCCAGTTGTTCACGTGCGGTCTGATGTGATCTTTGATAATCATTTTCAAAGATAGGCTGGGTCAAGTCAGACCCAGCCTTCCCAGATAAATCTGTGTCCATCTGGCTAATCTTGTCTGAGCAACCCGTTGTTGCGCCAACAATGATAGCAATCAAAAACTTTGTCAGAATTGACGGCATGGCGAAGGATTTATTTGTTTTCTAGGCAAGCAGCTACCATTACTTTTGTACCATTTTGAATTCCGTAAATGATGGTTCCTCCATAGGTTTTTTTGGTCGTTTGAATGCCGAATTTCGCGACCATATTGCCATCGCTGGAAGTCAATTTAAACTTGCCATACGTTTTCCATCCCGTTCCAGTGCAGTGGCTGCCACCTTTCGCCGGATAATTTTTATCGGGAGAAGCTACCTTATCGATCACCCCCCAGATGCAGTTTCCATCATCCCTCGGACGGATATCCATATTCATATCGCTATCGCTCTGAATTTGCTCATTCTTTTTAACTTTTATCTTGGCTTTTGATTCATGCACAGATACATCGCTTACCCCGGGTTGGCTGTAAGTTTCGTTGCATTTGAGTTTATAACCGCCTTTAGAACCCGCTTCTAAGCCTCCCACTGCTGGCGTGTAACATGCACATTTCATGTCTTTTGCCATGGATAATGTGGGCTGCGCAAAAATAAATAGACTTAAGGTCGTCACAAAAATCATATTTTTCACGTCAGTGCCCCTACGAAATATTAAATGAAACTGTAAAATAACGAGGCCAGTCCGTATCTGTAAATAAAATTTCTTTCACTTTGACAGAAAAGGCTTCAGCATGTCGTTGCTAAGATAGTTAAGTTACGACGCTTCGTTTTAATATAACCAAAAACTGTCGGAATTATTTAAAAAATTAATGAGATTTCTTTGGTGACAACCACCCTTTGGCACGGATTTTCTTTGTTATTTCATCATGGCGGCGGGCTTGTCCTTGATGGCCAGACCCTTCTTGTGGCGGATCTTCATTTGGGTAAGGGTGAGGCCTTAACAAGGGAAGGTCATGGCATGTTGCCCCCCTATGACAGCCTTTCTGGTCTTCAGGCCTTGGGCAACATGGTTTCTGATATCGACGGCCTTAAGCGGGTTATTTTGCTTGGTGATTCCTTTCACCGGCCTGGCTCTATCGACCGCCTCGATCCACATTCCCTGGATTTGCTGGCGGATTTGCAATCAAAATTGCATCTTCATTTTGTGCTGGGCAATCATGACCATCAGGTCATGCATCCCATGATACGCCACCAAAGCCGCAGCTTGATGTTGGGCAATCTATTGCTGTGTCATGAACCCCCTAAAGAACAACAATTATTTGTTTGTGGGCATCTCCATCCTGTGGTTCGGGTGCGTGCAAAAGGGCGGGCCTTTCGCAGACGTGCATTTCTTCTGTCCAAGACAGGCATATTTTGCCCGGCCATCGGCAGTTATGCAGGAGGGCTAAATATGATGGACCCGGCTTTTGAGCCATGGCGTGATGACAAGGCAAAAGCAGTGATGACCGGGCCTAACAAAAGCATTGTCATCAATCGGGAACATTGGATCCCCGACGGCCAGCGTCGTTAAAAGATGGCCAATATCAAGATGGGCAAAAACATGCTGACCAACAAAATCTTGAGCAGTTCGGTGGGCATGATGCGGCCTTTGTAAAGGGCATCGGGCACGCGTCGACGTGATAGGGAAAGGGTTAAGCCGACCATGGCAAGATGGATGGTTGGTGCCAGGGCCATGATAAAGGCATTCCATGACAAAAGGCCAATGGCAAAAGCCATCAAGCCTGCCGTTGCGCTTGGTCCCCAAAAAAGCATGGACAACCAATCGTCCATGGAAGGGTAACGCCTGTCGATGAGGGTGAAAGCCCGACCTGTGGCTTGCAGTTTTTTTAAGGTTCCCCGAGATGGGTTGACCAGGTAAATATTGCGCGCGTCGGGAAAAACCTTGAGGTCTTGGTTGGAATTGCCAGCATAGTCAAAGCCGCCAGGACCAAAAAGTTCAACCAATTTCTGTCTTTTGTTATCGGCCACAAAATTGATTTGCCCATCGGAGCCATGGCATGTGCTCTTGAAGGGCAAATGTTCCGCAAGCCGCTCCAACACCAATTGATCTGTTCCCGATGCAAGAACCACCTCGCGATCATTGGTGAGTGCAATAACCCGTTTGTCCGTGGGAAGGACAGCCACATCAATGTTGTACATTTGTGTGATGGCTCTTTTGATTTTTGCCCGATCCGCCCGCTTGGTTATGATCAGCACTAGGGTTCTCAGCGGATGGCGAAGGAAGGACTGAATCAATTGCTCCAGCGAGATATCCGACAGGATGAGGGTCCCATCTACATCCAACACCAAGGGCACATCATTCTTACTCATATGAAGCTCATTTGCGTCCAAATATTTGGGCGGCGCCAAGACCCACCAAAATCGCCAACAACACACCAAGCAAGCCATAAACCCATCCATGATCCATGGCGAGGGAATAGAGTGATCGCTCTGTATTGCCCCGTCCCAACCGAAAGGTTAGGTCATGGCGGCCTAATTCTTGCCCCTGAAAATAGGCGATGCTTGTCACTTGATAAAGGCCTATGGGGGCGGTTGAGGGAACTGGGATTTTCACCTTAAAAAGGTTGCCGGCACGCCAGAGCACCGAATTATCTATCTTGACCAATTGCTGGCGCTTGGCAAGGCCATCACCCAGGGCAGCGACCTGTGCTGTGTCCAATCTTGGTTTCAGATTGCGTGCCAAATATTCGTACAAATTGGGGTGGGTTTTGGCAGGCAGGTCAGTGGTGTTGGCTTCAATCAATAAAGAGGGAAGTTCTATTTGGCCAATCTTGCTGTTGCTCCAAACAGGCCCCAGGGCATGATTTGCAAACATGTCTGCTTTGATGGTTGGTCCAGTCATGCGCACCACCACATCCACTTGGGCACGGTCAAAATAATTATCCAGAGAGCCGATGACCACCACCTCTGTGCCGTCAAAATCTGGCTCCACGTCAAATAATGGCTCAGCGATCTCGGTAAATATGACCGCATGACCCAGTTGTGGGATTGCAAGAATGAGGAAGGCAAACAGCAACGACCTCATGGCGCCACCAAAAATTTGAAACTGTAAGGATGGGCCGGTGGTTCCAGCATGGTGAGAAACATTTGCACGCCCACACCAAGCACCAGCAATGCCAGCAGAATACGTAATTGTTCGCCGCGCAATTTTGATCCAATGGACAAGCCTATTTGGGCACCAATCGCCCCACCGAGCATGAGAATGAAGCCAAGCACAATATCAACGGATTGGTTTGTTACCGCTTGCATGACCGATGTGGCAGCAGCCAGGATGAGGATTTGAAACATGGAGGTTCCAATAACCACAGCTGTCGGCATGCCCAAAAGGTAAATCATGGCAGGGATCATGATGAAGCCACCACCAACACCCATAATGGCGGCCAACAAACCAATAAAAAACCCAATCACCAGGGGGGGAATGATGCTGATGGCTATACGCGATCTTGGAAAGACCATCGATAAGGGAAGCTTATGCAGCCATGTCCGGCGTGGTTTCCGCGCTGGTTTGGTTCTCTGGCGAAGCGCATTGACCCCTTCCACGAGCATCAGGCCACCAATAACGCTCAAAAACACCACATAAAGTGCAGCCACGGTGAAGTCGATTTGGCCCACCGAGCGCAGATATCGAAACAACAGCACCCCGATAAAGGAGCCGACAAGACCACCTGCCAAAAGAACCAAGCCCATGCGCATATCCACATTGCCGCGTTTCAATTGGCTGACCATGCCGGACATGGATGATGCGACCACCAGATTTGCCTGGCTGGCCACCGCCACCGGCGCGGGGATGCCCATGAAGATGAGAAGGGGGGTGAGCAAAAAGCCCCCGCCAACACCAAATATGCCAGACAGAATGCCCACCAACGCGCCTAACCCCAAAAGCAGGAAAAGGTCGATGGAAAGTTCCGCGATGGGAAGATAGATTGGCATCAGCAGGTTCCGGTCCTCATTTGTGTAAGCGCTATTGGACAACGGAATTTGTTGCAAGCTTGATGGGGCAATAAACATGCTGATTAATCATTTGGTAAAGGCAGGGCTTTCCGGGGCTGTGGGCGGCATCATTTTTGTGGTCGCCCTTCTGGTAAGTGATGCCTTTGGCATCGGCAGCATGATCATTAAGTCCCATTTGGGCGGTGTGGCCTTGGCGATGCTGACGGTGGGTGTATTGTTAACCTTTGCTGCCCTGGCCATGGGGGTTTCTGTGATGACCCTTGCTTGGGATTGGGATGGCCTTGAGGATGCAGATCATGGTCAAAAGGGTGACAGCGACAGGCCGATGTGAGATAGAGATTTGCCTAACCAAAAGCCAAGGCCCTACCGGCCGCGCAAATCGTTGTCGGGATAAATAACATGGCAAACCCCAAGCAGAAAAAGCCAAAAGCCGAATTGCCCCGGGGCTTTCAGGATTTGTCGGGACGATCCTTGGAATTGCGCAAGAAATTGCTTGAAACAATTGGTGCAATTTACCATCACCATGGTTTTGAAGCCTTGGAAACGCCCATCATCGAGCGTTTGGAGGCCCTGGGTAAGCATCTTCCAGATGTGGATCGTCCCCAGGGGGGCGTTTTTGCTTGGCGCGATGATGACGATGATTGGGTTGCCTTGCGCTATGACCTTACCGCCCCTTTGGCCCGTTATGTTGCAGAGAACAGACAATTTTTGCCAAGGCCATTTCGGCGGTTTCAGGCAGGTCCCGTTTTTAGAAATGAAAAGCCAGGCCCAGGCCGTTTCCGGCAATTTACCCAATTTGATGTTGATTCCGTGGGGACTGCCAACATCCAGGCTGATGGGGAGCTTTGTTTGATTCTGGCCCGTTGTCTGCGGGCGATTGGCTTTGCCGATGATGAATATGTGGTGCGGGTGAATGACCGCCGCTTGTTGGATGGCTTGTTGGATGTTGTTGGTCTTGAGGGTGATGAGCGTCGTGGCGATGCCATGCGGGCCATGGACAAATTTGATCGTCTTGGCGAAGCCGGCGTCCGGGCTTTGTTGGGGCCTGGGCGTAAGGATGAATCCGGGGATGAGGCCCCTGGTCTTGGGCTTGATGCTGCGCATATCGATCGGGTGATGTCATTTTTGCTTGCCAATAAGGGGCAAGATGCCGACCAGCTCTTAAGCCAGTTGGGGCAACTTCTTGATGGGCATGGGCCAGGGCTTGAAGCCTTGGAAGATTTGGCAAGGTTGGCCGTTCTTGTGAAGTCTGACGCCGAAATTGGCCATATGATCCGCATTGACCCTTCGGTGGTGCGTGGCCTTGGTTATTACACGGGCATGGTGTTTGAGGCAGAGCTGACTTTTCCGGTTATGAATGCCAAGGGGGAAGAGGTGGTTTTTGGTTCGGTTGCCGGCGGTGGTCGCTATGACGGCTTGGTCTCGCGGTTTGGGGGCGAGCCCATGCCTGCCACGGGCATGTCCATTGGTATCGACCGCTTGGTAAGCGCCATCATCTCCCGTGGGGATGGTCAGCAGCATGGCTTTGATGGGCCAGTGGTGGTGGTGAATTTTGGCGGTCCTGACGATGTTGCAGCCATGGAGCTTGCGGACATGCTTCGCCGTGCAGGTGTGCGGGCAGAGGCTTATGTGGGCGA
>CENU01027535.1_pt1 | contig 10966 bp, 10 predicted proteins | sample 361331 | NCBI WGS metagenome assembly CENU01 (sample SAMEA2619766, study PRJEB7988) | marine metagenome | isolation source: saline water (ENVO:00002010), including
CGCCAAAGCTTCTCGGTGAAAGGGTGGGTGCAATTCAGCGAATCCGGTCTCACCGGCTGCCTGCAAAGCCCTGCCCTGGCTGAGTTCAGGGCTGAACTCAGCGACGTGTTGTTATGCGGCCAGCCCCTGCAGCATTTGGAGATCCAAGCCGACAAGATTCTGCTGCACAGCGCATTGGCAGCTCCTGTGCCCTGCCAGTGCGTTCTGGAAAACGGGAAGTTGAGCCTGCGCGATCAGGAGAAAACATTGGTCGTGCCAATGGATCCCGCTATCACCCTGGAGCAGCTAGAGCTGCAAGCGGCTCAGCTGACGCTGCGAGGGCAGTCAGTGGTGAGCCCCGAAGCGGCTACCTAGCGCACCAGCGGCAAGACCAAAGTGACGGCGTAAAAAACCACCGCAGGGGTGAACAAATAACTATCGACCCGATCGAGAATGCCGCCATGGCCTGGAATCAACGCGCCTGAGTCCTTCACACCGGCATCGCGTTTCATCATCGATTCGGTGAGATCACCCACCAGGGCAAACAGCGCTACCAAGCCCCCCAGCCCAGCACCGAGCAAAAGCCCCAACGGCCAACCCAACAACCAGCCCCCCACAGCGCCTGTGATCACCGTGGCGAACAAGCCCGCCAAAGCCCCTTCCACCGTCTTGCCCGGTGACACCTCCGAGAGGCGCGTGCGGCCAAAACGGCTGCCCCACAAATAGGACCCGCAATCAGCCGCCCAAATCAGCACAAACGCCAACAGCGTGATCGACAGTCCCGGGTGCAGCGGCCAATGGGGCGCCGCCCAAGCGTCACTGAGATCGCGTAAGCGCACCCAATGGCTGGGCAAAAAGCCCAGATAAAAGAGGCCAAAAATCGATGCCGCGATGTCGGCGATCGTGCCGGTGACCGGCTGCAGCAGCAGCCAGCCACAGATCACCGAGCCCGCAACGGGCAAGACCGCAGCCGCCCAGGGACTTCCCGGGGCCAACTGGGTAATGATCAACAGCAACTGACAGGCCACCAAGGTGGTTTTGCTGGCTGGACGAATGCCCTTGAACTGGGCCAGCCGGAAAAATTCCAGCAAGGCCAGATGCACGATCACACCGAGGCTGAGGGTGAACCACCAGCCCCCCAACCCAACGATCAGGAGACCAAAGGCTGCCGCCGCCAGACCGCTCAACCAACGGCTCGAGCCCCTCATGGGTGACGTTCGGCCGCAATCACGAACAGAGGTTCCGCCGCGGCCAAGCGCGTTTGATTGCTGCGCCGCACCATGCGATGAACAGTGGCTTGAGACACCTGCACATCATTGGCTGCCAATTGACCCAGATGGTCGGTGGCATCCACCAAGCCCTCCAGACTGGTGGTGCTGATCACCAAACGACCAGCTGGAGCCATGGCATCCCAAACGGCTCGCAGCACATCGCCCAAGGGACGCCCCACCTCCAGCACCACCCGGTCTGGAGCCGGCGCCAGCTTGGCGAGATCGGCTGGAGCTTGCCCCGCAAACACCTCGAGATTTTTGATCCCAAACCGGGCCCGGTTGAGCTCCAGCAGATCGATCGCTTCTGGATCACGCTCGAGCGCCTGCACCCGCCCGCCGGGCAATAGACGGGCGATCTCCAGAGCGAGCGCACCAGTACCGCCGCCCACATCCCAAACCACTGAATCGGGTCTCGGCCGCAAATAGGCCAGCAGGATCACCCGCAGCTCCATCGGCGTCGGGCTAAATCCAGGAGCCGCCTCAAAAACCCCATCGGGCAAACCCGGGGTCACGAAATCCCACTGGTATGGCTCCTGAAGGGCCACTGCAATCAGACCAGAACCCTTACCGTATCAGGGATCTGACCGGCCCAAAGCCGCTGCTGCTGCTGCAGCCACTCCAAGCGCTCTGCTTCCAGCCGCTCACCTGGAAGCACCACTGGAATTCCTGGGGGATAGGGGCAGAGCAGTTCAGCGGCAATGCGCCCGCTGGCCTGGCCCAATGGCACCGCTTCTGATGGCTGCGCCCAGGCCTGCTTTGGAGAGAGGGCCAAGGGGCTGATCAAAGGAAAGGGTGGCGGCTGCAGGGGCGGCAAAGGAGGCCCCCCATTGGCCTGCCGCAGTTGCTGGAGTGCCCTGCGCAGTTGCCGTCCCAGCCCCCGACTGGACCCCAAGCCCAAACAAAACGTGAGGCTCAACAGCTCAGGGCATTCAGCAATCACACCGCGCCCCAGCAACCAGGCATCCGCCTCGGCTCCAGAGCATCCCCAAGCGCCGGTATGCAGCAGCAGCCGCAAGGGATCGTCATTCATCAATAAGGGAATGCCAGCAGCTAGCAGTTGCTCCCGCAAAGCCCGGGCCTGCTGCAGCCGGCCGCGCAGTTGCCGCCTGCCTGTGGCTGAGCAGTGATGGCGGTAGGCCTGCTCGGCGCTGAGCATCAACACAGCACTGGGGCTGCTGGTTTGCAGCCAGCCCAGGGATTGCTCGAGTGCAGCGGGCGCAAAGGCTGCGCCTTGGGCATGCAGTGCCGCGCTCTGGCCCAAGCCGCCCAAGCTCTTATGCACCGAATGCACCACCAGATCAGCGCCTGCCGCCAGGGCGCAGACCGGCAGGCTGGAATCAAAGCCGAAGTGCCCCCCATGGGCCTCATCCACCAGAACCGCCACGCCATAGCGATGGGCGATGGCCACCAGCGCCGGCAGATCACTGGCTAAGCCCTGATAGGTGGGTGAAACCAACACCAGCAGTGACAGCGGGCCAGCCTGCTGCAGCAATCGTTCGAGCTGTTCAGGCGGCAAGGGCTGCCACAGCCCTGTGAGCGGATCGATCGGCGGGCTGTAGAGCGATGGGGTGACGCCAGCCAAGGCACAACCGTGCAACAGCGAACGATGCAAGTTGCGCGGCAGCAGCAGCTGGCCGGGCCGTTGCGCGGCCGCCAGCAGGCAGGCCTGCAGCAGCCCGCTGGCACCATTGACGCCATACCAGCTGCGCTCAGCACCGAGGCCTTGGGCCACCTGCTGCTGGGAGTCAGCAATGGCGCCATCACGCTCGAGCGGTCCACCAATTTCAGGGAGCTCGGGCAGGTCGTAAGGCCAGGGCAGTGCAACGGCTGAAGGCGGCCGCCCAGCACCGCGGCGATGGGCCGGCAGATGCAGAAAGACGCCGGATGCACCAGCCGCCTTGGCAAGGGCTTGCTCCAATGGCCAGCGGGATGGGCGCAGCAACCTCGACGTCTTGAGCGCAGTTTCTAGAGTCTGCCCAGCACTGAGCCCTGCCATTCACCGCCAGTACCCCGTTCCCCTGCATCAATTGGTGGGCCGCCTGGTGGTGGTGCTCTGGCAGCTCGGCGGCTTGAGCCTCACCCTGGTCGTTCAAGGCGGCAGTGAGGACCGGGCTGTCCAGCGCCGTCTGGGCAAGCGTTTGCTGCATACGCTCACAGGCCTGGGGCCCTGCTTCATCAAGTTGGGCCAATCCCTCTCCACCAGACCGGATCTGGTGCAGCGCGATTGGCTCGAACAACTCACTCGCCTGCAGGACGACCTTCCGGCGTTTGATCACGGCAAGGCCCTGGCGACCATCCAATCGGAATTGGGAGCACCGGCCGAGCAACTGTTTGCCACTTTCCCGGATCATCCGGTGGCGGCGGCCAGTCTCGGCCAGGTTTACAAAGCCAAGCTGCTCGATGGCCGCTGGGTGGCGGTCAAGGTGCAGCGGCCTGATCTAGAGCCGCGGCTGCGGCTGGACCTGGCCGTCATCCGCCTGTTGGCTCAGCTGTCAGGACCGTTCCTGCCGCTCAACCTCGGCGACGACCTCACCGCCATCGTTGATGAGTTTGGTCAGACGCTGTTTCGCGAAATCGACTACGAGCTCGAAGCCGATAACGCTGAACGCTTCGCCCAGCTGTTTGAAACCGACCCCACCGTGGTGGTGCCTGAGGTGGAGCGGGTGCTCAGCAGCCGCCGCGTCCTAACCACCACCTGGCTTGCTGGGGTGAAGCTGCAGAACCGGGAGGTGCTGGAGCGCAACCAACTCGATCCCACCACCTTGGTGCGCGCTGGAGTGATTTCAGGGCTGCGGCAACTGCTCGAATTCGGCTATTTCCATGCCGATCCCCATCCCGGCAATCTGTTCGCCCTCTCGGGCGGTCCCAACGGATTTGGCCGGCTTGGCTACGTTGATTTCGGCATGATGGACATGCTGAGCAACGACGATCGGTTGACGCTGACCGATGCCGTTGTTCATCTGATCAACAAGGACTTCCGCGCCCTCGGCCACGACTTTGTGCGGCTGGGGTTTTTGCAGCCCGGCACCGACCTCGAGCCGCTGGTGCCAGCCCTCGAAAGCGTGCTGGGGGGACAGCTGGGCGACAGCGTTCAAGACTTCAACTTCAAAACGATCACCGATCGCTTCTCCGAGCTGATGTTTGAGTACCCCTTCCGGGTACCAGCTCGCTTTGCGCTAATCATTCGCGCGGTGGTCAGCCAAGAGGGCTTAGCCCTGCGGCTCGAGCCGGAGTTCAGCATCATCCGCGTGGCCTATCCCTATGTGGCCAAACGCCTGCTCGCAGCTGACACCGAAGAGCTGCGGCACAAGCTGCTCGATGTGCTGTTTGATCGCCAAGGCCGGCTGCAACTGGAACGGCTGGAGAACCTGCTGGAGGTGGTCGGCACCGATGGCAATCCCGCCGATCTAATCCCGGTCGCTGGGGCTGGCTTGAAGTTGATGGTGGGCAAAGAGGGCCACGGCCTACGCCAACGGCTGCTCCTGGCCTTGGTGCGCGATGGACGGCTACACACCGATGACATCCAGGCGCTGGCGGCCTTGGTGCGCCGCCGCTTCAGTCCGGCTCGGCTGGCGGGCGACTGGTGGCAGCAACTCAGCCTTTAACGTGCAGCTCCCTTAAAGCCACCAGTGGACTACGAGACTTTTGATTTTGATCTGCCGCTGATGAGCCTGCCGCAGCCCCCTTATCTGGTGGCAGGGCTGGGTCTAGCCATTGGCGTGCTGTGCGGACTCACCTTCTCGCGCTTGATTCAAAACAAGTTGGATGCCTGGAAGCAGGACCGCCTCGCCCTATTGCCGTTGGGGAATGCCGAAATCACGATCAGCTACAGCGGTGTGCTGGTGGGCACCACCTTGTTCATTGGCGCCTCGCTGCAGGTGTTTGGCTTTGCCTCAGGGGCTGCCCTGCTGATTGCCACCCTGCTGTCCTTGCTCACCGGTGGCGCCCTTTGGGTGCAGCTCGAGCGCTTGATGGTTCAAGTGGAAGAGGGACGTTTCCGCGCCGTTGATTTCGACAACTTCGACGAATTCTTCTAAGCCAACTCAAATCTGCAGATCTTCGGTGAGCCCGTTTTGGGCTCATTAAGAACGCGTTTAAAATTTGTTTAGAGCTAATCCGCAGTGCTCCCGTGGCCGTCAGCCCTCCGCCCCAGGCACCACCAACACGACTCTTGGTCGTTGAAGACGACGACACGATTCGCGAAACCATTGCCGAGGCCCTCAGCAGCGAAGGCTTTGAAGTTGATGCCGTTGGCAGCGGCAGCACAGCACTGGAGCGTTTCAAGGGGTCTCCGGATAACCCCTCCTGTGATTTGGTCTTACTGGACCTGATGCTTCCTGGCGTCAGCGGCCTGGATGTCTGCCGCTACATGCGCCGCCGCGGCTTTTCAACGCCGATCATCGTCGTGAGCGCCCGCGACAGCGAAACCGATCGGGTGGTGGGCCTGGAGATTGGGGCCGACGACTACTTGGTGAAGCCCTTTGGCATGCGCGAGCTCGTAGCCCGCTGCCGCGCGCTGCTGCGCCGCAGCGCCCGCAATGGCGATAGCGGCGCCAAAGAAGTGCTGCGTTTCGATGAGATCACGCTCTACCCCGAGGAGTGCCGCGTCACCCGCGGCGGCCAAGAGGTGAACCTCTCCCCCAAGGAATACCGCCTGCTGGAGGTGTTCATGCAAAGCCCCAAACGGGTTTGGAGCCGCGACAAGTTGCTGGAGCGTGTCTGGGGCATCGACTTCATGGGCGACAGCAAGACCGTTGATGTCCACATCCGCTGGCTGCGCGAGAAGTTGGAGACCAACCCCAGTGCGCCCACCTACATCCTCACCGTGCGCGGGTTTGGCTATCGCTTCGGATGATTGAAACGTTGCGTCGCTGGCTGGGCCGGCCGCGTCAACCGGTGATCCGTTCGCGGCAGTTGCTCGATTGGTTGGAGGAGGCCTCTCAGGGTTTTTTGCTGCTTGATCGCGCCAACCGCCTGCAGCATCTCAATGGCCGCGCTCGCCGCCTGCTGGGCATCGGCACCGAGCAAGTGGTGAAAGGCCGCTATCTGTTGGAGGTGGTGCGCTGCCACCAATTGGAAGAATCAGTGCGCAAAGCGCGCGCCGGTGATGGGCGTCAACGGGTGAGCTGGACCAACAGCACCGTGAGCCCCACCCCACTGCATCCTGAGCCGATCCGCAGCGAGCCGCTCGAGGCCATTGCCATTGCAGGGCGTGACGGCTCCGTTGGGGTGTTTCTGCAGAGCCGCCAATCCCTGCAAGCCCAACAAGATCTGCACCAACGCTGGGTGAGCGACGTGGCCCATGAGCTGCGCACACCGCTAACGGCTCTCTCACTGGTGACCGAAACCCTGGCCCTCAATCCAGATCCAAAACAAGAGGTTCAAATCGAGCGGCTGCAGCGGGAGCTCAACCGCTTGCAGCAACTGGTGGCCGACCTGCTCGAGCTCAACCGGCTGGAATCCTCCGCGGCGGCCAACCGGGTGGAATCGATGGCCAGAGTGGAAATCCGTGAGCTAGCTAGCCAGGCCTGGCAAAGCTTGGCCCCGTTGGCTGAGCAACGCAGCGTTGAGCTCGTGATCGAAAGCAGCGGCAGCCACCCGGTGCGCGGCAACGCCTCACGGCTCCACCGGGCCCTGCTGAATCTGCTCGACAACGCGCTGCGCTACAGCCCCAACGAAACTTCAGTGGAGGTGCGACTGCTGCAGGAGGGCCGCTGGGAGCGCATTGAAGTGCGCGATAGCGGCGATGGTTTCAGCCCGGAAGATCTACAGCACATGTTTGATCGCTTCTACCGAGGGGACCCCTCACGCTCGCGAGGTAAGCGGGTGGGCAGTGGGCTTGGCCTGGCCATCGTGGAGCAGATCGCCCACGCCCATGGCGGCCACATCAAGGCCAAAAATCACCCCGATGGTGGAGCAGTAGTGCAGCTCTCGCTGCCAGCCAACAAGGCATGAGCAGCGAGCGCCAACGCCTGCAGAAAGTGCTCTCCCAAGCGGGTGTCTGCTCAAGGCGGCGGGCCGAAGAGCTGATGCGCCAAGGCCGCGTGCTACTCAATGGACGCCCTGCCAGCCCAGGGGATCAAGGCGATCCACTGCGCGATCGCATCTTGGTGGATGGTGAGCTGGTGTCGCCGCCAGCCGAAGAGCTCACCGTGCTGCTGCACAAACCCAGGGGCGTGCACAGCACCTGCTTTGACCCCCGCGGCCGGCGAACGGTGCTGGATCTGCTGCCCGCCGAGCTCGCAGAAGGGCAGGGGCTGCATCCGGTGGGGCGATTGGATTGCGACAGTCGCGGTGCCTTGCTGCTCAGCAACAACGGCGCGCTCACCCTGGCGCTCACCCACCCCCGCTTCAGCCACCGCAAGAGCTACCGCATCTGGGTGAGTGGCCATCCCAGTAGCGCCGTGCTGCAGCAATGGCGCCATGGGGTGCTGCTCGATGGCCGCCCCACCCGGTCAGCCGATGTACGAGAACTGCAGCAAGACGCAGAACACAGCCAGCTGGAGCTGGTGATGCGGGAGGGCCGCAATCGCCAAATCCGCCGTGTGGCAGAGCAGCTGGGCCACCCGGTGCGTGACCTATTGCGGGTCAGCATCGGCCCAGTCCAGCTAGGCGATTTACCCAGCGGTCAGTGGCGACGGCTGCATCCAGACGAACAGGCGGCGCTGAAAGCCGTCACATTGGCGGCATCCCGTCAAGAATCCAGGCAGCATTGAGCGGCGTTCGTTCCACCATGGCCAGCCTCAGCGCACCGATCACCGCCTTGCGCCAGCGCTTCTCTAGCCGCAAGCGCAGAGGCGTGGCTGGCGACTTGGATCTCGGCGATCCCCAGGTTCAGCTAGAGCAACTGGGTGATCGCTTGCGTGAACGCCGCGAAAGCCTCGACCTCACCATGCGTCAGCTAGCGCTCGACACGCGGGTCAGCACCCCCGTGATTGAAGCGCTCGAGAAAGCCTGGAGTGATCGCCTGCCGGAAGCTGCGTTCCTGCGCACCATCATCGACAAGCTGGCCGATCGCTTGGAGCTCGATGCCGATGAGATCGTTGCCACGCTGCAGCAAAACCTGCCGAAGCAAACGAACCGCTTTGGTCGCCGCCACGGCCCGCTCACCCGCTTCACGCTGAGCTCCATTGAACTGTTCAACACCTGGCAGGGCACCATCGCCTACAGCCTGCTGGTGGCCGGTGTGCTGTATGGCTTGAACCTGCAGCATCGCCAATTGCAATTGGCTCAACGCCAAAGCCTCCGGCCCATCGCTGCCAATCCAGTCAAAGCGAGCGAAGTAGGCCAGCGGCCTGAGATCTCCGCCAACGAACAGCTGCTGCGGCTGCACCCAGATTTGTTGCCACTCCAGCAAACCCCGCCTTCACCGCTGGAACGGCTCGCCAGCAACGACGATGCCAGCTCAACAGCCCAGCCCGCTCAAGGGACGTTGCAGCTCACCCTGCCCGAAGGGGTGACACCTGAAGACGTTGGCGTGCAATGGAACGGCCAACCACTCGAAGCAGATCCGGCCAAGCCCAACACCTACTCCGTGCCGCTCTGGGGCGCGACTGAACCGCGGTCGTAACAAGCCGCCAGTTGCTGCAAACCACTGAGGTGCCCATCGAGAGCATCGAGATCACCCTGTAATTGCCAGCTCCAGTTACCTGAGGCTGTCCCTGGCGTGTTGAAACGGGCTTCATCCCCCAGGCTCATCAAATCCTGCAGCGGCACCACCGCCAAATCCGCCGTGGATGCCAGCGCCAAACGCAGCAGCTCCCAACCCGGTGCTGCCACGGGGTGACCAAGCACCGACTGCACCTGCTGACGCTGCTGATCACTGAGCTGTTGCCACCAGCCGATCGCCGTAGCGTTGTCATGGGTGCCGGTGTAGGCCACCCACGACCCCGAAGCGAAGTTGTGGGGCAAATAGGCATTTGCCGGATCACCATCAAAGGCGAACTGCAACACCTTCATCCCTGGCAGCTGCAGGCCATCACGGAGAGCCTCCACATCTGGAGTGATCACGCCCAGATCCTCCGCGATCAGCGGCAAGCGGCCACCACATCGCTTTTGCAGCCGCTTGAGGATGGCAAGGCCAGGGGATGGCAGCCAACGGCCGTTTTGCGCGGTGTCATCCTCCCCAGGCACGCTCCAGTAGCCGGCGAGTGCGCGGAAGTGATCAATCCTCAGCAGATCAAACAACTCCAGTTGGCGTTCAAGGCGCTTCAGCCACCAGCGGTAGCCATTGAGCCGATGACGGCTCCAGCGATACACCGGCGTCGACCAGAGCTGGCCAGTGGCTGAGAAATAATCCGGCGGCACACCGCTCTGCTGCTCGAGGCTGCCGTCTCGCCGCAGGCTGAACAGCTGCGGCAGGCTCCAGACATCGGCGCTGTCATGGGCGCCATAAAACGGCAGATCACCCAGGATCTGCACCCCGCAATCGGCAGCTGCCCCGCGCAGGCGCTGCCATTGCTGCTGCAACCACCACTGCTGCTGCTTTTCTGCCTCAATCGCCGTGGCTTCCTCACCATCCAACTGACGCAAAAACGCTTTGGAGCGGCGAGCTGCCGGCTCAGGCCATTGCCACCAGGGCTGCTGCTCAAAGCGCGCGCGCAGCACCATGAAGCGCGCATGATCCTGCAACCAATGGCGCTGCTGCTTGCACCATTGGCGGTAATCCGCCGTGCTCTGGGCTGTCCATGGCGGCAAAGGATCCTGCTGATCCAGCAACGCTGGATTTAGGGCAAAGCCACTGGGGGAGCTGTAGGGCGAGCCGGTGCCATCGGGGGGGGCCAACGGCAGCACCTGCCACACCCCAACGCGGTGCCGGCTCAACAGCTGCAGCCACCGCTGCGCCCCGGCCCCAAAGCCCCCGCTGGGCAAAGCGGTGACGTGCAAAAGCACACCCACCTGACGGCGGCCGCCGAGCGACTGGCGCAGGGCACTCATGGCTGCGGCAGGCGATAGCGGCTCACGATCTTTTGAGCGAAAGCCGGCAGATGCTGTGCCAATTTCTCTGGATGATGGCGTCTCAGCCAGGTGGCGTTACGCGTGAAATGGGAATCGATGGAGAAGCGGGCATATTCCAGACCCTTCGGTCCTACTCGCTGCACCACCACACCGACCACTTCGGCTAACCAACGGGGCAACCGCAGGGCCTTGTCGTAGGCATCGATCCCCTGTTGCACCGCTTGGGCCCGCTGGCCTGAGCTCATCACCGGCTGAGTTTTGAGTTCAGCCTCCACCAGATCCAAAAGCTTTTGGCCCCGCTGGTTTCGCACCACCAGCCATTGCCATTGGAACGGCGCGCCCATGTAGCCAACCACCAAGTCAGCGCAGGCGTTGACGTAGTCAAAGCAGCTGAGGCAACTGGGAGCAAAGACATCTTTGAGCTTGGGGGTATCCAGCCCAAAGAAGGGGACGGTCTCGGTGCTGCCGTCGCTGTGGCGGAAGTGAATGCGGAAGTCCTGCATGAACTCGTAGTGCACCACCGTCTCTGGTGAACGGCTGGTGCTCTCTAAAAAGGTCTGCAGGCCTTCGCGGCTGACGTTGTCCACGCAGGGCATGCCCAGCACGTAGAGCTCCTCGAGGCCAAGGCTGTCTTGAACAGCGCGCAGGGCCTGGGTTTGGCAACCCACCCCAATCGCCAGCAAGCGTTTGATGCCGCTACCCGGCAATTGCTCCAACACCGAAAGGTTGTTGGAGAGGGTGGGCTTGTTCACCCGCGC
>CENU01162015.1_pt1 | contig 10964 bp, 10 predicted proteins | sample 361331 | NCBI WGS metagenome assembly CENU01 (sample SAMEA2619766, study PRJEB7988) | marine metagenome | isolation source: saline water (ENVO:00002010), including
GCGCTGCTGGCTGACAGCCTGCAATATATTGTCGATGACGAGTAACCGGATATTGTCGATGACGAGTAACCGGCGCCTCGCCGCGTGAGATGTGCCCTCTGGACTTTCAGGCGCTGTCTCCCCATTTGCCGGCGATGACTGATCTGACAATCTCCCCAACCGAATTTCCTGACCGTGCTGCGCTTCACGCCCATGTTCTCTCGCACAGCCCGTCCTGCGACCATGGTGAGGATCATCCGCTACCCGACATCGCATCGGGGGGGCGGGCCGCTGCCGAGGCGGCGCTTGCCGCTATCGATCCGCGCGCCTATGCGGCCAGCCGCAACCATCTCGATGGTGCGGTCACCCGTCTGTCGCCCTATATCCGGCATGGCATCCTCAGCCTTGATGAGGTGCGCAATGCGGCGCTGGCAATGGTCGATGATCCGAAGCAGGCGGAGAAATTCATTCAGGAACTGGCGTGGCGCGATTACTGGCAGAGGCTCTATCTGGCGCATCCCGAGTGGATCTGGGCCGATGTCGAATCCTACAAGACCGGGTTTGATGCCAGTGACTACGACCCCGATCTTCCGGATGATATTGCCGCTGGCGAAACGGGTGTGGCCTGCATTGACCAGTTTATCGCAACCCTGGTCGAGACCGGCTATCTGCACAATCATGCGCGGATGTATCTGGCTGCCTACACGGTGCATTGGCGGCGTGTCAGCTGGCAGGCCGGGGCGCGCTGGTTTCTTGGCCATCTGATTGACGCTGATCCGGCGAGCAACAATCTGTCCTGGCAGTGGATTGCCAGTACCTTCTCCAACAAGCCCTACATCTTCAATCTGGAGAATGTCGCCAAATATAGCGGGCCGGAGATCAACACCATTCCGAAACATAATCTGGTGCTGGCGCAGAGCTATGAACGGCTGAGCGAGCTTCTGTTCCCGCATATGGGAGGGCCGCGTGGCTGACCTTGTCTGGCTTCACGAAGGCGCGTTGCGCCGCACCCATCCGGTCTTTGCCGCCGCAGCAACCGGATCGCCGGCCGTTTTCATCTGGGATGATGACCGCCTCACCGCATCGCATGTGGGCCTGAAACGGCGGTTGTTTATCTATGAAACGCTGGCTGAAATGGCGCGTGAGACGGCGCTGGAGATTCATGCTGGCCATGCAGACGAGTTGCTGCCGCGCCTTGCCGTCGCGAAAAACGCATCACGGGTTCTGATGCCGGCAACGCCCGACCCGGCGATGCTGGCCAGTTTTGGTGCGGTGCGCCGGGTGACGACAGATGTCGAGTTCGACATGGTGGAGGATACGCCGTTTGCCACACTGGCGAATGCGCCGGATCTTGGCCGCTTTTTCCGCTACTGGAACAAGGCAAGGAAATCCGCAATGCGCCCGCATGGTGGCTAGACGGCAGAGCCCGCCGCGGGAAAGACATTGATCCGCCGCGCGGCTTTCCGATAAGCTTCCGGACCGTTTCGATGAATGTTTCCAGGAAAGCCTGATGACCGATATTCTCGCCGAACTCGAGGCCAAGCGTGAACAAGCGCGCCTCGGTGGTGGCCAGCGCCGCATCGACACCCAGCATGGCAAAGGCAAGCTGACAGCGCGCGAGCGCATCATTCTGCTTCTGGACGACGCCTCGTTCGAGGAATGGGACATGTTCGTCGAGCATCGCTGCCATGATTTCGGCATGGAAGACCAGAAGGTGCCCGGCGATGGTGTGGTCACCGGATATGGCACAATCGCCGGCCGGCCGGTCTTTGTCTATTCGCAGGATTTCACCGTTCTTGGCGGTTCGCTGTCGGAAACGCATGCAGCGAAAATCTGCAAGATCATGGACCAGGCGATCAAGACCGGCATTCCGCTGATCGGGCTGAATGACTCCGGCGGTGCCCGCATCCAGGAAGGCGTTGCCTCGCTTGGCGGTTATGCCGAAGTGTTCCAGCGCAATGTGCTGGCCTCGGGTGTGGTGCCGCAGATCTCGCTGATCATGGGGCCCTGTGCCGGTGGCGCCGTCTACTCGCCGGCGATCACCGATTTCATCTTCATGGTCGAGGGGTCGAGCTACATGTTCGTCACCGGCCCCGACGTGGTGAAGACAGTGACGCATGAGGATCTCACCGCCGAGGAGCTTGGCGGGGCCAAGATGCACAGCCGCACTTCGGGCGTGGCGCATGGTGCCTTCGAGAATGACGTCGAGATGCTGATGCGCACCCGCGCGCTGATCTCCTATCTGCCGCTGTCGAACCGTGAGCCGGCACCCGTGGTGCCCTGCCATGACCCGATCGACCGCCCGTCGGCTGTCCTCGATGCGATCATCCCGGACAATACCAATACCCCCTATGACATGCGCCAGGTGATTCTGCAGATTGTCGATAATGCCGAGTTTTTCGAGATCCACGAGACCTTTGCCGCCAACATCATTGTCGGCTTCGGGCGGATTGACGGCCGCACGGTCGGGATTGTCGGGAACCAGCCGATGGTGCTGGCCGGGTGTCTTGATATCAACGCCTCGCGCAAGGCGGCGCGGTTTGTCAGGTTCTGTGACGCCTTCAACATCCCGCTGGTGACGCTTGTCGATGTGCCGGGTTTCATGCCGGGTCTGGCGCAGGAAACAGGCGGGATCATCTCGAACGGCGCGAAACTGCTGTTTGCCTACGCCGAGGCGACGGTGCCGAAGGTGACGCTGATCACCCGCAAGGCCTATGGCGGCGCCTATGATGTGATGGCCTCGAAACATCTTCGTGGTGACGTCAATTATGCCTGGCCAAGTGCCGAGATTGCGGTGATGGGGCCAGAGGGCGCGGCGCGCATCATCTTCCGCGAGGATGCCGCCGATCCGGACAAGCTGGCGGCGAAGACCGACGAATATCGCGAGAAATTCGCAAACCCCTTTGTTGCTGCCGGACGCGGTTATCTTGACGACATCATCATGCCGCGCAATTCACGGCGGCGGATCGCGCGCGCGCTGGCGATGCTGGCTGACAAGCAGCTGGAAAACCCCCCGCGCAAGCACGACAATCTTCCGCTCTGACCGGGCCGCGACCCAGAGGCACTGTGACCATGTTCAAGAAGATCCTGATTGCCAATCGCGGCGAAATCGCCTGCCGCATCATGCGAACTGCCAAGCGTATGGGCATCGCCACCGTCGCCGTCTATTCCGACGCAGATGCCGGCACACCGCATGTGATGATGGCGGATGAAGCTGTACATATCGGCGGGTCGGCATCGGCTGACAGCTACCTTCGGGGGGAGCGCATCATCGAGGTGGCACAGCAGACTGGTGCCGAGGCAATCCACCCGGGCTTCGGGTTCCTGTCGGAGAATGCCGGGTTTGTCGCCGCCGTCGAGGCCGCCGGGCTGGTTTTCATAGGCCCCGGCACTGAAGCCATCGCGGTGATGGGCGACAAGATTGAATCCAAGGCGCTGGCGACAAAGTCCGGGGTTTCGACGGTGCCGGGCACCGAGGGCGAGGTTTCGGATGTCGATGTCGGTCTGAAAGCGGCTGCGGAGATCGGCTATCCGGTCATGGTGAAAGCGTCGGCAGGCGGAGGCGGCAAGGGCATGCGGGTCATCGAGACCGCTGATGACCTGCCCGATGGCATGCGCGCGGCGATGAGCGAGGCACAGACCGCCTTCGGCGATTCCCGTGTCTTCATCGAGAAATTCGTTGTCCAGCCGCGCCATATCGAGATTCAGCTTCTGGCCGACCAGCATGGCAACATCGTCTATGTCGGCGAGCGTGAATGCTCGATCCAGCGCCGGCACCAGAAGGTCGTCGAAGAAGCGCCAAGCCCGTTCATCTCGCCCGAGACCCGGGCCGAAATGGGCAGGCAGGCTGTCGAACTCGCGCGTGCGGTGAATTACCGGTCGGCAGGTACGGTTGAATTTATCGTCGGGGCTGACCAGGATTTCTACTTTCTCGAAATGAACACCCGCCTCCAGGTGGAACACCCGGTCACCGAAATGGTCTATGGCCTCGATCTGGTGGAGAAGATGATCCGTGTGGCTGCCGGCGAGGAGCTTGGCCTGACGCAGGAAGACATCGTTGCTGACGGCTGGGCCGTCGAAGCGCGGGTCTATGCCGAGGATCCGGCGCGCGGGTTCCTTCCCTCGATCGGCCAGCTGGTGCGGTATCGCGAACCGGAAGGCGATGGGGTGCGGGTTGATTCCGGCGTCACCGAGGGTGGCGAAATCTCGATGTATTATGATCCGATGATTGCCAAGCTGGTGGCGCATGCGCCAACCCGTACCGCCGCCATCGACAGGTTGCATCTGGCGCTGGACCACTACGAAATCGACGGCATTGTCAGCAACAGGCAGTTCCTGTCTGCGGTTCTTGAGAATGACACGTTCCGGCGTGGCGACCTGACAACAGGCTTTATCGCTGCTGAATTCGATGGTGATTTCATTGCCGGTGCCCCGGCCGATGACGCGGCAGCAGGTCTGGTCGCGCTTGGCACCGCCATTGTGGCCCTGCAGATGGAGGAGCGCCATGCCGGCGATCCTGACACCGGCTTCGTGGTCGTCGACCAGACCGGCACGCGCCGCATGATCGAGCTGACGCATGTCAGCAACCGCAGCGCCAGAATGACGGTCGACGGGGCAGGCTACAATCTGGCCGGTGGATTGCAGGCGCCGGTGATGCTGTTTGACGGCACCATCAACGAAGTGCCAGTGGCGGTTCAGGTTCGCCAGTCAGGCCATAAGGTCGTCTTGACGAATGGCGCTGCGCGGCTGGCCCTGACGGTGCTTCCGGCGCGCTACGAACCGATGCTTGACCATATGCCGGCGCCAGCCGAAGGGGCAGGGGCCGACGAGATCACCGCGCCGATGCCCGGCCAGATCACCCGCATTCTGGTGAATGTCGGCGACGAGGTGGTGGAAGGCCAGGATGTCGCCATCATCGAGGCGATGAAGATGGAGAATGTGCTGTCGGCAGAGGCGCGCGGAACCGTGCGCGAGGTGGCGGTGAAAGTCGGCGACAATCTGAATGTCGATGATCTCATTCTGGCGCTCGATCTGGCCGAGGACGAAGCCTAGCCAGCAGCATCCTCGCGGATCATGTCGGCGGCCTTCTCGGCGATCATGATGGTTGGCGCGTTGGTGTTGCCGGAGACCAGCTCCGGCATGATCGAGGCGTCAACAACGCGAAGCCCGTCCACGCCGTGAACACGCAGGCGCTGGTCGACCACATCCCCTTGCGCTGGCGAAGGGCCCATCCGGCAGGTTGATACCGGATGGTAGAGGGTGACCCCGGTGGCCCGGGCATGGGCCAGAAGACCCGCATCATCCGCCGCGTCCGGCCCCGGCTGTATCTCTGCCATCACATGCGGGGCCATGATGTCGCTTGCCATGATCTGCCGCGCGATCTTCATGCCGGCGACATGAACGCGGCAATCCTCGTCAGTGGTCAGATAGTTTGGCTGGATCAGCGGCTTTGCCATCGGGTCGGCGCTGGCGATATGCACAAAACCGCGGCTTTCCGGGCGAAGCTGGCAGGGGCCGAAGGTGAGTCCCGGGAAATCGTGAAACTGGCGCTTTTCCGGATTGGCGAAGCTGGCATTGGCGATGTGGTACTGGATGTCGGGTCCGGCCAGACCTTCGCGGCTCCGCACGAACCCGCTGAGCATGCCTGCCGGCATGGACAGCACGCCGCGGCGGGTGAAGAGATAACGCAGAACCTCGCCGGCAAGGCCAAGGCCGCGCGCATATCTGTTGATTGAAATATCCGTTTTCAGCCGCCAGGACAGGCGTGAAATATAGTGATCGTGGAAGTTCTCGCCGACACCGGCAAGAGCATGCCGCGTGGCGATGCCATGCTGTGCCAGCAGATCCGGATCGCCAATCCCCGAAAGCTCCAGAATCTGCGGAGACTGGATGGCACCGGCCGACAGGATCACCTCACGTCCGGCGCTCACCGTCTCGTGCCGGCCATGCCGGTGAAAGGCAACGCCCCTGGCGCGGGTCCGGGTGCTGCCCTCACCCTGCAGATTGATCCCGGTGACATGTGCATGGGTGATCACACGCAGGTTGGGGCGCCGCCTTGCCGCATCAAGATAGGCTTTCTTCGCCGAGAACCTCATGCCGTTCTTCTGTGTCACCTGATAGGTTCCGAACCCGTCCTGGCTGGCGCCGTTATAGTCGGGATTATGCGGGTAGCCACAGCTCTCGGCAGCCTTGATCAGCAAGTCCAGCGCCGGATAGCCATTGCGAAGCCCGCTGACATTCAGCGGTCCGCCACGACCGTGGAACGCGTCATCCTCGCCGGCAAATTCGCAATGTTCGGCGCGGCGGAAATAGGGAAGAACGTCCGCATAGCTCCAGCCGGTGTTGCCGCGTTGTGCCCAGCCGTCATAATCGGCCTGCTGACCCCGCACATAGAGCATGGCATTGATCGCCGAAGACCCGCCAAGGACCTTGCCGCGCGGCTGTTTGATCCGCCGGTTGTTGCTGGCCGCATCGGGTTCGGTCTCGAACATCCAGTTGACCGTCGGGTCAACCATCGTCTTGATATAGCCTGCCGGAATATGGATCAGCGGGTTGCGGTCCTCGCCGCCAGCCTCGAGTAGAACGACGCTTACCGCCGGGTTCTCGCTCAACCGCGCGGCCAGCACACATCCGGCAGAACCACCGCCGACAATCACATAATCTGCATTCATCATCTGCCGATCGTGCCGACTGTAATGCGCCGCTGCAACCGCAAAACAGACCTCCGGATGCGGAACGCCGCGGGCAAGCGCTTCGGCATGACAAAGCCGGTCATTGGGCGTAGGCTCGGCGCATTCCGTTCCACTCCAGCATTGCCCGGAGCCGACCTGTCCCGATGGACCCGATTCTGTTCTTCCTGTTCGCTGCCGGGCTCACTGGCGGGTTCGTCAATGGCCTTGCCGGCTTTGGAACGGCGCTGTTTTCGCTTGGATGGCTGCTTCAGGTGATGCCGCCGCGCGAGGCGGTGGCGATTGCGCTTGTCTGCTCGCTGGTCACTGGCGTGCCGGGGGTCTGGCAGGTGCGTGCCAGCATCAAAGCTGGAAGTCTGGCTCTGGTGGTGGGGCCGGCACTGGTCGGCATTCCTTTTGGCTTTGTGGCGCTGAACTGGATCGACGCATCTGTGCTGTCCGTGTTTCTCGGCGGCATGCTGCTGATCTATGGTGGTTATTTCGTCTTTCGCCGCAACCTGCCGACCATTGAGGGGCGGCTGGGGTTTGTTGAAGGCGGGCTTGGATTTCTGGGTGGCATTCTGGGGGCGATGGCCGGACTGTCAGGGGCCTTGCTGTCGATGTGGCTGGCCATGCGCCCCTGGCCGAAGGCGGTGCAGCGGGCCATCCTGCAGCCGTTCAACATGGTCATCCTGGCGCTGGCGACGGCGATGCTTGCCCTCGATGGCGGGTTTACCATGCCGGTACTGGTCAATCTTGCGCTGACACTTCCGGCAAGCCTTGTCGGCGCGGCGGCCGGGCTGGCATTGTTCCGCCGTCTGAGTGATGCGATGTACCGGCGGCTGCTGATTGGTTTGATGCTGGCCTCTGGCCCGTCGCTTCTGATCCGCACGATGTTTGGCTAGTCATCTGGCAGGGAGGGCTGCATGAAAACTGATCTGATGTCACCGGACGGGCTGGCCCGCTGTTTCGGCAACAGGCCGGGTCAGGATGTGCTGGCCCATTACCATGACACCGAATGGGGCGTGCCGGTTCATGATGACAGGCATCTGTTCGAGATGCTGACCCTTGAGGGCGCGCAGGCCGGTCTCAGCTGGGAGGTCGTGTTGAAAAAACGCGCCGGCTATCGGGCCGCCTTCGATGATTTTGATATCGCGAAAGTCGCCGGAATGAGCGATGCAGAATTGCTGGCGCTTCGCGAAAATCCAGCCATCGTGCGCAACAGGCTGAAGATCGAGAGCACCCGCAGCAATGCCCGCGCGTTGCTGCAGATCCAGGCCGAGCATGGCAGCTTTGCAAATTATCTGTGGGCCTTTGTCGAGGGCAGGCCGGTGGTCAATCATTTCGCCAGCCTTGCCGAAGTGCCGGCCTCCACCGCGCTCAGCGACCGGATTTCGAAAGCGCTGAAAAAAGACGGTTTCCGCTTTGTCGGCACAACCATCATCTATGCCTTTATCCAGGGCATCGGCATGGTCGATGACCATGTTGCGGCCTGCTGGTGCCGGTCGGCCAAGGGCTGATTGCCGGACGCCCTCGATTGACGCGGCGGTGCGAAGCCCCCATCTGGCAAAGTCGAACGGGTTGCAACGGGTGGTATGATGACAGGGTTCGATGATGCCGGTTTCATTTTCGGTCAGATGGACCAGCTTGCGCGCGCCAAGCTCGCGCTGATCTTCGCCATCCATCTCGTCTGCTTTGTGGCGCTGCTTCGTGTGGCTGCCACGCAGCCCACATCCTTTCTGCACCGGGCGCCGTTTCTTGTCGGCAGTCTTGCCGGTTCAGCGGTGGGTGGGGTGCTGCTGGGCGGGTTTGTGGTTGCGGCAAGCATCCTTGCCGGACGGCATAGCGGGCTGGCCACGGTGCTGTTTCTGAATGCCGGCGTGATCAGCCTTTATGTCATCGAATTCACCATCCTGCTGTCGCGCGGCTTCTTCCGCCGTTTGCTTGACGACGCGCTGCAGCCTGAAATCCGCGTGGCGATCAGCTTTATCGTGATGGTGAATGCTGGCTACTTCACCCTGATGTTTCTGAAAGATATCCTGCTGAGCGACAGTCTGGGAGTGCGCTGACATGGCGAATGATCAAAAGAACACCTGCGAAATCCTGTCAGCGGACGAGGGGGTCGGCGAGTTCCGCCGTGACTTCGTCTGCATGAATGATTCGCTTCATGAGAATATGCAGGACAATCCAGAGATCATCATCCTCTATGTCGCCATGGTGATCTTTGTGATGGTGTTCCTGAAGATGGTCACGCGCGCGCCGCGCGGCACCAAAGGCGGACCTGACAGCGCCGCCGAAAGAAGCACCGAAGAGAAGAAAGACTGACCGGCTGGCAAGACCGGTTTGGCGATCAGAGGATGCCGTAGGTGCGGTCGCGAAGATACTGGGTGGCAGCCTTGCGGTTGCCAAGGGCCTTCAGTTCGTCCGCATGAACCGGCCGGCGCATTGTCAGCGAGACCGTGCTTCCGATCAGTTTGCAGATTTCCCGGAACATCAGTGAATAGGCCAGCGTCAGGCTGATCTTCCGTGCCGCCTGGAAGAGCAGCGAGTTCTGTCCGGAAAACAGGAACGGCACGGTCACGGTATCCTGCTGCGTCGCCAGCTTTGCGGCGAAAGTCTTCCATTCCTTGTCGTAGGCGTCGCCAACCAGTTTGGGTGCCAGCGAGATGGCACCAGCCGGAAAGATGATCACCGCCCCGCCGTCGCGAAGATAGGCAGCGGCATCCTGACGGGTCTCGATATTGGTGGCGAGCGCCGCTTCGGTTTCGTCAAAATCGATCGGCAGAATCTTGTCCATGGTGGCTGGCGCCTGTTTCAGCACACGGTGGGTGATAATCTTGTAGTCAGACCGCACCTCGGCCATCAGAGCGCAAAGCACCAGCCCGTCGATCACGCCATAGGGGTGGTTGGCGACGACGAGGGTCGGGCCGCTCCGCGGGATCACGGCTCCAGCTTCACGGCGCAGGTCGATATCGATATTCAGCTTGTCGAGCGCGTCGGACCAGAACCCTGCATAGGGGCGGCCTTCTTCCACATAGTCGAAATAGAGCTTCCGGATTTTCGGCTGTCCGCTGAACCGCTCGATTGACCGGATGAGTGTATTGGCGATCGGGCCCATCTCACCGTCTGCGAAGCTGAATATGGGATGTGCCGGCTGCGTCATCTGCATTCCATACGGTCCTGAGGCTCTCTGTTAGGAGGGAAATATCACCGATTTACGACAACAATGTTACACCAGTTTCACCGCAACCGCGGCGAATTCATGGCATTTTTCGAGCTAAATTGGGAGCCTCAACAGAGCGCACAGACGGAATTGAGGCGGTGGGGCGATGGCGGGACCACCATGGCGTCCGCGCCGATGGCCGCCAGAACACACTTGTTCGTAGTTTGAAATGGGGGAATTTGTGCCAATAGAGAGCAACACGGCACTCAATTCGGTATTCCATGATATATTTTTCAAGATATTGTTAATATTTAATTTTTTACAAATTTGTAAGAATTTCGTTACCAATCTTGCTGAAATGTTAAAACTGTTTTTCATCCTGTAACATCCTGAAAATAAACATAAAAAAGGTGGTTTCCTATTGTTGGCCCAAAATGGGTCCGTTAGCAATTGCGCCATGCCGGTGTGACTTCATACAGTGACTGCGTGACGGGTGGGTCATAATGTCGCGAAAGCACAGATGATTCGTCCGTACCTTTTCGTTAACGGAGGTACAAAATGAAACTCTTCTCGGGTAAAGCCACGAAAACGGCGCTGATTGCGGCGGCGTTGGCTATCACACCCAAAGTTGCGTTTGCTGCAGAAAACCTTGCGAGTGACGACTTCGTCGGCATTTCGTTCTGGTTGATCTCGATGGCGCTGGTCGCTTCGACCGCGTTCTTCTTCATCGAAACGCAGCGCGTGGAAGGTAAGTGGAAGACTTCGCTTACCGTGTCCGGTCTCGTGACCCTGGTCGCAGCCGTGCACTACTTCTACATGCGTGATGTATGGGTCAACACTGGCGCAACACCGACAGTCTATCGTTACATCGACTGGCTGATCACTGTTCCGCTTCTCATGATCGAGTTCTATCTGATCCTGCGCGCCATTGCCAACGTCTCGTCTGGCATTTTCTGGCGTCTGACGGTCGGTACTCTGATCATGCTTGTCGGCGGTTACGCCGGCGAAGTCGGCTACATGAATGTGTGGCTCGGCTTTGTAATCGGTATGGCCGGTTGGTTCTACATCCTGTACGAGATCTTTGCTGGTGAAGCCGGCAAGCTTTCTGCAGAGCAGGCACCAGAGTCGGTCAAGTCGGCATTCTCCACCATGCG
>CENU01041159.1_pt1 | contig 10938 bp, 9 predicted proteins | sample 361331 | NCBI WGS metagenome assembly CENU01 (sample SAMEA2619766, study PRJEB7988) | marine metagenome | isolation source: saline water (ENVO:00002010), including
AACCGCTGAACAAATCACGTCTGTCTATGTTTTATCGCGAAACAGGCTAGATAAGCGTGATTAGCGAAATAACTGCTAACCAGGCGTAAAGACTGTTCTCCAGCACCTTGAAAACTCGCCTCAGTCGGGGCTCTGGTGACTCCGGCGCCTCGGAAGATTTTCGGCAGGCATCAGACAAAAATTCGGCGGGATCATCATCGAAGTCCAGTGCTCTGCTTTTGATCACTGCAGCGGTCTGCTCAGCGTCACCGATGATGGCAAACGACACCGCCAATAGCCGGGAGGGCAACCAATCGATTAAACGAACAGCGATGGTAGGCACTGGGCTAGCAGTAGTCTCTGCCATCATGACTAAGCGGTAAGCTACAGCCGCTACCGGCCCCAGCAATACAAAATAAATTGCAGGTCCGAACCATCGGCGCATGGCCATGTGTAGGAAAAACTCGGAGGCCTGATCAGCAAACGCATCGACATCGTCAGCTGCGACCTTAACGCCAGACTCCTCGAGTATCATCGAGCCACCGTGATGGTCACCCGCTGATACACGAGACAAGAAGCGTTGACTCAAGGTCGGGAAGTCCTCGCGACCGAAAGCAAAGAACAACGCGGCGGTGCCGACTATCAGTGTGTTTAAGCCACCGAATAAGCCACCCAATAGGTGATAAATGAGGGCGAAAGCGATGGCTGGGCCGATAACGAGGACAAACAACGCGTACAGCGAGGCCCCCTCGGATTCATCGACATAGGCTTTGAGCCTGCCGTACCAGGTGTCTTTGTGTAATGGACCACCCGGCCCCAACACCAAATACAACCCAGTAGCCAGTATGAACGCCAAATAGCTCAACGCTACTTTCTCCTTTTAAATCCCCCGAACTACCAATTAAATTCCCGGTAGCCCTGCCACCGCAAGCCGTCGCTCCAATTCCCGCCAATCAAACGCAGGTCCCGGATCCGTCTTTCTGCCAGGCGCGATATCACTATGGCCTACGATAGCATTCTCATGAATCGCGGGAAGCGCATTGCGGCAAATTACAAGCAATTGCTCCAATACGTCGTACTGCGCCTCACTGTAGATATCGGTGTCGGTGCCCTCTAATTCAATACCAATCGAAAAATCATTGCAGCGATTGCGACTTCGCCATTCAGATACGCCAGCGTGCCAAGCACAATTATCTATTGATACAAATTGCACCACCTCGCCATCGCGACGGATAAAGAAGTGAGCCGACACCTCTAGCTGAGCGATATCTCCAAAGTAAGGATGTGCGTTCGGATCCAACGAATTGGTAAAGAGGCGTTCTACACTGTCTCCGCCAAATTCGCCGGGCGGCAGTGAAATATTATGAATCACCACCAGATCAACTGACTGGCCTTGAGCTCTGGGATGACAATTGGGGGATGGCACCTGCCGACATCCCGTCAACCACCCCTGATGGAACGATCCTAAATTTTGGTTGGTCACGAGCCCTCCAAGCGCAGGCTGTGTTTCAATACGCGCAGTATATCAAGGACCCCTCCGGTCAGAGGCCTAAGTGTTAGATCAAGAGTACATCGACGCGCTAGTGAACCAAGCGCTCAGTGAGGATATTGGCAGCGGCGACATTACCGCCGAACTGGTCGGGGTCGAGGAAATACTGCAGGCGCGAGTGGTTACTCGTGAGTCAGGGGTGCTCTGTGGCCGCGCCTTTGCTGACACTGTTTTCGCCGCTGTCGATGCGTCACTTGCCGTGACCTGGCATTGTGCTGATGGCGAGGAGCTCGCGCCCGATGACCTGCTGTTTGAAGTGTCGGGAAATGCACGAAGTATTCTCACCGCCGAGCGCACCGCCTTAAATTTCTTGCAGCTACTCTCAGGAACAGCCACCTACAGCCGATCGCTCGCCGCATTGGTCGCAGACTTACCCGTGCGACTGCTGGATACTAGAAAAACCATCCCGGGACTGCGGCTCGCACAGAAGTACGCCGTCACCTGCGGCGGTTGCTATAACCATCGTATCGGCTTGTTCGACGCCTTTCTCATTAAAGAAAATCATATCGCCGCTTGTGGTGGCATTGAATCCGCAATTAGTACTGCGAAAACCAAGGCACCGGGTAAACCCGTCGAGGTAGAGGTTGAATCCTTGCACGAATTCCAGCTTGCGATAGATGCGGGCGCCGACCGAGTAATGCTCGATAACTTCTCTCTCGACGCTATGCGTGAGGCTGTCGCCCTTGCTGCTGGACGATTAGAGCTCGAAGCGTCGGGTAACGTTAATGAAGAGACACTGCGAGCTGTAGCCGAGACAGGGGTGGATTTCATCTCAATCGGAGCGCTAACCAAAGCGGTCACTCCACTCGACCTATCGATGCGGTTTATCGACTGATTACTCGGTCAAGAAAGGCGTCTTGTTGATTAATACGCCATTGGTATCCGCCGCGAGGAATTGACCCGGTTCGACAGAAAAATCGACTCCCTCGAACTTAAGCGCTACATCACGCTCACCGCGACCGAGCTTTTCTGTTTTGATCGGCGAGGTACCCAGCGCGAACACGGCAAAATCAAAAGTATCGATTACCTCAACATCGCGAATAGCGCCGATAATGACCATACCCGCCCAGCCATTCTCCATGGCGCTCGCGGCCACAAGATCGCCGGTCAGAGCTCGGCGGAGAGAGCCGCAGCCATCTACCAACAGTATGCGCCCGTGACCGGGCTCTGATACGGCTTCTTTGACTCGTGAGTTGTCCTCAAAGCAAGCAACGGTAGCGATCGGACCCTGACAGCTTATCCTGCGGCCGAACTGTTGAAATTGAAATGGCAGCGCCTGTGCGCCGGGATTCAAATCAGACAGGTCTGGCGTTTTCAGCAAACCGTGTAATACCTACAGCCAGTCCGAAGCGTAGCCATTGAGCTCTTGCAACGGTGACAAAATGGCATCGGCGTGAGCGCTGCCTCGCGGCAACAATCGATGCAGGTAGAACTCGGTGGTAGCTATTTTTCGTTGGCAGAATGCTGTTTTCTGATCTTTTGCTAGTAGCTCAAGGGCGACCAAGGAACTCGCGGCAAGATGCCAACCGCCGAAAAGATAACCGGTTTGCATCATGTAATCGAAAGACGCGCCGAGCGCCATCGAGCGATCAGTCTTGAACAGATCGAGAAGCGTTTGGGTGGTCATCACATGAGCTGACAAGGCATCGGCCAGGGCTGCTCCCATCGACGCCAGTCGGTCGTCGCTTGAGCCTGCCAGGGCGTCCGCGACCGCACGAATTTCAGAGTGCATTGCCTCCATGGTGGCACCGCCATCCCGGGCGAGCTTACGGTTAACAAGATCGGCCGCCTGAATACCATTGGTACCTTCATAAATAGGAGTGATTCGAACGTCGCGCAAATACTGAGCAGCCCCAGTCTCCTCGACATAGCCCATGCCACCGTGCACCTGAACCCCCAGCGAACAGACTTCCTGCCCCACCTCGGTCATCCAGCCTTTGATTACGGGAATCATGAGATCGAGCCGAGCCTTCCACTGGCCACGCTCATCGGGAGCGGCACCATGCGATAAATCCATGGTGAGTGATTCGATATAAGCAAGCGCTCGCATTGCCTCGTTAAGCGCCCGCATAGTCATGAGCATTCTTTTTACGTCGGGATGCTCGATAATGGGCACACCACCTTGTACCCGCTCGCGCGCGTACCCTACTGCTTTTTGATAAGCACCCTCGGAGGCGCCAAGCCCCTGCAGCCCAACTTTTAGACGCGCCTCGTTCATCATGGTGAACATACAAGCGAGTCCGTTGTGTTCCTCACCGACTAAGTAGCCTGTAGCACCACCGTTATCGCCATAAGCCATGACGCAGGTCGGGCTGCCGTGGATACCGAGCTTGTGCTCTACCGAGACCGGAAATACGTCGTTGCGCTCCCCGATACTGCCGTCTTCGTTCACCATGAACTTAGGCACTAAAAACAGTGAAATGCCTTTACTGCCAGCTGGCGCATCGGGCAAGCGAGCTAACACCAGATGAATAATATTGTCGGTAGCGTCGTGGTCACCCCAGGTGATGTAAATCTTTTGGCCGAAAATTTTATAGTGGTCACCGTGTCGCTCGGCACGTGTTTTCATTGGCCCCAAGTCGGACCCTGCTCCCGACTCGGTCAAATTCATGGTCCCTGACCAGACGCCTGCGTTGATGTTGGGCAAGTATTTTGTTTTTAACTCGTCACTGCCATGCGCAGAGATCGCAAGTGCTGCACCCGAACTGAGAAACGGCTCCAATGCGAAAGCCATATCGGCACTGTTCCACATCTCGCAAGCAGCGGTGCCGTAAAGCTCGGGGAGCCCCTGACCACCTTCATCGCCACGCGCGGCGATGCCAACCCAACCGCCCTCGCCGAGAGCCCGGATTGCCTCCCCGTACCCGGGTGAAATCGATACCTCGCCATCTGCACAGCGAGCCGGCTGCTGATCGCCAACACGCCGCAATGGTGACACCATGTCAGCAGCGAGCTTACCCGCCTCCTCCAAGAGTGCAGTGGTTAAGTCAGAGCCCACGTCGAGCCCTTCGAATCGACTCAGCGGCCCAAGACGATCGCCCGCTTTGCAAACGTCATCGATTAAAAACTGCATGTCATCAAGGGGTGCTTTATACATTGCTACTCTCCAAACCCAGCCAAAATGTCCGCTGCTAAACCGGTTAACGCCCTTCGTGCTTACGCCAAAGATAAACTTAACGGCACGCGATCATGAATACGCGGCGCATTGTAGCTGTTCGGTGCCGGAGACCAAGCCCAAATCCAAATTTTGAAACGGGATGACTTTGCTTTATGCTATTCACTTCATGAATAAAGGTGCTAGCGAGGATTTGCCCCATGTCGAGGCTTAATCGCGTAGACCTCAATTTATTGGTCTACCTCGACGCATTGTTGCGCGAACGCAATGTGACACAAGCGGCTCACAGCCTGGGGTTATCCCAGCCCGCCATGAGTAACGGACTCAAGCGTCTTCGAGAAGTATTCAACGACCCACTCCTCATCCGAACCTCGGATGGCATGACGCCCACGGCAAAAGCAGAAGAGCTCGAGCCACAATTACGCGAAATCCTGACCGGCGTTGACCAAGCTCTGCAGCCAACTGACGAGTTTATGCCCGCCCGCGAAAACCGCGTGGTTCGATTGATGGCAAGCGATTACGCTGAATCGACGCTACTGCCGGCAGTGCTCCATGAGCTCCGCGAGCAGGCACCCGGGGTAACGCTTGATATTATGAACCCCTCGGATGTCAGCTTCCTCGATGTAGAGCGCGGTAAGGTGGATCTAGTCATCAACCGCTTTGACCAGATGCCTCAGTCATTTCACCAGATCACATTGTGGCAGGACTCGTTTTCCTGCCTATTGAGTCCGGACAATCCAATACTCGAAAACTTCACGCTCGACAGCTACCTCGCAGCCGATCATATCTGGGTGAGCAAAACGGGCATGGGCGTCGGCGTGGGGGTTAACCCCGATGACGTTCAGCGACTGGGCTGGGTAGATTCCACCTTGGCGAGTTTGGGAAAAAAACGGCGCATTCGTGTGTTTACCCGGCACTACCAAGCGGCAATGACATTGGCTGAACAGAATGATCTAATCGCGACATTACCGACTCGTGCGACGTATCTAAAGCGTGACAACCCGAGGGTGGTTGTACGTGATGTCCCCTTCGATATGCCCGCAATGGAATTGAAAATGGCCTGGAGCCCGCTTCTTCAGCATAATCCTGGACATCGTTGGATTCGGCAGCTCATTACGCAAGTAGCGCGGTCGATTTAATCATCGAGGGCGGTGCCATGAGCGAAACGATTGAACTCAAAGGTCAGTACGAAGCCGCGACCGTGTACTCAAATGAGCCAGTTGTTGCGGTGCGAGATAATGTGATCTCGCCTATCGAATGCCTCTATCTCATCGAACTGGCGAAACCTCACATCAAGCGCGCCGGTGTTGTACTCGATGATGGGTATCGCGAGAGCGATGGGCGGACAGGTTCGAACCATTGGCTGAAATATGAGGAAGACGATGTCGTCAAATCGATCGGTCAGCGACTTGCCGATATTGTTGGCTTACCGCTGACCAACGCGGAATCGATGCAAATCATCCACTACGGCCCCACCCAGGAGTATCGACCCCATTTCGATGCATTCAACCTAAGTCAGCCGCGGGGTCAGCGGGCCGCAAAGTGGGGTGGACAACGCTTGGTGACGGCTTTGGTCTACCTGAATCAGCCCGAAAGTGGTGGCAGTACCGAATTCCCCAAGCTCGGGATCAAGGTCCCAGCACTACCCGGCCGCATGGTGATCTTTCACAACACCGACGAGGACATGAGTGGCCCGCACCCCCTCAGCCTGCACGCAGGCATGCCCGTCGAGGCCGGTGAAAAATGGGCCTTCAACCTGTGGTTTCGCCACGGCGAGACGAGCAAGTCCTATTCGATCACTGCAGACGACGATCTTCCGAAGGTCAAGTTCTCTACTGGCGCGGCTGCAAAAGCGCAATCACCGACGTTAGCCGATCCATCCACGCACTCAGATGTCCCCAATCGGCTGACCGTGATTAGTAATCGCGCTGAAGGCCTATGGCAAGAAGCGGTCGCCAACCTCAAGCGCCGACACGGTGACAGCCTTGAAGCCGCCCACGTCAGCTACTGGGATAGTTACGGTAATAACGAGGCCCCTGAGGCACCGACGGGATTTTCAGCGCCGATCTACAGCACCGCTAGTCGAAGCGTCCTGAATCCGCTGTCTGATCAACGAGAGTTTTCGCGCTTATTGAAACAAACCGGATGTGCCTCGATCGCACCCGCAACGTACGAATCGATCGAGGACGTCAAAACCACTCAACCCGACCCTCAGCAACTCTGGTTTATTAAGTCGCGCATGCGATCAGCCAAGGACAACACACTCTGCGTGCCAACGGCAGTGCTACTCGCAGCCTCACTGCCGGCTAATCACGTAGTTCAAGCAGGTGTTAGCAATATTGAGCTCATAGCGAATCGTAAGTTCACTTACCGCTGCTACCTCGTCATGGTGGATGGCTGCTTACACGCCTTCCAAAATGGCGTCGTTTTCGTCCACGGCGCACCCTATGTGCCCACACAGGCCGACTTTACAAGTCAGGTTGATAACAAAAGCTATCGCGAGCCCGATTCGGGTATCGATGTATTGCCCATGACTGACACTGAACATGCGGAGGCGCTGCTTGCTGGTACTGCTTCGCTGGCCAAAGCTATGCAGCCCGCATTGTTGGCTCTCAGCAATGAATGCAAAGGCCAGAAATTCGCCATTTTAGGGCTCGATACCTTGTTAAAGCGGGACGGTCAGCTATCACTCATCCGCGTGCATTCATTCCCGAACTTCGTTATGACCCGGGACATAAACGATGCGGTTCATGTGCCGTTATTTGAAAATATCCTCAAGTTAATGGTGGGGCGTAACTCCGATTTACTCACCCCACTCCAGTAAAACGGGCATAGGCCAACTCTTTAGTCTGTCACCCGACAAAGGACTCGATGACCTACCATCGCATGTGCTCTACCACACGCGCTAATCGACTGCGGCTGGCACACAGGCAGTGAGCTCGTGTCGCGGTTTACGACAGCGGCCGGATCATAAAAATTCCATATACCCCAGCGTCTAATCATCCATGAAAGTTATAGCGGTCATTAATACCGAGCCGTTCAGCTGACTCAGAAAGAGCACCACAATAGCGCTTTTCTATCATCGGTAGTGTGCTGCTATGACTCAACGTATCGAATGCTCAGGCTTGCAGGTGGATCCTGTGATTCATGCCCTACTCGAACAGGAAATCGTTCCTGGCTCTGGTCTCAGCGCCGATCAATTTTGGCAGGCTCTCGCGGACATCGTTGAGCGGTTTACGCCGAGAAATCGGGAGCTTTTAGGCATCAGAGACTCGATGCAAGCCAAGATCGATGATTGGCACCGCGCCAACCCGGGTCCTGATTACGACCGAAGCGCATACAAATTATTTTTGGAAGAAATCGGCTATCTCCTACCACAGCCTGAGCCATTCAACGTTGTCACACAGAATGTCGATCCAGAAATCGCTCAAGTCGCGGGACCGCAACTGGTAGTTCCCGTCATGAACGCGCGCTATGCGCTCAACGCTGCTAACGCCCGCTGGGGTAGTCTCTATGATGCGCTGTACGGTACCGATGTCATCTCAGAAGAAGACGGCGCAGAGCGAGCTGGGAGATATAACCCTGTCCGCGGCGATAAGGTTATTGCTTGGGCGCGTGGCTTCCTCGACAAACACTTCCCGCTGACCCATGGCAGCCATAACAAGGCAGCGCAATACGCAGTGCTCGATGGCGGCCTAGTGATTAATCAGATCGATGGCAGTTTGAGTATGCTAGCAACGCCTGATCAGTTCGCAGGTTACATGGGTGATGCCGATGATCCTAGCGGCGTGCTCTTCAAGCACAACGGCCTCCACGTGGAGATCCAGATCGATCGCGAGCACTCGGTGGGCAGTACCGATGCTGCCGGTGTAAAAGATGTTTACCTCGAGTCTGCCTTGACCACGATTCAGGATTGCGAAGACTCGGTCGCCGCCGTCGATGCCGCTGATAAGGCTGTGGTCTATCGAAACTGGCTGGGTCTGATGAAAGGCGATCTCGAAGAGAGCGTTAACAAAGGCGGCAGCACGCTTACACGCACCTTAAATCCAGATCGCGAGTTCATTGACGCAAATGGCGAGACCTTCAGCTTGCCTGGGCGCAGTGTCATGTTCGTCCGCAATGTAGGGCATTTGATGACCAACCCAGCCATTCTCGACAGCGACGGCAATGAGATATTTGAAGGCATCATGGACGCGCTGTTCACCACCGCGTGCTCACTTCACGATATTCGTGGCGATGGCGCGCTCAAAAACTCCAAGACGGGCTCGATTTACATTGTTAAACCAAAGATGCATGGGCCGGATGAGGTGAGCTTTACCGACGACTTGTTTGCGGCCGTAGAAAATGCATTCCAGCTCCCCAAGAACACCCTGAAAATGGGGATCATGGACGAAGAGCGACGAACCACGGTTAACCTCGCCGAGTGTATCCGCCGAGCCTGCAATCGGGTGGTGTTCATCAACACCGGCTTCCTGGATCGCACCGGTGATGAAATCCACACCAGCATGCATGCCGGCCCAATGATGCCCAAGACCCGAATGAAAGAAGCGCTCTGGATCAATGCTTACGAAGACTGGAATGTTGATGTTGGCCTCGCGAGTGGCCTTCGCGGGCGAGCCCAAATTGGGAAAGGCATGTGGGCCATGCCTGACCTCATGAAGGCTATGATCGATGCCAAACTGGGTCATCCCACAGCGGGTGCGAATTGCGCTTGGGTGCCATCACCCACCGCCGCCACCTTGCATGCTACCCACTATCACGATGTGAATGTTCAGTTAGTTCAGGCAGAACTCGAAGGCAATGCTCGACGCCAAGTCGAGGACATACTTGATATACCTCTTTACGACTGCAGCACATTGTCGGCCGACGACATCGAGCGCGAGCTCGACAATAACGCTCAAGGTATTCTGGGTTATGTCGTGCGCTGGGTAGATCAAGGCGTTGGATGCTCAAAAGTGCCTGATATCAATAACGTGGGACTAATGGAAGACCGAGCCACGCTCCGAATTTCGAGCCAGCACGTTGCCAACTGGTTGCATCATGGCATTATCACAGAATCGCAGGTCTCAGCCTCACTAACCAAAATGGCAAAGGTGGTAGACGAGCAAAATGTCATTGACTCCAGCTACCGACCACTTATCGCTGCAGATAAACCGAGCTTAGCGTTTGAGGCTGCCTTGTCCTTAGTGACTGATGGCGTGGTAGAATCAAGTGGCTACACAGAACCTTGTCTGCACAGAATGCGACAACTATTTAAATCAAACGACAGCAGTTCGAACTAAGTCTCTCAAGCCCTTTTTTGACCTCTGCAAACCATCGCCCACAACTGACAAAATCTGTCACTATCTGCCAAAATCTGCGCTAGCGATCTCTTAGTCGCCAATCTTAGGCTCGCGATCATTCGGAGCCTCAGTCCTATTTAACTAAGCTAATGATGCAATAAGCGCGAAAATGGGGTTTTTAAGAAGCGAATTGTGCTTTTTTAGACGACCTCGCTAGACATTGGCATGGCACATGCAATGTAGTGAGTGGCGGGCACATCACTCAGCCCGAAAAGGAGAAAAAATGTCAATTCAAAGTCTAGCCAAAAGATCAGAGCAAGATGGCTTCACCCTTATCGAGTTAATGATTGTAATTGCAATAGTTGGTAGCCTGGTGGCGGTAGCTCTGCCCTCTTACACCAATTACACAAAGAGGGCAAAGTTCGCAGAAGTTATCAACGCCACCCAAGCGGTTCGTGGCGCCATAGACTCTTGTTACCAAATCGGTGGTGCTATCGCATCATGTGATGCCGTCGACGATATTAACGTCAGCATTCTGGTCGGTGACACGGTTGAAGGCACATTCGTCTCAACGCTCGCGGTAACAGAAAACACGGCGGTGATTACAGCCACGGGTACAAGTGACGTAGACGGGGCGACTTATATCCTTACCCCTACCGCGGCCAACAATACGCTCACTTGGGCAGTAACAGGCACCTGCTCGGCAACCTACGGACTTTGCTAAGTAGTAAACTTGAGCAGAAAGGAAAGTTAGGTTGGCTGAGCAAAAGCACCTCAGCCGGCTTCGCCTCATTTCAAAACCTCGGACAATTGTTTCCGAGGTTTTTTTATCAATGTGCACCTATGATAATGTAGGCCTGCGAGTAAATAGGCCGCAAAGCAGGTTAGGCTTGAGGCAATCGATCAGGTTAAAACGCTTACGATGAACTCCAAAGCAACGACTGATACGGCGCAAATTTCTTACTCGGGACTTTCTCAGCGCCTGGTCAGTGAACAGTTATTGTCTGCCGCGA
>CENU01201157.1_pt1 | contig 10930 bp, 11 predicted proteins | sample 361331 | NCBI WGS metagenome assembly CENU01 (sample SAMEA2619766, study PRJEB7988) | marine metagenome | isolation source: saline water (ENVO:00002010), including
AGCCGGTCCTGCCGCTTACCACCCACCAGTTTTTTTCAGGATGATCCAAGACATACAAACAGGCCTGGCGAAGGGCTTTGAATCCGCCCTCTACCCGCTGTTGCTGAAATCCTGCTTCGGCCAACCACTGCTGTGCCAACCGTGATCGCTCCCCACCTCGCCAACACATCACCTGGGTCTCCGGGTGGCTTCTGCATTGTTCAATCCATTCGTCGATGCGGTGCTGACGCCGAGGGCCGCTCACCAGACGATGTCCCAGAGCCATGGCCGACTCGTGCCCCTCCTGCTTGTACGCGGTACCAACCTGCATCCGCTCATCGTCATCTAAAATCGGTAAGTTTGTGCTGCCGGGCATGCGGCCGTGAGCAAATTCGCTAGGGGCGCGTACATCAAGCAAGCTCGGTTGTTGCCTGATGAGCTCTAGCGTTTGAGCGTTAGGGGGCTTGATCGGTGATGTCGGCACCTGATTCAAATTTCTTTAGGTGTTGTTTGAGAATATCCAGAACGTCCTGGCGTTCCTGATCTGTGGCAATAGCGATAGCCTGCCGCTGTAGCTCTATCGCTCGCTGAAAATCGCCGTTGGCGGCATAGGCCGTAGCCCAGGTATCCATATATTCAGGCCGCTGCTGGGCCATGCGGTTTGAAGTCATCAGCACATCCATGATCGAGAGTGCGTAGCGACGTCGCTGAAGGGCTGATATGTCCGATACCGTCAGCGTCCAGGCGACTTCGTTAATGATGGCGGCGTTGCCGTGGTGACTTTGCTGTGCCTGATTGACGGCTCGCTTGTACCACCGAACAGCCTGTCTTGGGGAACGTCGCGTGCCGATGCCCTTGGCGCTCAGGTTGCCCAGTACAACCATGGCTTCCGCGTTTTCATTGTCGGCCAGCTCCTCCAGCCAGGGGATAAGTTCTGCATGGGGTTCAAGGCTGTCGTTGCCGTTGAGAAACCTGGCGTAGCTAATGATGGCGTCCGGGTCTTTGAGCGCTGCCGCCTTGCCGTAGTATAAATTAGCAAGGTCGTCGCTTTGCGGTAGCAGCCTGCCTTGACGAGAATGATAGGCAAGATAGAGGTAAGCCTCTGGGTGGCCGAGCTCGCCGGCTCGGATCAGTAAGGCGATGGACTCCTGCTCGCTGAGGGGCGCCAACTTGGCAATCTCCGGAGACTCTAGGTACAGGCGCGCTAACGTATACATAGATTCCGTGGAGCCCAGGGCGATGGCCTGGAGATGATTTTCTATGGAGAGCTGCATGAGCTCCTGATGTCGGTCTCCAGGCTCAATCCCTTCCCGACCGTCATCACCAGGCGGCTCGGTTGGCTGGGGCGCACGCGGAACCGTAGGTTCTGCATCGGAAGCTGCCGATTGTCGATCCTTGGTTGATTCCGCCTGGTACCAAAAGATGCGTGCCAGCATGGTATGGGCCAGGAGATTATCGCTGCGGGAGGCCATCTGCAGCCAGCCGATGGCCGCGTCGTAGGTTCGTTGTTTCGCCAGATATGTCCCGATAGATGCCTGTGCCGCAGGGTCCCGTTGTTCTGCAAACAGGCGCAGCGCATCCCAGGGGTTAAACTCGCCGTCGACGGCCCTAGGTTCGCTACGCTGAATGGGGCCAATCAATCGAGAGAGATCGAAGTAGGTGCTGCGTAATGGATGCTCGTCGTCCCTTCGCGAAAGCACGAGTAATTTTAGCGGTACTTGCTCGGTAGTCTGGAAAATGGAACCGCTCAGGGTTTCGTTGTCCATCATGATCCAAGCCTGAGCATCCGAACTGCTGAGCAGCGGGAAGGGGGCTTCTGCACTCCCGTCCCCCTGGGACCGAATAGCCAAACGAATGGCGTCCAGCTTGTCCTGATACTGCTGAGCCGTCTCCTCTGCTTCCACGTAGGTATAAAATCTGGATAGCGCCAGGTTACCGGTCAGGCTCATGGGGTAAAGGCTGATCAGAGCAGAACCTATTGAGCCCAGCCGGAGAGGCTCGTCGACCATAAACGCCAACGCCTGCTGCTCCAGGGGAATCAGCTCCTGCAGGCGAGACACCAGATCGGGATCGCTGAGTAGCGCTTGGTCGGCATCAAGAAGGGGGGCCAAGCTCGGTGGAGGCTCGGACGGAACGGGCGGGCCATTGGTCTGACAGGCGAAGAGGCAAAGCCCAATGATCACCCATGCGATAAATCTGTGCATAAGGCGTTTATAGCATCCCCAACAGGGCGATGAAACCATGGCCGTTATCGCAATCAAAGAGCGCTAACTTTTGGCGAGAAAGAGGAGGGCTCAAATCAATCAATCCCCTCGGGGTAACTTGAGCGCTCTCCCCGGGTCAAGCTAGACTGAAACCTTAAACAGAAGAGAAGCCCCTATGAATTTAACCGCGAAATCAAGGATGCCCGAATCGGAAAACGCTCTGCCGGGCAGGGCAGAGGCCATGCCAGTCGCTCCGGGGCACTTCCTACACGGCCGCCCCATGGTTGGACCCTTTGAAGCTCCGCTTAAGCAGATTCAAATAGGGATGGGCTGTTTTTGGGGCGCCGAACGGCGCATGTGGGAAATGCCAGGGGTGTATACCACCGCGGTAGGCTACGCGGGGGGGCTGACGCCTAATCCGACCTATCGCGAGGTTTGCAGTGGCGGTACGGGCCATACCGAAGTTGTGCTTGTGGTGTTTGATGAGCGCCTGGTCAGTTTAGAAGAGATTCTAAAGGTGTTCTGGGAGGCCCACGATCCTACTCAGGGGATGCGGCAAGGTAACGATCTCGGTACACAATATCGTTCCGCCATCTACGTTTACGACGACGAGCAGCTGGAGAGGGTGCAGAACAGTCGTGACCAATTCCAGCAAGCCCTGATCGCAGTGGGTTATGGCGCTATCACAACGGAAATTAGAAAGGCCCCGCCCTTCTACTACGCTGAGGACTACCATCAACAATATTTGGCCAAGGTGCCCAATGGTTACTGCGGACTCCGAGGTACGGGGGCTATCTGCAGCGTTGAGCCATCAGGGGCTGACGCCAGCTAACTCACCACGGTCTTCGTCTGGCCACAGCGTTCACACCGCTGAACGCTGACCAGCTTGCCCTGACTAACGTCGAATTGCTTCCGCGCTTCGTCCTGCCAACGGTGAAAGCCTGACTTGCACAGCGTCTTGCCGGAGGCCCGGTCGCGATTCCGCTTACGTTTAAATGCCGTCAGGTCCGTTGGTTGGGTCATGGTCCTACCCTAGCACCTTCTCAATTCGCGCGGCAATTTCAGGCCAATGACGGTCCACACGACGCTCTACTTTTTGCCAGTCTTCAATGGACCGATCTGCGGTTGGTAAACCTCAGGCGGGCGGTTAACATCGTGCGCCGAAGGCCGCTCGCCACAGAACTCCGGTGAGCGGGCCACCAAAGTACGGTTCGATCTGTGAAGATCAGAATCGTGGAAACCCCAGATTGCTTGCAATAAAACCATTGCTGAAGGCGGCCAGGAGGCCATCCTTGGCGTCAGGAGAGAGTTACTAGCATGAGAGAGCGTGGCGTGGGCATTGATTTCGGCACCAGCAATTCCGCTGCCGCCATATTCGATGGTGAGCAGGTCTCCCTAGTCCAGCTAGAGCAGGCGGATCCGATTATTCCGTCGGCAACCTATATTGATCGGGCGCTGACATCGAAAACGGGGCAACACGCTGTAGATCAGTACATTCAGGACAATACCGGACGCACGGTGGAGCTGGTGCCAGAGGTCGTGGGTGAGACGAGCCAGTTTGTAGACGATAGTTCCGCCGAACACCCGGCGGAAGTGCGAACATCGACCCAAAAAATCTACGGTGCGCCGGTCACGGATAGCAGTCTGCAGGGGAGGTTATTTCGCGGAACGAAACGGCTTCTAGGAGATGAACAGGTGCGGCGTCTGATGGTGTTTGACCACCCCTTTCGCCTCGTTGCCTTGGTCACCCCGCTGCTATTAAGGATTCGCCAGGCCATCGAAACAGAAGTTGGATCCATGACTGATGCTCACCTCGGTCATCCGGTCAATTTTGAAGGCCGCGATAAATATTCCAATCAACTGGCCCTCAGTCGGCTCGGTGAGGCCTTTGGCTACGCGGGTATTGCCAGCCGATCCTTTTATCCCGAGCCCCTGGCGGCTGCGGTGAGCTTCTTACACACCAACCCCAGTGCAGACGGCGAAACTCTGCTCTGCCTGGACTTCGGCGGCGGCACCCTGGATTTTTGCATCCTGCGCCGTCGTGGCCAGCAGTTCGATGTGGTCGCCACACATGGTATAGGGCTTGGTGGGGATCACCTGGATCAAATTCTCTTTCGCAAACTACTCTTTCCCCAGCTGGGCAAGGGCGAGCGCTGGCGGCGGCGGGGCTTTGACCGGGAGGAGATAGAAACGCGCTTTCCCTTTGAAGAATTTGAGGAGCCTCTGGTCAACTGGGCCGTGACCTACACCCTCAATCAGAACCGATTCACGACGCCGGTTATGGAATGTATCGAAGCAGGCGGACCTTCCGTGCGTAAATTCCAGCGCCTGCGGGATGTTATCAAGCAGAACTTAAGCTACCTGTTATTTGCCAGAATCAAGGATCTTAAGGCGGCGCTGTCTAGTCATGAGGTCGCCAGCCTGGATGTTCCTGAACTGGATTTAGAGCTCAGGCTGAGCCGCAAAGAATTTGAGGCCATGATCGATGAGCCCCTCCGTCGGGTCGCCAATGCCCTGGACGAAACGGTTCGCCGGGCGGGGTTGCAGCATGGGGACGTAGACCTTGTGCTGCGGACGGGCGGGTCTAGCTTGATACCCGCAGTCCTAGGTCTGCTGGAGGGGCGATTTCCGGGGCGAGTGGTGGATCATGACCCCTTCACCAGCGTTGCGGCGGGTCTGGCGATTGCCAATCAGCGTGGCCTGCACTTCAGTCCTGATTAAGGGTTTGGCCGCTGACGGGCGTCAGTCTATCTCTTGGGGGGGTTCCCAGTCTGGCTGCACCGCCAGGAAAAAAGACTTCAAAATTCGATAGGTCAGGCCCCAGACGAAGTGCCCGCTGGGCAGGCGATAACCATTGAAGGCGGTCGGCCTACCCGCCATGGGCATGACCTCAACATCATGCAGAGAGTTCCCGGCCAGCAAGGGTAGCGGGGCCGAGACAACAGCCTCAACCTCCTGGTTAAGCGACAGGCTCGGTTGATCCTCGATCAGAAATACGTGGGGGGCAATGATCAGGTTAAGGACCTTGCCTCTGGGCTGGGCCTGCTGATGGTCTAGTGCGCCAAAGTATTGAGCTGTGGAAAGGTCCAGGCCGATCTCTTCTTGGGTTTCGCGCACGGCTGCCGCACAGAGATCATCGTCCGTGGTTTCTTTGTGCCCGCCAGGGAAGGCCATTTGTCCCGACCAGGGGTCACCCACACGTTCTGCTCTTTTGATAAAGAGGGTTTCACAGTCCTTTCCGTTTAACTTTAGGATGATGGCAACGGCGGCTTCCCGGGTACGGTCGTTGGGCCGACGAAAATTCGGTCGGTTCTGTGCTAAGGCAAGCGCAATTTGATCCGCGTTGAACACCGAGGAATACCTACGAAAACAACTATGATAGCGGAGATGGGCAGTCTTGCGGAGACCCTCAGCGGGCAGCGGTCAGCTGATTATTATTTAGTGGTTCCCTAGGGTGGAGTAGGATGCCCATCCGTAAAGATTACGCTAGAGAGGCATTCATGAGGGATGAGCAAGGCCACGCCGAGAAGTTGGCGAGCAGCAGCAACCGGTGCTTCGTGTGCGGGCCCTCCAATCCCATCGGGCTTAACGTCAGCTTCCGGCTTGACGAAGAGGTCTGTCGAGGGGAGTTCACACCGAGGGAAGTACACATGGGCTACGACGGGGTTACCCATGGCGGCATTATATTTAGCCTGCTGGATGATGTGATGGCCAACTGGGTCTGGCTAGGCGGGGAGCGCTGTTTTACGGCGCGCGCCGACATTCGCTATCGGTCTGAACTTCCCGTAGGCACCCCAATTCGACTGGAGGGTCGGTGCCTCAAACGCAAGGGTCGGCTGATCCAGATGCAGGGGTTGGTGATCCGTGCAGACGACGAGGCCGTGGTGGCGGAAGCGACCGCCGCCTTTATGCTGGCCCCGGCATAGCACCAGGCCGCCCAGGCGTTAGCTCGGATAGTGTACGGACAGCCAATTCAACATGGCCCTATTTGTCTCTTTGGGCATCTCCTGTTGAATCCAATGCCCGCAGGGGAGGTTTAACACCTCAAGCTGGTCAACGAAATCTCCTAGCCTGGGTGCCTGAGGCACCATGTCATGGTCGCCATAAATCATGAGCGTTGGCTGATAAATGCGCTGTTCGTAGGCGCCAGCAGTCTCCCAATTGCGGCTGAAGTTTCGGTACCAGTTTATGCCACCGGTAAAGCCTGAATGAGCAAATGCATCCAGAAATACCTGCATCTCCTCTGGCGTCATTACCGGGTCGCCAGGTACGCCTTCTTTTAATTCCGGGTTTTGCGCCATGCTGATTAGGGTCATGCCAGGTCCGAAATCCACCCCAGGGTGCGCCCACTGATTGGTGCGATAGAGATTGTTGAGAAACTGTTGGGTATGACGCTCAAACACCCGGTCGGCGACCAGAGGCTGTCGGTTGAAGTGCACGATATAAAAATCCGGCCCTAGCATTTTCTCCCAAAATCCGACCCACTCGCTGGTGCCGCGCTGCAAAAGGGGAACGCTCAGGTTGATCACGCCGGACACCCGTTCGCGGTGCATAATAGCCAAATTCCAGACCACGATGGCGCCCCAATCATGGCCAACGAAACAGGCATCCTCATAGCCGAAGTGATCCAGCAGGCCTACCAAGTCGCCCGTGAGCTGGACGATATCATAGGCCTCCACCGCGCTGGGGCAACTTGAATGCCCGTACCCGCGTTGATTAGGCACGATCACGTGATAGCCCGCTTTCACCAAGGGTTGGATTTGGTGCCGCCAAGAATAGGCGTGTTCGGGCCACCCGTGGCATAGCATCAGAGGCCTGCCGGATCCCGCTGAATAAACCTCCAGCTCAATGTTATTGACGCTGATGCGCTCGGGGGTTGGAAACATAGAGGGTGCTCCGTAGCCGCTGATAAGATTTTCAGCTTAGCGTCATTTCTCTGTAGCGGCATCTATCCTTCAACTGCATATTTTCCCATGCCATCATGGTTGGACAAAGAGGGGTTGGACAAAGCGGGGTTGGACGAAGAGGGGTCAGGTTCAGACAAGCCAAACAGAGGGCAAAAAATGCGCGAAATAGATCAAGAAAAGCTCGGAGCATTCATTAAACAAACGGGCGGTATGGTGGCCGCGGGTTTTAACTGCGTGACCTCGGTCCTCGGCGACCGCTTGGGCCTATTTTCTGAGCTGGCTGATCTTGGCCCCAGCTCCAGTGAGGCGTTGGCTGCGTCCCTGGGTTTGCACGAACGCTGGGTCAGAGAGTGGCTTCACCAACAGGTCTGCATCGGTCAGGTGGACTACGATGCCCAGACGCAGCACTTCTCGCTGTCTCCCGAGGCTCAAGCGGTACTGGTCGATCAGGATCACCCCGCCTTTCTCATGGGTGCTTATGACTCCGCTGTTGCCGTGGTGCCGGCCATGGAAAAACTTGAAACCGCTTTTCGCACCGGTATCGGTATGGACTACGATGAACATGGGGCAAGCTGCGCCTGCGGTATTGAGCGCATGGGCGCCTTCACGAAGCGTCACCGACTGGTCCCTGAAATTTTGCCGCTGCTGCCGTCCATGGAGGAGAAGCTGTTTCGTGGTGCCCAGGTTGCTGACGTCGGCTGTGGCGGCGCGCTGTCTACGATCGCTATGGCCCAGGCCTTTCCGCGAAGTGAATTCGTTGGATACGACACGTCGAGCCATGCCTTAGCAAGAGCCCGGGCCAATATTGCCGAGGCCGGGGTTGAAAATGTCCGCTTGTCTGACCCCCTGCAGGAACCTCTGCCCGAGTATCCATTCTTCGACCTGATCACAACCTTCGATGTGATTCACGACACGCCCTATCCAGCGCGCCTGATGCAGGACATTTACCGAGCGCTTAAAGACGACGGCTACTGGCTTTGCGAGGACATAAAGGGTTTTGAAAGCTTTGATGAAAATCGACTGCATCACCCCATTGCAGCCCTGCTCTACGGATTTTCAGTCACCATCTGCATGAGTGCGGGTCTTTCCGAGGCCGATGGTGCTGGTTTGGGCACCCTGGGTTTTACCAAGGACCTGGCACAAAAAATGGGGCAGGCGGCAGGTTTTTCAGGATTTCAGCAGTTAGCATTAGACAATCCGATGAATAACTATTACACCTTCTCACGGTAGGGCCGGACAACGCGGGGCCCCACCTCGCTTCTTAACTGGCGATATGAACGAAAAACAACAACATGAGTTCGCGCTCTCATCGCGACGAAAGATAGAAAACGACATCAATGAAAGACGAAGTATTAGATGCCGCCACCCACTCCCTGCTCTTGGGCTATCTATTTTGGGTGTTGGGTTTCTTGGGCGTGCACCGCTTTTACTTTGGCCGGCCTGTATCCGGGGTCCTGTACCTGCTGACTCTAGGTGGGTTTGGCGTGGCGTGGTTGCTTGACCTGTTTTGGTTGGAGTATCTGCACAGGCATACGCCGAGGCATTATGTCCGGGGGCATACGAGCTACTCCCTGGCTTGGCTACTGCTGGTCTTTCTTGGCATTTTCGGGGTGCACCGCGCCTATATGGGGAGAGGTCGGACCGGAATACTATTCCTCCTGACCGGCGGCGTTTTGCTGCTTGGCGTGATCTACGATCTCTGCACACTGAATCAAAGAATATCTCGCGACAATATTAAGCAGCGCTACGCCATGTTTTGAGCCCAACCGGGCAGCTTAAGGCAGGGATTCCCGAGCAGATGCTCAAACTAACCAGGTAGCGCTTTACAAAGCCTTGAATCAAGAGAGCAAAAAGTAGAGGCTCCGGCTTTTGAAAGTGGACAGGAACGATGACTAAAGGTGAGCACAGAGGCCCAAAGGGTCTTGGATTCGATACGCTATCGCTCCACGCCGGCCAGGTCCCCGACCCGACCACGGGTGCCCGGGCTACGCCGATATATCAATCGGCTGCCTTTGTCTTCCCTGATACGGATGTGGCCGCCGGTCTTTTCAATATAGAACGCGCTGGCCATGTCTACTCGCGTCTATCAAATCCCACAAATGCGGTCCTCGAGGAGCGGATGGCGGCGCTGGATCACGGCGTTGGCGCGATCGCTACGGCCAGCGGTCAAGCGGCCATGCACCTTGCCATCGCCACGATCCTGGGTGCCGGCGATCACATCGTTGCATCACGCTCGCTCTATGGCGGTACGCACAACCTCTTGGATTACACCCTTTCCAGGTTTGGCATCAGCACGACCTTTGTGAATCCCAGAGATTTGCAGGCCTTCAGCGATGCCGTGCAGCCAAATACAAAGTTGGTGCTTGGCGAGGTGCTGGGCAACCCTGGCCTGGAGGTCCTGAATATCCCTGAGCTGTCCAAACTTGCCCACGCCCACGGCGTTCCCCTGCTTATCGACGCCACCTTCGTCACGCCTTACCTCTGTCAGCCTATTAACCTCGGGGCGGACCTGGTGGTGCACTCGGCAACTAAGTTTTTAAGCGGGCATGGTGTGGTGATTGGTGGCGTGGTGGTGGACGGCGGCACCTTCGATTGGCAGGCCAATGACAAATTCCCCACCTTGAGCGAGCCCTATGCAGGCTTCCATAACTTGGTTTTTGCGGAAGAGTTCGGCCCTGCAGCCTTTATTATGCGCGCCCGCAAAGAGGGCATACGAGATTTCGGAGCCAGCATGGCGCCCATGACGGCTTTCCAAATTCTCCAGGGTATGGAAACGCTGCCCTTGAGGATGCAGCGTCATGTAGCCAATGCGCTGCAGGTGGCCCGGTTCTTAGAAGGCCACGACATGGTGGTCTCCGTGAGCTACCCGGGCCTTGAGAGCCATCCTGACCATGACCTTGCGGCGTCCATGCTGCCTCTGGGTTGCGGTGCGGTCTTTAGCTTCGAGGTCCGCGGCGGGAGAGAGGCGGGCCGGACCTTCATCGAGGCGCTGGAGTTGTTCTCGCATCTGGCGAATGTGGGGGACGCCAAGTCGCTCGTGATTCATCCCGCGAGCACCACCCACCACCGGGTGGATGAGGAGAATCTTCGGGCCGCCGGTATTGGTCCAGGCTTAGTGAGGCTGAGTGTTGGGTTGGAAGATCCAGCGGATTTAATCACCGACCTCAAGACAGGGCTGCGAGCTGTAGAAAAATCACTGCAAACCAAGGCGTAGAACCGATATGCAAACGTATTTGAATGGGGATGTTGTCTTCTATGCCGGTGGCAGCGGGCAGCCGGAGAAGGGGGCTAAGACCATCTTTTTCGTGCACGGTGCGGGCATGGATCACAGCGTTTGGGTGATGCCCGCTCGCTATTTCGCCCGTCACGGGTATCGAGTGGTTGCCTTCGATTTGCCGGGTCATGGCCAGAGCGGCGGGCAGGCCCTGGCCAGCATAGACGGGATGGCGGATTGGCTGGCACAGCTTATGGCGCATCTGCGCGAATCAGATACCCAGGAGACCACGGTGGTGGGGCACAGCATGGGAACCCTAATCTCCCTAAGTTTGGCTGCCAGGCAGGGTGAACAGTTGGACAGGCTGGTGCTGCTGGGCACGTCGTCGCCCATGCCGGTGACGCCCCTGCTGCTGGATGCAGCCAGGGATAACCATCATGCGGCCATCGATATGGCCAACACCTGGAGCCACGGACGGCGCAGCTTGATGGGGGTTTCCGATAACCCTGGAACCTCTAATTTAAACATGGGCGAGCGGTTGCTGGAGCGAGTGTCTGACGGGGTCTACCACGCAGATTTGGCGGCTTGCAATGATTTCGATGCCAGTGACTATCCACCCATCGCGC
>CENU01095692.1_pt1 | contig 10920 bp, 21 predicted proteins | sample 361331 | NCBI WGS metagenome assembly CENU01 (sample SAMEA2619766, study PRJEB7988) | marine metagenome | isolation source: saline water (ENVO:00002010), including
CTTCACCTATTCCTGATGGTGTATTGGTAGGGTCACCTTGTAATCTCTCTTGTTTTTCTAATATTTCTTTTTGTAATTCTTGTACGACTATTGATTGTTCTAATACATCTTGCTGTGTAACACCACTCGTAGGATTAGATAAGTCTCTTTGTTTCTTAACTAGTAACTCATTCTCTTTGATAATTTGTTTTTCATCTTTGAGTAATTGTTTTCTTTCTTCTCTTATTTCTTGTTGTGTTAGTACAACTGCCTTTGCCCCACCTTCAGCAGTTTTATCTAATACAGCGACCACACCTTGTTCTCTTAATGCTTGTACTTGTTTCTCTGCCTCTACTAACTTAATTTCTCTAGTTCTCAATGCGTCAGCAAGAGATTGCATATCAGCAGGTACTTTCTTCATACCATCTGTTAAATCATCTACAGACATATTCAACTCTTTCATACGGTCAGCAAGTGTATTCATTTGCTTATCTACCATTGAAGGACTATTAGTAAATGCGTCTATTGTTTCTGCAACTAACTTATTTAATTTAGGTTGAGTTGATTTAACAAGACCATTAATTGCTTGTATAGATTTACCAGATATTATTTTAAATATCTTTTGTATCTCTTGTACATTTGCTTCTGCTAGTGTGGTTGCGGCCATTCTTATTTACCTTTTGCTCTACTACCTGTATATAGACCAAACCAGGCAGCACCAGCACCTACAACGATACTGACTAACCCACTTTGTTCCATAGTTGGTGATTGTAATGCCATATACCATATTACTACTTTGTATAGTAAAAAGATATATGTTGAAATAAACACTCTAGGGAATATTCTCCAAGCGTCAATGGCTCTTGCCATATGAATTATCTTCGCATAGGGATTTACACCTAGGTCTTTGATAGAAGTATCAACTTCTAAATCAACTTTAATTTTCTGTTTAGGTTCTGCAACCTTCACATCTTTTACATCTGCCATCTTATCCTCTCTTAGCGTTTTGTTCTCTTTTACGCTTATCTTTTTCATCTTTTAAATGTTTAACTAATAGACCAATATATACTTCTCTTTCCCAAGGTAGCATATTTTCAATCTCTCTCAAACTATATTTATGATGATGAATTAACGCAAAGTTATTTTCGTAGTACGCCTCTAGGCTTTCGTGGGAGAGGCAGATACGAAAAAATCATTTAAGCCAGAAAATGTAACCTCTGACTTCTTCTTGGTTTTCGGATTTTCAACCTCAACCGTATGTCTCAATTTAGGCATTTCATCAAAGAATTTTCTTATCTTTGTAAATTGCTCTGTGTTCAGATTATTAAAGAAATCTGTAAGTTCAGCCTTTGAAGAATCCTTTGACTTATAAACCTCATCGCCTTCATAGATGTAGTCAATGCAATCAATAATCGTATCAAAGATTTTTGTAACATTTTTCTCTATATCTACGCCCATTGGGACGGTGCTTATTGTCGGATATTTCAAGACTATACCTAACTTTCTATCTTCATCTAACACAACATTATTCGTATGTGCGTCATCTACTTGTACTTCAACTTTTGTTAAGTCAATCTCAACTGGTATTAGTGTAACCTTATCTTTAGGACAGAATACTCTAAACTCTGCAACTTCACCGATAGATTTTGCACGAATATTTAAAAACAAATACTCTAAATCAAATAACGGCATATCTTTGGCACTAACGGTACCAAAGGTACAAGAGTTCACTAAATCTATTACTGCGTTTTTCATCTGCGTATCATTCGCTTCTTCTAACGCCATCATTAAGATTTTTTCTTCTTTAACAAGAAAAGGTCTATACTTCACTTGTTTGTCTTCTGACGGTAAGGTCAATTCATATGTTGGGACTTCAATTTTTGGTAAAGCCATATTATTATTTCCTCATTGTTTAGTATTATATATTTAGGGGACCAAACTTGAATGGTGGCATTACTCTGCCTCCTGTTATCTTACCTATTGGGAAAGACCTCTTCAAGTTTTGTAATACTCCTTCTCCTGCTCTTCTCAATTCAGGTGGCAGTTTACTCAAAAATCCTTCATCACCTGCTTTCACCACTGGATTACTAAATTGTGATTGTCCTATGTGAAATTTGTTTTGTTGGTCTAATGCAAAGTTCAACCAGTATCTATATTTAAAGTCTACTGAAAATGTTTGAACCTCACTAGTTTCTGAAGAATATTCTAACGGACCAACTTTAATAGGATATGCTTCCCATAGTCTGACACCATAAGTGGCACCGTCTCGTTCTTGCGTACCAGGGTCACTTCCCATTTGTAAAATATTAATTGGTGCAACATACTCATCGTAATAAGCATAGTTATGTGTCATATTTGAAAATGCAGTTTTCTGCCACATTTCAAAAAATATTCTTTCTCTTACATATTTGTCTGCGTAAAATGTCATAGAGACATCTGCCATTTCATAATCATAAACGATATGTCTAGCAGGTCCATTATGTTTTACTGCCTTTGTCTTCATACTTCTTTCAGGCATTGTAACTGATTGAACAAATGCTTGTACTCTTCTTTGCAAGTTCGCCTCGTTACCATATCTTCTTAAATCATTACCGTGTACCATACCTTCGCCACCTGGTACTGAACCACCAAAGTCCATACCACCTGATATCTTACCACCTGTAGGTAGTTCAAAGACAACATAGTATTTTGACTTACGAGCAAAACCTTCTGCCTCGTTTACATATGATTGATAACGACCTATTGTAGTAGCAGGATTACCACCTGCTCTCTGTTTAAATCGTGGGTCTCGGTTGATATTATCCATAGAACGGTCTCTAGGAATACCAATTCTGATATCCATACCGCCTATTCTTTTACCGCCTCGTAATATTGCCATTAAACACTCTTTCTTTTATAGTCTTCTATCGCTGCCTTGATTGCGTCTTCAGCCAATACACTACAATGTATCTTAACTGGTGGTAACGCAAGTTCTTCAGCAATATCAGAATTCTTAATCTCTACTGCATTATCTAAAGTTTTACCTTTTACCATTTCTGTAACTAATGATGATGAAGCAATCGCACTACCACAACCAAATGTTTTAAAACAAGCGTCTGTAATAGTATCATCTTTAACTTCAATCTGTAACTTCATAACATCACCACAAGCAGGTGCCCCTACTAGACCTGTACCAACACTAGGACTATCTTTATCCATCGTGCCTACATTACGAGGGTTTTCGTAATGGTCAATTACTTTATCTGAATAAGCCATAAGTCTTCTCCTATTCTAAAATTAATTTCTTAATCGTAATACTTCCGTCTATGTTCTTTTCCAACTCTGCCTTACTACGAATACACTTGTATTGTATACTGCCTTTTTCTTTAAGTTGCCTCTCGGCCACTCTTTTACCTTTAAGGCATTCCGACATCGTATCTTGGATTCTATGCTCCTTGATTTCGTGGTCTATAAACATTAACAAAGCAACTACTACCTCTACCATAAATCTCCCTAATTATGATTACCGTTTGTATACTTCATATCTCTATCAGCGTCTTTTAGTTTTTCAATACTATCTATCGCCTTGTTCACTTGTTTTTGTAAAAACTCAATGTTTATTTTATTATTTTTCATTTCGTCTAGGTGTTTCTCTACCTTCTCCACAGACTTATATAAATCCTCAATCAACATAAATTGCTCGGCGTCAGCAGGTAAACTACCCATTTCGCCTCTTGGCCATTTAATTCTAAACTCTGTATTTTTACTCAAATCTCCTTCAAGCATTTCTATTGCTTGTATTAAATCTTTTTCTTGTAATTGTGCTTTAGTCTCTAAATTGGTTACTCTCTGTAATACACCGAAGTAAGCCCAGACGCCGACACTAACTGCCGCTATGATGGCTAATAAATTCTTCATCGGCATACTTACAGCAGTAGTATCCGATATGTCTAATCTTTTCATAACCCCCTTTGGTTAATATTTTCTACTTTTGCGATGATTACTTCCTCGCATATAATGGTCTCCAGGTTCATAGTTCCATTTCATTCCGTGATGTCCTCGTATATCAGCATACCACATTCTGCATTTTACTATCACCATTCTCCATAATGTTCTCTTCGCCACTTTCTTATATTCCTCGTCTACTCCTACTCCATACCGTTGTCGCAGGTTGTTTTCTGAATTGTTGCACAGGCAAGTATACAGCCAATGCGGCTTCTGTTGCGTCAATTCTTAAAAAATTACTTCTCACTTGCTTATACAGATATTTATGTAGCGTAGGAGCAACCATTGGTATATTCTTAACACTATCATAATTAACTTGATATTTGGTACTCTTCTTTAACATATCACCTGACAAGAAGGTATCTAGTCTCTGTAGAAGAGTAAATCTCATTGCAGGTGGTAAATAGTGAAAGTTCATACCTATGAAACCACCAGGTATCGGGTCCAAAGGTAATACTAAAGGAAATGTATCGTAATAAGGTAAAGTCTTTTTGAGTTTTGGGTCATAGAAAAATAGATTTAATCTACCACCAGATGGTCTACTGATAAGTTGACCACTCCTCATTAAGTTTCTTGCTTGAACCTTGTCGGCAATAGATGATACTGCTTTACGATACCAGGCACCAGACTTCTTGGTGTCTCCTTGTTTCTGTACTAATGGGTCTAATATTGAAATGGCCATAACGCTTATATTTATATCAGAAATGACAAAGGGCACCAGAAAGGTGCCCTTTGCTTTAAGTTAATGTAGGAAAGAGAGAGATTATTCGTCTTCTGCGAGTTTTGAAAAATACGATAATGTATCATCATCATCGTCAACGCTTTTAGACGCCTCATTAACTTGACCGACTGCGGCCTGTTTAACAGGTGCAGGACTACTAGTAGTAGGTGGGAGGTCTATCTCACTAGCAGTTTCGGTATTCTTTGAACCAGCAATCACACGATTGAATTTTTCCCTCAAATCGTCATATGATTTAAAGTTACTAGTTTCAAGGAATGGTTTTAATGGGTATTGTTTTCCCCATATTTCTTTGATAGTGTCATCGTTATCTGCAACTGGTGTAGGTGCTTCAAACTCTGACTTGTCGTAGTTCCAGAAACCATCTACTTTTCTAATCTTCAATTTGAAGTTAGCACCTGACCAGAAGTCAAATGGGTTGATAGGTTTCTCATCTTCAAACGCAGGATTCATCGCCTCTGTAATCTTATCAAAAATCTTTTTACCGAATTTAAATAAGAAGACTTTACCTTCGTTCTCTGGATGTTTAGGGTCACTTACAACATAGATGTTAGAATAGTAAGATAATTTTCTTTTTCTCTTACGAGCAATTTCCTTATCACTATCTACACCTGTATTCCATAATATTGTATTCTCTTCTGACACAGGGTCTTTCTGACCTAGTGTAGTTAAAGAGTTCTCAATATACCAACCACCTGGTCCTTGAAAAGCGTGAGACCATACTCTTGCCCACGGCATTTCTTCCGTTCTCGTTGCAGGTAGAAAACGCAATACTGCATAACCATTACCAGTTTTATCTAGTTCAGGTTTCCACAATCTGTCGTCTTGGTATTTGTTCTTTGATTTTTCGTTATCCTCAGGATTGAGGTTACTTTCAATCTGTTTTGAGATTTTATCAAAATTAGATTGACTATTTTTTAGACTTTCAAAATCCATAATTTTCTCCTTTGTATGTATTTCGTATTTGTATTATTGTATTTGTATTTTTGTATCATAATATAAAAAGTTATTCACTATAGTATTTATACTTCTTTTTAAACTTACTATAACCTTTTATCCAATCTTCTCTACACTCATTCGGGAGACTTCTCTCTCGTAATTTGTGTTGCCATTTCAGACAAAGATTGATAATAATATCTAAAAATTTATATACCATTCTCTTAATATAACAAATTCAGGCGCCCTTGTCAAGCACCTGTCTCATCAATATGCACCATAATATGCCTGAATTAGTCCCATTGTAAATATTGCAAAAGCGACTAAATTCAATGAAGTTAGGGCTCTATCGTGCCATAACATTCCAACAACAAACCACCCTAATACACCTACGGCGTGAAACCATAAGTTCATAGGATAAACATCTGTCGCTGTTAACACCATTCCTATCAAAACTATGAATGATGAAACCCATTTAATGTACCAAGATAAATCACCCTTTGGTGTTACCTTTTTAAAAACTCTAGTACTATTTAATTCTTTTATTTTATCGTCAAGTTTCTTCTTGTATTCTTCAACCATTTCTATTACCAATTAACACTTCCTTTACTACCAATTTTGTCTCTGTCTTGTTGTAGCGTAAAAATGGGGTAAACTTTTTTATTCGTTTAGAATATACTGACCACACTACCTTTTCAGATATTTCTCTATCCCAGCGTTCAATGAATCCCAACAACTCTTGAAAGACGACAAAAGTTTCGTAACTAATTTTTTTGGAAAGGAGAAGTTTGAAAAACGGTGGATGTTGTCCTCTATTAACCAGAAACAAATCATCAAAATTAATCCTATTCCTATCCAAGTAATCATTAATAACGCCACACTCATTCCTAAACATATAACTAAAACTATCTTTACGCTTTCTATAAGAAAGGTAATTATCTTTACCATCAGACTTGGCAAGGTTTCCAATCCAGGCCTTATCTTTGACCAGAAAGTTTGCAACAAAGAAGTCAACTGCCTCTTCTGCATTATATTTTTTAGATAATTTGTGAAAGAAGTATCTATCATTTCGTTTAGTAAAAGTATCTAACTTACAATTTACTTTGCCACCGTAAGTTATAAAATCATATGTGTCGGTTGTAAAGTGTAACTTTATTCCCAACCATATTTTGAATACATCAAATCCTCCATACATTACAAAGGCAACTCTGAAGTTTTAGGTAATAGATTGAGCGCCTGGCACTCTAATGCAACCTTCTCCTTTAATGCCTTATTAATCAGCGGACCTACCGTTGATGTATCTATATTTCGTTCTTCACAATAAGACACTATGGCGTCCATATAGGTTATGCCTTTGTGGTCTTTCTTGTAAGTTTCTATTTCTAAGCTAAATTGTTTTGAGTTCATTTATACACTATATCATTATCAAGTTGGTTTGTCAAGCACTTATCTCTTTTCCTGTAGGGAAAAGTTTCTCTTGTTCTTCTTCTGTCAATTCTGCACAACCTATTTCAACAATCTTCATATTAGTCTTACCCTCTTGATTAAGATAATCCGTAAGTCCAATATACAATCCTTGATAGTTTTGAGTTACGAAAGCCATACAATGGTCTAACTTCTGAAAGTTATAAAATTGATGTGTCTTTGGTTCTATTTCGTTTGTCTCTATGTTCAAAAGCATAGCGACAATTACTATCATTTTTTCCATTTCTCTTTCCCTCTCTATCTGAAAGATGTGGTGTTTCTGTTGCCAAGTACACCACAAACTCCGTTGCCTAGTAATTAGGCAGCAAGGGCTAAGTCTCCTTCGCCGTTTATAATGCGTTTAAGTTCGCCAACTATTAATCTCCTGTAGTCTTTACTCGTCTGTCAATCCTAACACACCCCCCATAAAAACATTATTGACAAAGGTCTTCATATCTGAATTTACCATCTGGTTTCAGCGTATGAAGTCTATGTTTAGAACCATCTTGATTTAGTTCTCTAACTATATTTTCTTTAATGCACAATTGCCATAAAGATTTAATATATTTAAACATAGTATACTCTCCTCTAATGTGTTTATGGTGGAGGTGTTGGGAGTTGCACCCAAGTCCAGTCCGTTTATTACCCTACCATCAACGATTAATTCTTTGTGATTTTATTACAATCTTCTTTGTTTGCCTTTAATGGTTTATCTTTTTCGTGTATCCAAACATATGAATATACAACTTCAGAGCCATTATCGTAACATTTCTTACCAAATTCTATTGCTGGTTTATTAATGCCACAAGCAGTTACTAAACCTAATACAATTAATAAGTTAAATATTATCAAAAACCTTTTCATAATTTTCCTTTCATTCAAGGTTAATTCTTAACATCTATCTGACCGACTTCTGTAAAATCAAAAATCGTGTAGATAATACATTTATCCATACCATTAGGTGTTTCTACGGTTGCAATCATAGTTCCATTATCTTCGTGTTTGTAACCTAGTATTGCGAATACTTGTTGGCCATCTGGTACGCCACCTGCTCTACCAAAACCTACTGATACAGGTTGATAACCACTTTCACCTAAAAATGTTTCAACTTGGTCGTATGGACCACATAATATTGGAGCGTCTGCTGGGTATAAAAACTCTGGTGGGTTAATACCAAACGCTTTTGTTACATAAAACATTGTCATCACGAAAGTACATAATAACATTGTTCTCTTAAACATTTTTCTTCTCCTATGAGAAGACTTGTCTATTTTTGATTGTCTAATTGTTTTGTCTTCTCTTCGTAATATTTATAAAAAGTTTGGATACTTTTCTCTAGTTCTGCGACATAATCTTTTGGATTTTTTATCCACTCTTGTATAGAACCATCTTCACCTGAAATCAAAATAACGATTTGTTCTATGGGTGTACCAAATATCTCTTCATACATTATTGCATAAGCAGTAGTTTGTAAGAAGTAATTGTCTACCCAATCTTCAATCTTTTCTTTGTTAGCAGTTTTGAAATCTATAACAGATAACTTACCTCTATATTCTGCAACACAATCAACTTGGCCTGCAAGTGTAAGTTTCTTACTATACATTATATCTTCAATCAAGTGTACATTATCAATATTATCAAGATAAGGTTTCATCAATCTGAATAGACCTAAAGGTAATACTGACCTTTCACTAGGTGCCTCACCTTTTAAATAGTTCTCTACTAGATTATGTGTTGCCTTACCACGATTAGCGGCTCTTCGCATTTCAAAGTTAGCGACATCGTTACCGATACTTTCACGCCACTTTTTTAAACCTTCAGTTTTACGGATACCTAGAATTGAGGTAACTGATGGATAGTTGTGTCCATTTACTTCGTAAAAACGAACACCGTTTTGTCTACGACCTTTTGTATTAGGTAGTAGGTCTTTATTCAAGTCAACAAATTTAAATTCTTTAGCCATTATATTCTTCCTTTAGTCATTTTAATCATTATAGTACATTACAACTCACTTGTCAAGCACCTATACGCCTTTATTGGCATACATTTTTATCAAGTCTTCTGTTTCAAACTCGCCAAGCGTTCACTCGGGTTTATACTCTACATATTGAGTTTTACCTTGGTCATTTCTAAATGCTCTTAATGTAGATTTTCTATTATCAGTAGCACTCTTATATGAGCAATGTATCCACCCACTATTCGGTTCATCGGGTTTGTGGAATTCCAATATCAATTGGTCATAATCTAGGTTATCAATAATCCACTTCGCCAGTTCGGCATTTGCCACTCCAAAGATTTCAAAATCGGCCGCTTGGCCTTTGGCGTGCTGTGAATTTTTACTTGAGCCGATTGCCTCGCAAAGGTCTTCCGAACGGAACCCACTAGACACCGTAACTGGTGTTGCATAATGGTCCCTTACTGGTTGTAATATATTTTCACACAACTTTTGTAGTGATGTAATCTGGTCATCGTTAGGGTTGTTATTAATACCCTTACGCTCTGCCGTTTGTGAAGCAGTCATTTCTTTTAAACTAAAATTCTTACTTAATTTCATTTAGATTATCCTCTCGTTAACTTTAGTATCTTCTCAATCTGTGCCTTGATAATTGGACCTCTGTTTGGCCAATGAATATAAGGCTCATCTGTTTTAGATAGATTGTAAAGAAATGGTAATATTATCTTTTCTAAATCTTTAAATCTAGCAGTTGTCTCTTCGTCTGTTATCTCTTTCGTAATAGTGTCTTTCTCTGCCACTATCTGAAATATCTCATTCATAGCAGACTTAATGCTTGAGACATCTTTCTTTAAATCTTTTAATTCATCTGTACTAGCAATCTTACTAGTATCTATCGTAGGTGTAGAAGGCGCCTCTGCGGCCGTTCCTGCAATACCCCAATCATCATTAAGGTCAAAACCTCTCATATAATCTGGTATATCTTTACTCATCATCTACCTCCGTTTCTTCTTTTTTAAAACTATCAAAAGCGTGTCCTTTAATAGAGTTACCTGTTTCTACTTGCACTCCAATATCAACTACATTATAAGCAATACTATAAGAATTCTTACTTGCAACTGCCGTACCAATACTACCTACAGAGAATAGGTTTGTAAGACTAGCACTACAGCCAGTAGTTAAAAGCAATATTAGTATTATTAGTATTCTCATTTGATAATTTTATGTTTCTTTAATACTTGTCTTGTCTTAATTTCTTTTGTGGACGCTTTACCATATCGTTCTGCCATAGGTGTGCCTGGGTTTCTTTCTGCAATTTTTGATTGCACTTCTTTCCACCCACCATCATTTTTGATACCACCTGTTCCACTTATTATATTTATAGTTGTGATTTGTTGCTTAATGTGTTTATTCTTTTTAAGGTATTTCTCTTTCTCTGAAATACCCATAAGTTCAGTAAACTCTTTGCCTGTTTTAGTATTTAAAAATGAATATGTTGGCATTATTTTAGACTTAAATGATATTGTACTTGACTAGTTACTTCTGCCATTTCTTCTAGTATAGACATTATATCTTCAAATTGAGACATATCATTTTTTTGTGTAATGTCATATGAAGTTTGTGAAATGTCTTGAGCATATTGTACAATCTCTGAAACCGTATGAGCGGTGTCTTGATAATTTTGTATTGTGTTTTGACCACTCTCAATATGTATTCTACGATTTTGATTACCTTGCCAAGTCTCTACAAGTTTATCATTAAGTACATTTAACTTATTGTAATACTCGCCAAGTGCTTCGTGTTCGGCATAACTTTTTGTCTGCCAGTGTGCCATTTGCATATTATTTAAAAATACTATGGTCTT
>CENU01028835.1_pt1 | contig 10902 bp, 14 predicted proteins | sample 361331 | NCBI WGS metagenome assembly CENU01 (sample SAMEA2619766, study PRJEB7988) | marine metagenome | isolation source: saline water (ENVO:00002010), including
GGTTTATTTATGGCTTTAAAAAAATCTGAAAAAGCTATGTTAAATAATATTATAAGAAATGTTATAGTACCAATATTGTCATTTTATATTGCTAGATATATTGATGCTGATTTTAAAACCTTTTTTTATATCTGGGCTATTTTTCAATGGTCTATATCAATTATTTTATTTTTATATGTAAATTATTACATTAAAAAAAAATTATCCTATATATAGACGATAATTAGATTATTTTTAAAGAATATGTTTTATACAAAAAGAAAAGCAGCATTATTTTTTATTGTTTGTCTAATATTTTTTTTCTTAACTTATAATGATGTTAAATCTTCTGAAATAAATTCGATTTCAGGATATGCAAAGGTTACCGATGGCGACACATTAAAAATAAATACTTTTAAAATAAGACTCCACGGCATAGATGCTCCTGAAAAAAAACAACTTTGCAAAAGAGCTTATTTGACAATTATGATATTTACTTTTTATGAGGATTATTCTTGTGGTCAAAAATCAACCGAAGCATTGATTGAAAAGATAAATAATCAAAAAATTATCTGTAATATTTTAGGTATTGATTACTTTAAAAGACTAATAGGAGAATGTTACAAAATGAAAACTAATTTAAATTCGTGGTTAGTTTCAAATGGTCATGCTGTTGCTTTTAGAAAATATTCTAAAAAATATGTTTCACAGGAAATCCTTGCTAAACAAGAAAAGAAGGGCATGTGGCAAGGAAAATTTGAAATGCCATGGGATTATCGTAAATCTAAAAAAAATTAAATTACAGGATAAAAGATTTGTAAAGTTAAAATCAAATAAAGAACTCCACCCCAGATTTTAATTAATTTATTTATTTTCATAATCTTTTTTTGATTTGTTGAAATAAACTTGCTGAACCCAATACTCAAGAACACAGGTATAAGGCAGAATATATAAGATAACAAAATAAACCAATCAAGATTAGTCAAATATTCTAGTTTTGGAATATCATCTTGAAATACAAAATTATAAGCAATCAAAGCTAATAAAGCTATTATTGATGTATTAAGTCTAGCTTCATATTTTTCAGTTGGTATCCACAATACATACCAAGCTACACAAAGTATCAAAAAAACTGGCAACATTATTTTTAACAAATAATGTTGAAAATTTCTTTCAATGTTTATCTCAATATCAAGAACATTTTCTGTCACTGGTACAATTTTTTGACCATAAATATCGTATCTATTTTCTGACAATATTTTACTCTTAACCCTGATTCCATTGTCACTTATTTTCCATGCTTTAAGTTTATTAATGTCAGGATTTAAAAATTTTTCCAAATTAAGAAAAACTCCTGGTTCTGGTGTAATAAATGTAAGTGAACCTATATCACTAGAGTCTTCTGAATTGCTGTTAATATAATTTCCAGCACCTGTCTCAATTCTAACAATAAGTTTTTGAACATCAAAAGGAAATTTTCTAAAATCAAAAGATTGTCTGAAATAACCAACACCTTTTTCAGTTCTTAATGTTCTAAGTAAATTATCATCTATGGTAATTTGAAATATTGGACTTATTAAAACTTCTTTATTTTTTAAACCTTCTCTAACATCAGCATCATATCTATATTCATCAAATACGACTGCTTCTAAAGGCCAATCTTCCATTTTTTGGGCTTCTGTACAAATTGGGTGTAATGAATTATTAAATAAATCTGTGTTTTCTAAATCTTTTTTCAAATCATTCCTAATATTTGTTAATTGTGATGTAAATGACATCTCTAATATGCCTTTAGTGGTATCTATATTTTGTATACTTAATATTTCAAAATTAGATAATTTAAAGTCGTTAAATTTGTAGGGCTTAGATGTTATTGTAATTATCTTGTTATTATTTAGTTCCCAATTTGTATTACCAGAAAGGTATGTTAATTTTATTATTCTTTTATCTTCAAGTTTTGATAAATCTAAATTATCAATTTTTTTAACAATAGTTTTATTCGGAAAAAAATTTTTATTCTCAAATAAAGAATATCTCACAATTGGATAATTATCTTTATTTCTTTTTATTATTATTTTTCTTTTTAATTTATCCCAGTCATATGCAAAGTGGATACCTGCATCATTTCTCAGCTCATTATATTCAAAATTTCTATCACCAAATTTAATTATATGATTGATTAAATCATTTCCACAAACTCTATCATCGCTATAACTACTTGAATTCAGAACTGATAAATTGAAAAAAAAAGCAAGTAAAATGATAAATTTAATATGTAAGTTAATTTTCACAAAAAATAATGTATTTATTAATATTTAAGATGTAAATTAAAGAATTAATTTTATGGTTAAAATCAGAAAAACAGCCTCAATTGAAAATGGAATAATGCAAGTTTTGAGCATTTTAAATGAAGATGAGATTCAAAATGCAATTGGTAAAAGTTCTTCTTATCTTAGAAAATGCAGTGATCCTGATGATCTTCAAAGACACATAGATCATAATGACTCAATTAAACTTGATATAGAGTGTATTAAAAAGGGTAAAGCTCCTCCACTTTTTATTGCACATGAATATATAGTTATTAATGAAGCTGAAAATCAAGATAATCATAAACAGAATGATATTGATGAGATGCTAGTCAAATCAACTATTCTTCATGGTAAACTTACTGAAGTTGTAAAAAAAGCTGAAGATCCTAAAAGTGATAAGGGTGTAGAAATATCTAAATTAGAAAAAAAGGAAATAATGGAGTCTATTAAAAATTTAGAAGATAAAATTATGAAAATTAAAATTACTATTGATCAAAAATAATTTTAAACATTCTCGAACTTATCCCATTCTCCATCTTCATTATAATCGTAAGCTATAATATCTGTTTCACCATCCTCATTTTCATCAATTTCGGCTTCGTCAGGATTTCCATTATTATTAGTATCAAATAAGATAATTTCAAAATTTTTATCTTCATTTTTATCAATAGCAACTATCTCAATTACTCCATCTTCATCTTTGTCACCATAAGCAATTTCATAAATACCATTATTATTTTCATCAACTAACCAAGCATCTGTTATACCATTCTTATTGATATCAACTTCTTCAGCTTCAGACAAATCAACAGATCCTTTTTCAGATTTTTTCTTTTTCTTTTTTTTTATCCAGGTATTTCCTTTATCTTTTTTTTGAATGTACTTGCTTTTTTTCTTTCCTATAAGTTTTGGCTTTTCATTAATAAAATCGATTACATCATCTACTGCTATTGCAAAATTTAGGTTTTCCCCTTCGGAAGTAAAAGTATTAACTCCGATTAATTCCTTATTTTTATTAAATAGGGGTCCACCTGAATTACCAGGATTGATGGAAGCTTGTGTTTGTATTACATTAGCTTTATGTCGAGACCCCTCATATCTCCAATTATAATTAGGTCTTACTTGACTAATCATACCTGAAGTAAACGACCATAGCAGACCCTCTGGATGACCAATTGCAAATGAAGTTTGGCCAGGCCTAACGTTACTAAATTTACCATAACTAACAGATTTTAATTTTAAGGGAAGATTTTCAACTTCTAGCATAGCTAAGTCTTTTCCTTTATTGACGTTAATTAATTTTGCATTGTGTGACTCAACTTCAGAAATTAAATAGTTTTCATCAACCATTTTCCTTGGCTTGAGCCATACACTAATTTGATCTGCATCATTAATAACATGCCAATTAGTAACAATTTGTAATTTTTCATTATTCTTAATTACAAATCCAGAACCAACACCTTTGATTTTATTATTTTGTCTGTTCCCTATGAAAACTACACTATTTGCAAAGTCATCATAAATATCCTCAGCCCCTTTGAATTTTGGTTTACTCCTATTTTTATTTTTTTTTATTATCTCGCTTTCCTTTTTTTTCAAAGCTTCATTTAGGTTTAAAATATCTTCTAAAAGACTTTCGGCATTTTCTTTATCTACTAAATTTGTATCATTTACAGCATAGGAAGCTTTAGATACAATTTTTGCTTCGTTTATCTGCTTAATATCAAAAGCTGAAACTTGATTTATTAAACAAATAAAAAATAAAAATAATATAAATCCAAATTTCATCTATAAAGCTTTTTAGGAATAAAAATAAATTCACCATCAGCAGGTCCCCATGTAGCTGGACTATACATTTGAGGCTTTTGAGTCAATATACCGCTATAAGCTCTATCCATGTGTGATTTAATAGTCCTGATATTTAATGGAACGTCATATTTAATAGCAAACTCCAAAGATTTAAGTAATGATGCAGCAAATCGTGAATGACCAGTTTTCCCCACTGAGTCCTCAACTCTATTATTTGCCCCTGATGCTACAACAATTCGTTCTCTTAAAGTGATTGCCTCTTGAAATTGTTTGCCAATTAACTGAGCATCTTCTTCAGTTAAATTCTCAACATTAAAAGTCCCTTTAAATGCACTGCCAACATAACATGAGTCAACAAGTAAAGCCAAATGATGAGCCTTTACTTCTTCTCTAAGAAAAATTGTAATTTCATTAGTGTTGATCCAATCTCCATACCCCCATTCTTTACTACCGTCTGTGGGCACCCAATATGCTTGATCTGCTCTAGTAATGCCATGACCCGAATAATAAACAAAAACGTAATCATTTGATGTCGTTAATTTAGAAAGGTTTTGAAAAGCTTTGAAAATTTCTTTTTTGTTTGCATCCTTTTTAACGATAATTTTTTCAAAATTATAATTTTTATTTAAAGATTTTTCTATTTCTGTTATATCGTTTGTCGGTGAAACAAGATTACTCCAGCCGTTATCATAAATAGAATTACCTATTAATAAAGCGTAATATTTACCATTGGGTTTTAAATATACTTTCTCTTTTTTCTGAGAAGGTAGTGCTCTTTCAACAATTCTTGTTTTAGTTTCGTTTTTTATTTTATAGTTTTCAAGTTGTGCAATTGCATCAATTTTTGAATTGTAAAATTTAAATTTAACTGAATTACCATTACTGGTTTCTCCTTCACCTTTTCCAGTTGTACCTACTTGTTTAAAATCACCAGTTATATCTAGACCTTTTTTGCATTTCAAAACCACTTTCCCTTTTATGTCTCCGAAAAGGACACCAATAAAACTATCAATCTCACATCTGTTAGATTTGTCATCAAAATAAGCTACGCCATCACTCTTGCTATAAAAGGATTTATTTTTCACTTTAAATGTATCTGATTTTCTATCTGAATTTACATAACCATAAACATATTTTATTTCTTCATTCTCTAATGGCTCTATATAGGCAGCAAAATAAAATTCACCTTTAGGCAACTTATCAAAAGATTTATGTTTTTTTAATTTTTCTTTTATATCTTTTACTTTTTCTTTACTTTTTTTAGTAATCCAAGATTTAGATTCTTTAATTTTATCTTTTACTTTTTTCTTATTGTCTTTAACTTCTTTTTTCTTAATCCAGGATGTAGTTTTTTCTTTTACAATTTCTTTTGCAAATTCGTTTTTGAGATCTTTAGTTTTATCTTTCTTTTTAATCCAAGAAGTTTCAGATTGGGCAAAAGTAATTAAACCCAGTAAAATAACTAAGGAAATAATTATGTTTTTTAAATATTGCATACCAAATACTACATAAAAATATGTATGATTTAAATAGTTCTTATCTACTATCTAGGCAATCTTCCTCCTGAATCGAGACAATCTTCAATTGAAATAAAACCTTCATATTTCTTTGTTTGCTTGTAATACTGAGAACCAATTTCATGACATATTTCGTTAGATGATTTTTTTATATTAGGATTTTGATTTTGAATATTGTCACAAGAAAATAGGAATATTAATAAAATCAAAATTTTTGATAAATTAAGCATAATTAACCTAATTACTTCTTTTATTACTTTTTATAATAAACGATGAATAAACTAAAATAACCAAAATTAATATCAATATGATAGTCAATAAATTTTCTGTTAAGTATTCTCTTACTTCCTCAAAACGTATTGATCGAAAAGCATTAAGGATATAGATACCAATATCATCTAAAAAAATTATAATATCGTCAACAAATATAACTAATTCTGTAATTATTGATTTACAGATCAAAGATAATTTAAATAAAAATGTTAACAGAATTTTTGTCAAAACAATTTACCCTTATCATTTAATTTTGGTAGATTATTAAAGGATATTTTTTTAACAACACATTCTAATCTTCCATTTATTTTTAGCTGGCCATTGTTTCGATTAATTGACAAATAATCTGTTGTGATGAAGTTTTCATTGTATTGTCTTATATGATCTATGTTTCTAAATTTTTTAGTTCTTACATTATAATTCGATCCTAAAGTAATGCCTGTCAATTTATAGTAATTATTATTACATTTTAGGTATGTAGGTGATTCCGAGCTTAAAGCATTATTACTTATTGAACTTAACAGGATGATACTGGCTAAAAATTTAGTATAAGAAAAAAACAATCTTGAAATTGAAGAAAAGATAATTTTCATAATTTAATCTTTATCCCCCCTAATAAATAGGGGAGATACAAAAAATATTAGCCATCCTCCTTATTCATGTTTAATAATACAGATCCAATAACACCAAATATAATTGGTGAGAATCTGGACGCAGAACCCATAAATGGAGTAAGATTTACACCCATCCAAGATAATGCAAAGTCTGCAACTGCAAATATTAAAAATAAACTTCCTAATATTTGTAATATAGAAAAGTTATTTTCTTGTGTTCTTGTTTTTACTTTACTCATTTTTTTTCTCCTTTTGTTGTTGTTTGTCATGACTCCTATTTAGATGATTAAATGGAAATAGCTTGTCCAGCTTTAAAAAATATTTTGGACAAATAATCTGTCCTAAAAATAATCTTATCTTGGACAAGAAATTAGAAATAAAAAAATTAAATTAAAAATATGAAAAAAATTATTACAATTATATTTTTATTTTTATTAACTGGTTGTGCAACTGGTACATATACCAGCAGAGACGGTGACAATTCAAATTTAAATCATGATACTATGTACTGTAAATCTTTAGCACGATCAAAGCACCCAGGTTATATTTGTAAAAATCCATTAATGTGTGCTCCTGAAGAATTCAATATTGTTATTAATGAATTAACTAAATATGAGGCAGTATTTCAGAACTGCATGTTAAGGAAGGGTTATAATTATAATTAATTTATGAGTATTCATTTGTTTCAAAATGTGGTTAGTTTAGAAAAATCAGGATCTTGTATGTGGGAGAAATACAGAAAAGAGAGCAAACAAACTATATGCATCATTGGTGTTTTAACTCTTGCAGCTAAGTTATGTAAGGCAGATGGCCATTTCTCAATCGAGGAAGAAGAAGAAATTTTATCTATTATACCTCACGATAAAGATCAAAAAAGATTGTTATTAAGAATTTTAGATGAAGCTGCAGCTGATCCAAATCCAATCACATTTCATGCAGAGAGAATAAAAAGATTAATTGGTAATGAACATCAAGATTTTTTAGAATTTATTATTGCTGTTTTATATAGACTTGCCCATAGCGATCACGTTTATCATGATGAGGAAGATAAAGCGATTAGAGAAGTAGCCAAAGTATTTGGAGTTGAGAAAACCTACATAGATATATTTAAAGAAACAACAGTAAAATTTTTTAGGTACAAATATTTTAGAAAAGGTCAAAATGCCTAATTTAGACAACATACATTATAAATTTTTTCCAAAGTCTAAAACTGCACCATGGGGAAAAAAATTAATCATAATGGCTTGGATCATAGAAATCCTAGTTGCGTCTGTAAGTTTTTCTATTGCAATGCTATTTTTTTTAAGCAGCGGTGATAGCAATTTAAAAATAGCTCAGGTTGCTTCAACATTAAATGTTAATAGTATAATTGTTGGATTATCTTTTTTAGTCGTTACTATTATTGAATTAACCAAAATTCCTTTAGCTTCAGTTTTTTATTACGCTGGTAGAGTAACATGGAGGATTACGTTTTTTATAGCCTTGCTTGCGGTAAATTTTTTAACATTTGAGACAATTATGCAAGGATTTGAACTTGCTTACAATCAAAGATCTTCGATTGTTGATGAAATTAGAAAGAACGTAGAAAATAAAAAGGAAGAAATTGCTAATATTGAACAACAAGGTGATCTAAGCAATTTTGATATCGATATTGCTAAAGTTAATAATGATATTCAGTTATTAGTTAAACAAAAAGTTGAGATAGAAGAACAAAGAATAGAAGAAAAAAGTAAATTACTTGAAGAAGCGCAAGTAGCAAATCCTAATATTGAAAGGTTACAGAATGCTATTACAGAGTCAAATAAAGAAAAAACTAATTATGAAAATCAAAAAGCTGAATATGTTAAACAAAGAAATGAAGTCAAAGGCTGGGGTGGAAAAAGAAAACGAGATGCTATTACAGTTGAAATTAACCTCCTTGAGGGAAAGATTAATAGCGTAAATACTAAAATTCAAAAATATGAACAAGATTTAAAAAACGCAACAAACGCAAGTGGAAGCAACAATACAAATAAAATTCAAGCAATTGATAAAAAAGCTGACCTTAGAATTAAAGATCTAAATAATCAAATATCAGACTTAGAAAATAATCAATTAAAACCTCTACAAGATAAAAAAGCTAAAAGTCTATCAGAGTCATTAAATCAAAGTGAAAAGAAGAAAGAATTAGAAAATGAATTAGTTACACTTAACAAGGAGTTGAAAGATGCAGCTAAAGAGTCTCAAATTTATAGGATTGCAATTAAAATTAAAGTATTTGGTGAATTCATAAGTGGTGGAAAAATAGAAGATGATATCGCAAAATATGATGAGGAAATTTTAGCTTTAGAAAAATCCAAATACAAAAAAACATTTTTCTTCTTCTTCGAGAGAGATCATGAACCATCCGATACATTCCTAAAGATTATTGATAATAAAATTGAGGTATTAGAAAAAAGAAAAATTGAGGCAATAAATCAGGCTGAAATTGTTGAGACAAAAGCGATAGACGAAACAGACCTTACTCAAAAAGATGTAGATAGAGCATTTTGGATATGGTTTGGTAGTATGGCTTTAATTATTTCAATAATTGGATCATTGGTAGCGTTGGCTGCTTTCCATCTTCAAGATGAAAGAATGCACGAAATTAGAAACAGGCCTTTAAAGGAGAGATTTGGAAGATTTTTTAGAAATATTGCTTGGATACCAGTTTATATAAATAAGTATATATGGGCTGGTGTAAAGAGACTTACAAAACCTAAAATTGTTGAAAAAGAGGTTATAGTTGAAAAAGAAGTCGAGAAAATAGTTGAAAAAAATGTTGGAGAAAAAATAGTTTACGAAAAGGTCGAAGTTCCAAAAGAAGTGATAAGAAAAGAATTAGTTTATGTTCCTTTGCCTACTGACGATGAAGAGCTTATTAAAAAAGGACCCATTAAAGCTACAGATTACGATAAGAAGAAATAATGTCAGATGATAAAATTCAATATGATGTTCATGATTATAGTCCTGTAAATAAATATATCGAAGATCAGGCTCGCTTAAAAAGATCAGCAAGTACTTGGAGATATGCAAAAGCCACAGCTTTAATATTAGTTGCAGTAGGTATTTTAACTGTATTATTAGCTTGGGCTTATTATCTTTATAAAAAGCCTCATAGATTAGTATCTTTAAGTGAAATTGAGGATCGAATATTATCTAATGAGGAAAGAATAATTAATAATGAACGTAAAATTCCAAAAGATAATGAGGTAAATACTTCAACTACTGAGAATAACCTCAAAAGTGAAATTAATAAAAAAGATCAAAAAATATTGAATTTAGAGGAAAAACTAAAAAATATAGATAAACAAGATACCGAAATCATTGCAGAACTTAAAAAGAATTTAGAGGATATAAAAAATGAGAAGAAAAAATTACAAGAAAGCCTTTATGAAAAAAGACAGGTTAAAACAAATGTAATTCACTTTCAGCAGATCAAAACAAAATTAAACAATGCAGATGTAACCGTTACAACAAGACTTTATTATGATGATCCTACTAATTTGTCGCCTAATAAATCTGATGGATCAGATCCAATAGAATGTTATGTTACTTTCAATAGAGATGATTTACAAAAAATTGAATTAGGTACTAAAAATGAACCCCCGAGAGTTAGTAAATATCATATGGAAACATTGGGTGTAAGTTTTAAGGATTTTGTAAACCTAAAAAAAAGCAAGTGTCAACTTAATTAAATTTATGAAAAAAATTCTTTTTTTAATATTTTTTTCTATTTTTACCTTTTCTGTTGTAGCTAATGAGATAGATGATCTTACAAAATTAGCTGATGATGGTGATCCTGTAGCACAAAATAATCTAGGTCATTATTATTTATATTTGAGTGATGATAATCCAGAAGATAAAGAGATTTTAGATAAAGCAATTTATTATCTTAATGCAGCTGCAGAGCAAGAGCAGGTTAATGCAATGACAACAGTTGGTTGGACGTATTTCACAGGTGAACATGGGGCTCCAAAAGATAATGAACAAGCTATATACTGGAATCAAAGAGCATCCGATTTAGGTTTTACAATAGCAAGTTACAATATGGGATTTTTTTATTATTCAGGATTGGCTGGCTTAGATCAAGATCTTGTGATGGCTAAAAAATTTTGGTTATTAAGTGCATCTCAGTGGGTAAATTCAGAAGGTCTTCATGATGCTACAGCTCAAGAGCTTTTAGATGAGATTAATGAATACAATCCAAATCCTTCAAAAGAAATGATTAAATTAAGAGATTTCTTTGTAATGTTATTAAAATCTGAAGGAGCATGATCAAATGAGAATAATTATAATAATTATTACATTTTTTATTAACCTACAATCATTAACGAAAGCCGATGATATCAAAGATTTTGAAATTGAGGGCTTAAGTATTGG
>CENU01054715.1_pt1 | contig 10892 bp, 10 predicted proteins | sample 361331 | NCBI WGS metagenome assembly CENU01 (sample SAMEA2619766, study PRJEB7988) | marine metagenome | isolation source: saline water (ENVO:00002010), including
TCGCCAGGGTCTAAGATGACGGCGGCAGCCACAACTGGCCCCGCTAAGGGCCCCAGCCCTACCTCATCAACCCCAGCTATCAAGTCTTTCGCTCCACGCTCCACCGATGACCCTTAACGCTATCCTTTGGCAACACGACCACCCCGCGATCGCTTCTAAGAGGATACCTCAGAAGCAGGTGCTAGGACGCCAAGATTACAGATCTACGTTGAAGAATAATCCCGTCGAGGCGGGGTCATCGCGTCAGCCAGTACATCACCCGTTGCGCAGCACCCCAATCGGCGCCGCCGCCCAGGTCACCACTACGAAGCTGAGTATGCAGGCTCTCATGCTCGCGATAAAAATCAGCCTCCTGTTTAGCCCGTCGCCACTGATCCAGCAACGCCGCCGCCATCCTTTCAGGCTGGGCTGCGTCCTGTATGAACTCGGGAATCAGCGGCCGTCCTGCCAAGATATTGGGCACGGCCACATAGGGCGTTTTCAGCAGGGCTCGAACAAGACGATAGGTCCAGAATCCAAGGCGATAAAAGACGACCATGGGCCGTCTCAGCAACATAGCCTCCAGGGTACTCGTTCCAGACTTGACCAATGCTAGATCACAGGCCGTCAACACCTGCCGAGCATCGCCCAGGTGAAGCATGACGGGAAATCCAAGATTGGGCAGCGTGGCCAAGCGTTGAGCCACCTGGTCCCGAATGGCCTCGGTAACACAGGGAATTGAGACCTGGAAGCATTGCTCATCATCCGCGAGCTGTTGAAACACCGAGGCGGCGGTTAGCAGGCCGGTTTCGAGCAATAGATCCACCTCGCTCCTGCGGCTGCCCGGCAAGATCGCCATCACCGTCGCCTTAGACTCGATCAGCAGCGATTCCCGCGCCAGGGCTTTTGCTTGTTCTGACGCATTGATTTCTGAGGCCATGGGATGACCAACAAAGGTCGTTTTCAGGGGCAGATTGGCGTAGAACGCGGGTTCAAAAGGAAAGAGACACAGCAGTTCGTCCGCACAGCGGGCTACTTTTCTAGTCCTGCCGCGACGCCAGGCGTAGACCGAGGGACTCACATAGTGAATGGTGGTCATACCCCGCCGCCTGAGGGCAGCCTCAAGCAAAAAATTGAAAACGTTGAAGTCCACGCCCACAAAGACATCCACCTGCCGTGCTGAGAACGTCTCAGCTAGGTTTCGGTAAAGGCGAAGCAAGGCCGGTAGCCTCAGCAAGGGTTCCTTGAATCCATGCACGGAAAGCAGATCGTAATCGGCGAGGGGTTCTAGCCCTTGGGCCACCATAAGCGGACCACCCACGCCAATGAAGGCTATGTTATCCCTGAGCTCGGGATGAGATTTCAATGCCTGCATCAACCCGGCACCCAGTCGGTCGCCAGAAGCTTCGCCCGCGCAGATGCCGAGGGTGAACGTCACGGTATCAGGTTACGCGGCACTACCGCTGGCGCGGGGTCGAATAATCCCCCGGCTTGACGCCTCAATGGAGGCTGCAAAAGTGTCAACTTCCTGAAATTGGGCTCTCAGAGTCGCCATTTCATCGATGGCTTGCTCGGTCCGCATCCCTTTTCGATAGACCAGTCGATGGGCCTCCTTGAGCGCCGCCGTGGCGTCCTCGGATAGACCACGCCGACGCATGCCCTCCGCGTTGAGCGCGATGGCGGAGGCAGGGTTTCCCGCTACCGTCATGTAGGCAGGCACGTCCTTAGTCACCAGGCTCATGGCCGCTACATGGGCGCAGGACCCGATCTGACGAAACTGGGGTATGCCCGCGTATCCCCCAAGGTTGGCGTAGTCCCCCACCATCACATGGCCCGCGAGGGATGCATTGTTGGCCATGATCACATGATCTCCAACAACGCAATCATGCCCAACGTGAACATAGGCCATCAGCAGGCAGTTCGACCCGACGACGGTTTTGCCAATCCCTCCGCGATCCATCCCGCGATGGATTGTCACGCCCTCCCGGATAATGGTGTTGGGGCCGATCTCCAGGGTGGAGGCCTCTCCAGCATAGGCCAGCGCCGGCGTATCCTCCCCAACGGTTGCGAACTGAAAAATATGAACCCCCGCGCCAATCACGCTGGGTCCCTTCAGCACCACGCTGGACGCGATGGTGACGTTGTCCCCAAGCACCACGCCTGGGCCGACAATGGACCAAGGACCGATGCTAACGTTCTGACCGATCTCGGTGCCGGCATCAACGATCGCTGTTTCGTGAATCATGAGGTCTGCTCTACAACGGTTAGGACCGCTGAACAAGCCAGTTCATCTTCTACGTAGGCGCTGGCTTCAAACTTCATCAGCATGGAACGATTTGCGATGACCACGCTCTCCAGATTGAGGCGATCACCGGGAATGACCTGACGACGAAAGCGCACCTTGTCCACACCGCCGAAAAGATAGTTGGTGCCGTCAGCCGGCCTCTTGTCCTTGGTTTCAAAGGCCAAAACGCCAGAGAGCTGTGCCAGGGCCTCCAGAATAAGAACGCCAGGCATTATGGGCTGGCCTGGAAAATGTCCGTTAAACATCTCCTCGTTCACCGTGATGTTCTTATAGCCCTTGATGGATTTGCCCACCTCTATCTCGGTTACCCGATCCAGCAAAAGAAAGGGATATCGGTGCGGCAGATAACTAAATATCTCCGTAATGGTCTTAGTTTGGTTCATTGTCCCTCTCTCTTTCTAATCTACGTACCCGCCGGAATAAGTCTGCCAGCGAATTCAACTTCACGATATTTCTCAGCCAGGTTCCATGTTCTGAGGCGACGACCGTCCCCGAGTATATACCGGGCTTATCAATCGACTGCGTCACGGTCGTTTTGGCGCTAATCACCACCCCATCGCAAACAGTGATTGGATTTTTCCCACCGATGCCCACGCCGCCGGCAATTATGCAGTGTTTGCCAATGCGGGTGCTTCCTGCCAATCCAACGCATCCGCAGATCAGGGTATGGTCGCCAATCTGGCAGTTGTGCCCTATCTGAACCAGGTTATCCACCTTAACGCCGTCACCGATTCGGGTGTCCTCGATGGCACCTCGGTCAATTGTGGTGCCCGCCCCAATAGAGACGTCGGCGCCAATTTGAAGCCCGCCTAACTGAACGATTTCTTCGTAGCACCCCTGCTCGTTGGCGGTAAAACCGAAGCCTGCCGCGCCAAGCACGGCCCCGGCATGAACGGTGCTACGGGCACCCACCGTCACCCCCGAATATAGCGTCACATTGGCTTCTATGATGGTTTCCGAACCGACGGTGCTGCCCGAGCCGACCACGCTATTTGACCCAATTCGTGCACCGTCTCCGATCTCAGCGTCTGCCTCGATCACAGCGTAGGGTCCAATGAAGACGTCTGAACCGATCCTCGCACTGCTCGCTATCACCGCGGTGGCGGCTATCTCAGCAGGAGGGGGCGTGGGAGCAAACAGTTGGGTCACCCGGGCAAAGGCAAGGTAGGGATTGTCCACCACAATGCTTGGTACCGGCGATTGAGGCAGATCTGATGGTCGGAGCAGCACCGCGCCAGCTCGCGTCGTCGGCAGCTGTGATCGGTAGCTTGCGCCGGATAAATGCGTAATTTCAGTGGGCCCCGCCGAAGACAGGGCACCCAACCCTGAAATCAACACCTCCCCTTCAGCCTGATATTCAGTACCGAAGGGGCCGGCTATCTTGGCGCCGAGATGCTCTGCAATGTCACTGAGCGTGCGCTGACCGATAGGACGCATCGATGTGAAATCCCGCCCGCAGGCAGAATGTCCCCGCGGGCCTACTCGCTCTGCTCGTTAAGCTTTTCCGTTACCTTGCGCGAAATATCGTGCTTCGGATTTACGTACTGCAGCTGGCCAGGAGAGAGTATCAGATCAATCTGATCAATCTGAATGATGTCCTGAAGAACCACATCCAGCTTGGGAGCAAGGGCTTGAAGGATTTCCTGGCGCTTCTCCTGAGCCATGCGCTGGAGCTTCTGACTTCCGAACTGAAGATCAGCCTGCATGCTCTCGATTTCTTTAATCGCCTTCCGCTTCTCAGAATCGCTCATGACTTCGCTGTCTTGCTGCAGCTTTTCCTGAAGCCCCTGCATCTCTTCAGCCTGAACTCTCAGCTCATCCGTATCAGGCTGCATTTCGCTGTTCGCAGCCTCAACCAATACCTTGGCTTCGTCGCTCTCAAGTATCGCCCGAACCGGATCAAGCACAACGATCTTCATTTCTGCGTGAGCCAATGGCGTCATCGCTACTAGGAAAAACAGGACGGTACTAGCCAGCTTGTGCAACATCTTCCACTCCTCAGATTTACTTATGCGTTATTGTATCCTAGTTCGGGACTGCTTCAGAACTACAATGTTTTCCCGAGTTCAAATTGAAAACTTTCAGTCTCGTCAAAAATCTTCGTATTGAAGGGTTTGGCGATACTAAAGGTAAGGGGCCCAAAACCGCTCAGCCAGCTTAGGCCGAAACCAGCCGAGTACCGCAGGTTTTCGGTCTCAAAGCCAAAGCAGTTAAGGCTCACCGTGGGGCACTCTGTGTTAAAGACGTTACCAACGTCAACGAAGAAGGCGGGCCTGAACTGTCGATTGTCCTCGACAAAGGGCAGAGGAAAGATCAGCTCGGCTGACATTTCAACCAACAGATTACCGCCGAAGGGTTGACCAAACTCTCCGCTATTGCCACGTGTTGCAAAGATAATCGGATCACCGTTTTCATCCAGGGGTGGCGTACTGCGCGGGCCCAGGGTCGAATTTTCAAACCCACGAATGGAGCCGAAACCACCCGCATAAAAATGTTCGTAAAAAGGTAGGGCCACCGTGTCGCCATAGCTACCGCCGTACCCCAATTCCGTACGCAATTTCAGGGTGAAGGTTTGGGTCACCGGAAAATAGCGCTCGCCTTTGTAGGTGAACTTATAAAATTCCAGGTCACTTCCCGGTGCGGAGGCCACCAGCGAGAGGGACTGTGATGAACCACGATCGGCAAAGACGCCTCGATTAAGCGTCGAACGAAGCCAGGACAGGTTCGCTTTGAAGTTCAGCGCATCCGAGCCATTTCGCTCTATGAATTCATCGATTTCCTGAGCTGCCGCGAAGCCAGAGGTGATTTCCGTTCCCTCTACAGAAAGGCCGAAGTTGATCCGTTGGGTCTCGCCAATGGGGAAGCCAAAGTTGACGCCCGCACCGGCTGAATCCGTGCTGTAGCGAGCAATATTCCGCTCATCGTAGTCCAGGCGCCTGAAAAAGACGTTGAAGCCCCTGCTAATGCCGTCCAGCGTAAAGTAGGGGTCGAAATAGCCAAAATTCACTGACTTCTGATAGTCGGAGACGCTCAAACCCAGGTTGAGCGTATTGCCGCTGCCGCGCAGATTCGTCTGCTGATAGTTTGCGCCTAGGATCAATCCGTACCCCTGAGAATAAGCCAGCGTTCCGGAGATGGCACCCGACGGCTGCTCTTCGACAGAAAAATTAACGTCGATTTGATCGTCTGAACCCGGCACCTGAGGGGTCTCAACCTCAACCCCCTTGAAGTAACCCAGTCGCTCAAGACGAACTTTGCTCAAGTCAATCTGCGAGGTGGAAGCCCACCCACCCTCCAGCTGCCGAGCCTCTCTCCGCATCACTTCATCTTGGGTCACCGAGTTACCGGTGAAGTTGATGCGACGAACGTAGGCCCGGTTCCCTGCATCGACAAAGAACTCGATATCAACGGTGCCATCCTCATTGAGTTTGGGTACGCCGCTTGCCGTCGCAAAGGTAAAACCACCATTCCCCAAGGCAGCCGTCAAACGCTCCTCACTGGCGGTAATACGCGCCTGAGAAAAGGTCTGGCCATCTTGCACAAGGATAAGGCGCTCCAAATCTTCGGGCTTTACATCTCCCAGTTGGCCCACGAGATTGACCTCGTTCACCTTGTACACCGAACCCTCCCGCACGCCGATGGTGATATACACCTGCTGGCGATCAGGCGTAATGCTCACTTGGGTAGAGGTGATCTCAAAATCCGCATAGCCCTGATTTTTGTAGAAGGCTTCCAGGGTCTCCAGATCACCGCTTAATTTTTCTCGCGAATACTTGTCGTCGTTACGATAAAACGAGAGGAGGCTTGGATGCTTCAACTCAAGGATTTTGAGGAGCTCGTCCTGCTCAAAGTCGTTGACGCCAACCATGTTGATGTGGCGAATACCTGAACTTTCCCCTTCTTCGATATTAATCTTGATGTTCACTCTGTTTCTCGGCAGAGCCTCAATCTCGGTCTCGATGCCGGCGCCATAGCGGCCCTGCGCCACATACTGGCGCTCAAGCTCTAAGCCCATGCGCTCCAGGGTCACTTGCTTAAATATCTCTCCCTCTTGCAGCCCCTGTTCCGCCAGGCCGTCTAATAGCGCGTCGGATTCGATCGCCTTATTGCCGTCGAGTTCAATAGACTCAATGGCGGGGCGCTCCTTTAGCGTCACGATAAGCACGCGGCCATCTCGTGCCAGCTGAATATCCTCAAAGTATCCCGATTCAAACAGCGCGCGCAGGGTGCGCCTAACGCCCACGCTGTCTATGGGATCACCGACGCCGACGGGAATAAGATTGAAGACGGTACCGGCAGAAACTCGCTGCAGTCCCTGCAGCCTGACATCCGCAATCACGAATTCGGCGCTGCCGGACAAATCGAAATCATTGGCCTGGGCCTGAGCCGGGGAAGGCACCAGTCCGAGGCTCCCTAGGACAAGGAGCGTCAAAACCAACCCATGAAGCACTTTAGGGGCAAGGCCCTTTCGAGCTTCTGATGCCCCGACCGTTTGCAGGTTCGATGGCCGCTGTTTTTCTATCAAAGCTTCCCAGGAAAACACACGTTTGCACATGGGCTTGTTGTTCCTTTCTTTCATTGTGGCATTGCACCCCGAGGGCGCGCGACATTGTACACATCTGTGCTCATCAGGGGTTTGCCTTTTAACGCGTAAGCTCGCTGCTTAAAAGAGTCTTGATACATCATTGAAGGTCACGAAGACAAAGAGCATCAGAACGAGGACGAGACCGCCCTGCATCACCGCAACCTGAACACCCTCGGGGACCGGTCGACCCATTACAATTTCAATCATGTACATGACCACATGGCCGCCATCAAGTAGTGGAATCGGCATGAGATTCAGGACACCGAGAGAAATGCTCAGGAGCGCCATGAGGCCAAAAAAGAACCCCCACCCTACGCTCACCGTATTGCCGGCAACCTGAGCGATACCCACCGGCCCCATCAAATTTTCCGCAGGAACCTGACCGAAAATCATTTTTTCCAGCATCGAAAGGGTCAGCACGGACATATCCCAGGTCTTCTGAGCGCCCATGACCAGTGCGGTGGCCATCGGCTGGCTCACCTCATTTTTTGCAGGGCCGATACCAAGCCGACCAATTTCCTGGCCATCGGGGAGGGTAACGGCCTCGGGCACGACGGTCAGCTGGTAGGTCACACCCGTTCTCAAGACGGTGAGATTCACCGGGCGATTCGCAAATTGCGAGAACTCGGCTACGCCCTCGGACCAGGTCTCGACGGCCTTGCCATTCACGCCAATAATCCAATCGCGAGGCTGCAGGCCGGCGTCGTCCGCTGGAGAATTTTCGATCACCCTTCCAATGACGCCGAGATCACCTCGACGCATACCCAGCGTTCCAAAAAGATCGGGTTCGGATACCCCCCGGTGCCAGTCGCGTATGGGTAGCTGTGCGCGTTCCTCACGTCCCGTCTTTAGCGCGACATAGCCAATATCGATGCTGCCGGTTTCCCCCAACCTTGCGCTCAGAGCGAAGGCCGTATCCTGCCAGGAGAAAACATCCTTACCGTCAATGCTCACGACCTCGAAAGGCCCATCCACCCCTGCCTCCGCCATGGGCGACCCCGCTTCGGGCGCAGAAAAAAGCGGCGCAAAGACGAGATTGCCCGCCATGTTAAGGAGCGTGTAAATGAAAATAGCCAACAAGAAGTTTGCCACCGGTCCGGCCAAAGAAATTGCGATCCGCCAATAAGGTGAGAGGGACATCAACCCAACGGCATCGTCAGGCACAGAACCCGGGGCGGCCTGGGCGTTGTTCATCGGGTCGCGGTCATCAAACATCTGTACATAGCCGCCTAATGGAAAGGCGGCCAAAACAAACTCGGTACCACGGCTGTCCAAGTAACGTGCCAGAGGTTTTCCGAAACCGATAGAGAATCGGACGACGTGCACACCCGACCAGCGGGCCACTAAAAAGTGCCCAAGCTCGTGCACGGTGACGAGCACGCCGAGAAGAAAAACAAAGGCGAGAATATGCTGGATCAAATCCATCAGATTAATGTCCATGCAAGCACCGGTAAAACTGCGACGATGGAGTCTATCCGATCCAGGATACCTCCGTGACCGGGCAGTATATCGCCAGAGTCCTTAATATCGGAACTCCTCTTCATCAAACTCTCGAATAAATCTCCTACAACCGCAAAGAAAATCAGCAGGCCGGGCAGGCATAGCAACCACCAGATCGGTGGCATCAGGACAAGCCAGAGGCTGCCTGCACACAAAAGCATGGCTAAGGCGGCTCCGCCGACAACGCCCTCCCATGTCTTTGCGGGGCTCAGCCGTGCAGCGAGCTTGCGCCTACCCAAGGCACGCCCCGCGAAAAAAGCGCCAACATCCGTCGCTGTCGTCAACAGGAACATCCAGAACAACCAGCCAATGCCACCTTCCGCCTGACGAATGGCGATCAACGCAGCCCATGCGCCCAGCAAAATCAGATAGCCAAGAACACCCGCAAGCAGCGGGTTTTTGCATAAGAATGCTCCCCTAGGATAGGCAACAACAAGGCCGAAGATGCCAACCCACAGTAGCGACGTTAGGCCAATCAACGGCTGTTGAACCTGCGGGAAGAGGAAGACGACCCCAGCGAGGAGCGCAAAACCCCCGCTGTAGAGCAGGCGGGACAAAGCACCTTCTAGCCCAGAAAAAGAGGCCCATTCATATGCGCCACAACAGGTCACCAGACCAAGGAGCAGACCAAATAGCCAAGGGGGCGCAAAAAGGAGCGTTGCCGCCACCGCGCCAGCCATGGCTAGCGCTGTCAAAACTCGGTTGCGAAGCATTGCCAGTGGCCGGCCTAGCGCCGGGCTCCAAAACGACGTTGTCGCGCTGCATAGGTCGCCAAGGCAAGTTCAAGGGCAGCGTCATCAAAGTCTGGCCAAAATAGCTCGGTAAAATAGAGCTCGGTATAGGCTAGATCCCAGAGCAGAAAATTGCTGACTCTAAAGTCGCCACCCGTGCGGATGAGCAGGTCTGGGGCTTCAATATCCCCCAGGCTAAGAAACCGCTGGAACATGGCTTCATCAATATCGCTGGCCTCAAGCTCGCCCCGAGCGACCTGGGCCGCTATCTCTCTGACTGCGCCAAGAATATCCCAGCGCCCGCCGAAGTTGACGGCCACGGACAGCGTTAGTCGCTCATTGCCCTGGGTCAACTGTTCGCAGTCCAACATCATTTGCTGGATATCTTCTGCAAAGGGGGTTCGATCCCCAATCACCTTCAGGCGGACGCCGTTGTCATTGAGGTCGTTAATTTCATTGCGCATGACCTGACGCATCAAGTCCATCAGCAGATTGACCTCTGCATTTGGACGCCCCCAATTTTCTGTGCTGAAAGCAAAAACCGTGAGGTACTTGATCCCCCGGGCAACGCAGGCCTCGGCAATTGGGCGCAGTCGCTTAGCGCCCGCCCGATGTCCCGCCGCGCCGGGCAGGTGACGCGCCTGAGCCCAACGATGATTGCCGTCCATAATGATCACAATATGATCGGGCACGGCCTCCGCAGCATCATTAGGCTGCTGATCCTGGGTTTTGGGGGAGTGGTATGACATTGGGTGTATTGGTCAGCGGCAGGAAACGGGTTCTCTGCTAATCCGACCTAAATTTCCATGAGTTCGCTTTCTTTGACGGCAAGCGCCTGGTCGATTTCTGCGATCCGGCTGTCGGTATGTTTTTGGGCCCGCTCTTCACCCTTCCGCGCTTCGTCCTCCGCAACCATTTTCTCTTTCACCAACTCTCGAATGTCAGCAATCGCTTCACGCCGCTGATTGCGAATTGAGACCCGGCTTGCTTCCGCTTCTGCCTTGGCCTGGCGCGCCAAATCCCTGCGGTTTTCCTCGGTCAAAGGCGGTAGCGGAATTCGAATGACCTCGCCGTTGTTCACCGGGGTGATGCCGATATCACTCCGCAGGATAGCCTTCTCGATTTCAACCACCATGGGTCGTTCCCAGGGTGCCAACAGGATCGTCCTAGCGTCCTCCACAGAAATAGAGGCTACTTGGTTCAGCGGTGTTTTCACGCCGTAGTAGTCCACGCTAATGCCATCTAAGAGTGCAGGGTTTGCTCGACCGGTACGAATTTTAGCGAAAGTGCTCCCCAGCGCATCCAGGGTCTTACCCATTTTTTCGTTCGCTTCCTCAAGAATCTCGTCTATCACCGCTTATCCTCTCTTCGTTCCCCTATGACGTGTCGTCCCTGGGCTCGGCGGCCCTATCTTACACGGGAGCTCGTCTTCGATTGTAGCGCCCATTTACCCCATAAGACCGACCTGGTCTGGCAGGCTAGCCAAAAATCCCTAGGAGTGGACTACCTTAGTACCCACCGGGCGACCACAGGCTAAATCCGTGAGGGCGCCTGGCATGCCGGCATCGAAGACAATCAGCGGCATATCGTTTTCCTGGCATAGGACGATAGCCGTCAAATCCATGATGCCGAGCTTTCGCTGCAAAATTTCATCGAACGTAATTTCTTCGAACCGCTGGGCCGATGGATCGGTTTTTGGATCAGCACTGTAGATGCCGTCCACCTTAGTTCCCTTCAAGACCGCATCCACACCCAGCTCAATGCCGCGAAGGCAGGCTGCCGTATCGGTAGT
>CENU01205069.1_pt1 | contig 10881 bp, 7 predicted proteins | sample 361331 | NCBI WGS metagenome assembly CENU01 (sample SAMEA2619766, study PRJEB7988) | marine metagenome | isolation source: saline water (ENVO:00002010), including
GGTGATGCCATGGTACAACTGGGTCAAAAAGACCTGCTCTTGGATATGCAGGGTAACTGGGGGAATACCTACACCGGCGATTCTGCAGCTGCCCCGCGCTACATTGAAACGCGCCTCTCCAAATTTGCTCTGGAAGTCGTCTTCAACCCGAAGACGACTCAATGGCTCGCCTCCTATGATGGCAGAAACAAAGAACCGGAAACACTACCGGTCAAATTTCCACTACTTCTGGCTCAAGGAGCCGAAGGCATCGCCGTCGGCCTATCCTGCAAAATCCTACCCCACAATTTTATTGAGCTGATTGATGGCTGTATTGAACTCCTGCGCAAAAAGACGCCGGAACTTGTTCCGGACTTCCCCACAGGCGGAATTGCCGATGCATCCGAGTACAATAACGGCAAGCGTGGTGGACGTGTAAAAGTACGTGCCCGCATCGAGAACCGGAAAAAGAACCTTCTGGCCATCACTGAACTCCCCTTCGGAAAAACCACCACAGGCCTGATTGATTCAATTCTTTCAGCCAACGACAAAGGTAAAATCAAAATCTCTCGGGTTGAAGACAACACAGCTGATAAAGTTGAGATTCTCATTTACTTACCCTCCGGATCAGACCCCGAAACCGTAGAACAAGCACTCTACGCCTTCACCGACTGTGAAGTCTCTATTTCGACAAATATTTGCGTCATTGAAAATGAGAAGCCGCACTTCTTTTCAGCCGCCGACTTACTTTATCTGGCAACTGAAAAAACCCGTGACTTGTTAAAAAGCGAACTGGAGATCCAGCTTGCTGAACTTGAAGACAAGTGGCACTTCAGCTCACTCGAGAAAATCTTCATTGAAGAGCGTATCTACCGTCGCATTGAAGAAGAAGAAACCTGGGAAAATGTCATAGCCGCAGTGGAAGATGGCCTGAAGCCATTTCGCAAACGCTTAAAACGGGAAATCACACGGGATGATATCCTCCGGCTTCTGGAAATACGGATCAAACGTATCTCCAAATACGATAGCCTTCGTGCCGATGAATTAATCCGGGGACTAGAAGCGGAGATTGAAACGACTCATAAGCACCTCAAGTACCTGACTAAATATACGATCAAGTGGTTTACCGAACTGAAGAAAAAATACGGTAAAGGACGCGAAAGAAAAACCGAGCTTGCCTCCTTTGAAAAAGTCGTCGCCCGTGAAGTCGTGATTGCCAATGAGACGCTTTATGTCGATCGCAAGGAAGGCTTTGCCGGAACATCGATGAAAAAAGACGAAGCCGTATGCAAATGCTCCAGCCTGAGTGATGTCATCAGCATCAATCAGGAGGGACAACTGATCGTCAGCAAAGTTAGCGCGAAAGCCTTCTTCGGAAAAAATATCCTCTATATCGATGTCTTTAATCGAGCAGAACCAAACGCTCTTGCCTATTGTGTGATCTACCGGGACGGACGCAGCGGGCCCGTACTAGCCAAGCACTTCACGGTTGGCGGAATTACTCGCGACAAGCCCTATGAACTCACCAAAGGAAAGCCCGGTTCCCGAATCCTCTACATCAGTTGTTACTCTGCGGAAGACGGCCAACCCGACATCGTTAGGGTCAACCTTAAACCTGCACCCCGCCAACGCAAGAGTGAGGAAATTGTCGACTTCAAAAGCATTGTCCTGAGAGGGCGTGCCACCGGCGGCACTATTGTCACCAAGCAACCGGTACGCAATGCCGTGCGACTCCCAATGACAGAGCGGAATGCAGTGAGCGAATGATGAGCTTGCATTTATCAGCCGCTCACACATAAGAAGTCTCTTGTATAGGCCCAGATGGCGGAATTGGCAGACGCGACGGATTCAAAATCCGTTACCTTCGGGTGTGAGGGTTCGACCCCCTCTCTGGGTACCAAATTAGTGGGCAATAGATCGTCCACTTAAAATAGAAAATCAGTATTTATATCAGTCGATACTGTTTTCTTCGTTCATTCATGTGGAACAATGCCGGCAAAAGAGCCTCTGAAAACCGCAGCGACTGATCTGTGAATCTACTTAGAACTTTGGGTGAATCGTAAGCTTCTCTCCGGGCCGGAGTGTATATTTCCCTGCCGAATCCGGTTCGCTATCATTACAAAAGACCTGTATTTCAATAGGCTCTGTCAAGAGATCTGATGCCGCCCACTCCCATTTGCCGATACTTTGGAAGTCCATCTGTATACCGGTATCCCAACTGAGACCAGCACCACTCCCTCGCAGGTAGGGTTTGTTACCAATGCCAATCAGCGCATCGACGGTTAATACACTTTGATTTTTTCCCTGACGTTTCCGGCGCTTCGTTTTTAGAGCGTCGGTTGACTCCCCGAATAAATCGACTGGTGAGGAGGTCGTTTCTTCAGACTCTCTATTTGCTTCTACTTCAGCTGGTTTATCCGCTTCATTTGACGACTCTTCCCTCTGCGGTTCCGTCGGTTGAGTCGTCTCTGAAACGACGGAAGCAGGCGTCTTTATCCTTTTTTCGGGCAAAATCGCCTCTGTCACACTCTCGTCGTTGTCCGAATCCACTAATTTCTCCGTCTTTGGAGGAACCGCCTCTATGATTCGGGAAACGGCAGGTAACTCGGTCTCTTTCTCCTCTTGGATGGCACGTTGTAAGAGATTTTCCTGCTGCTTTGATCGACGAGTACGGGGTAGACGCTGCGGCGATGGATCGGTCGGTGCAGCCGTTGTCACTGGCGCCTCCGGCCTTTCTTCAAGAATCGCCACTCGCTTTTGAATGGCCCCTAATTCGGTAGAGAGCGTGGACAACTGTAGGGCAGCTTCGCCTGCTTTTTCTTCCATTCCAATAAGCGGCTGTAGTTGTTTCTCTATGGGAGCGAGGGCTGCTTTTAGATCCATTGTCTCCTCTTTATTATCTCCCAACGACTCAACTTCCGATAAACGGGATTCCAGACGATGCATTTGATGTCCGAGTAGTCGAAGCGTTCCCGCAACATCGTCGGTTTCTTCTTTCAGACGCATCCTATATTCGTAGAGGTAGGGCAAAACAAAGAGCCCTGCACCCAACGATACTGACAAAACACAGGCTAAGATTTCACCGATCGATAAATCCCAATGGCCGAGAATCGCGATTGCCAGAGCCGTTGCGACAAGCAGTAAATCACCCAAATAAAAGGGCCACTTGGGAATCTGCAGGAGGCTATTTTCCTCTGGCTTCATAGGGCATCACTGTATTGCGGCATCGAGCAGTTAGTGAATGAATCCTGACCGCAGCTTCAACAACTTTCCAAGCAGAGTTGCCGGACCAGGCGCTCAACGGGGGCGCTCGACGAAGCCAGCCTTCCGATAAACTTTAGCCAGCATTTTGTAGGCGCGCTTTTGGGCAGTTGCGGCTCCGTTCTTGAGGACAGATTCCAGATAAGATTTATCTTCAATCAATTCCTTATATCGTTGACCGACCGGCTCCATTGCAGAGATCACCACATCCGCGACCGCTCTTTTCAAGTCACCATAGCCTTTGCCGGTAAATTCAGCTTCCAGATCATCCAACGGTACACCGCTCAAAGAAGAATGAATTTGCAGTAGATTCGAGACGCCGGGCTTGTCCTCAGCTGCTCGAATCTCACTTCCCGAATCAGTCACTGCGCTCATAATTTTCTTTTTCAGCACATCCGGTTGATCGAGTATAAAAAGCGTAGCAGTACTGTTCTCATCGCTCTTGGACATCTTTCGCGATGGTTCCTGCAGAGACATGATGCGCGCGCCAGACTTGGGTATATAGGGTTCGGGGATCTTGAATGTCGGCGAATGGCTATTATTAAAGCGCTGTGCAATATCGCGGCACAATTCCAGATGCTGTCTCTGATCATTCCCTACGGGAACCTTGTCGGCATTATACAGGAGGATGTCCGCGGCCATCAGCACCGGATACATGAGCAAGCCGGCATTAACCGAAGCACCGGCACGGGCGCCTTCATGAGTAAACTTCACATCGTTTTCACCCGATGTTTTAAAACCGAGCTTAGCCGCCTTTTCTTTAAACTGAGTCATCCGTTGCAACTCTCCGATGGGCGTTGTACAACTGAGCAGCCACGCCAGTTCAGTATGCCCGGTCACATGTGACTGGATAAAGATACTGGCTCGTTCCGGATCGAGACCGCAGGCAATATACTGGGCAACACAAGAGAGCGTATTGCGCCGCAATTCAGCCGGAGTATATTGCACTGTGATGGCGTGCAGATCAACAACACCAAAGTAGCAGTCATGATCGTCCAGCATAGACGCCCAATTTTTAACTGCCCCCAGATAGTTGCCCATTGTGAGCACACCGGTTGGCTGGGCGCAGGTTAGGATGACAGGTTTATCGTCACTCATATCACCTTCGATAGACGTCACCCAAAGAGCACTTGTCAACGCTGCATCGCGAGTTGCATCCTCGGAGGTGATTAGTAAAAGTAGTTGTATGACACGTGTAGAACGCTGCCAATTTTACTTTTTTATCTTTCTTCTCTTGGTTACGACTGGACTGGGCTTCTATCCAACTGATTTTTCTTCACCGATCGATCGGATCGCCTTCGGGTCCTGCAATCGCGAGACTCTGCCCCAGCCACTTTGGCGTGTCATTCAGTCCAACCGACCGGACCTCTGGATCTGGATGGGAGATAATATCTATGGCGATTCCGAGGATGTCGGGGTTATCGCTAAAAAATACGAGGTACAATTTAATCACCCGGACTATCAGCCTTTTCGTCAAGTCCAAGCGATCATTGGCACATGGGACGACCACGATTATGGCTGGAACAATGCCGGAGCAGAGTACCCGAAAAAGGCAGATACCCGTGACCTCGCACTGGACTTTCTCGAAGTGCCTGCAGACCACCCAAGAAGAGAACGGAAAGGCCTCTACGGTACACATATCTTCGGGCCGATCGGCAAGCAGGTACAAGTGGTTCTCCTTGATGGACGTTACTTTGCTGAAAAACCGGGCATGCCTGAAGCCGATCTACTTGGATCTAGGCAAGAAGAGTGGTTAAGAATAACGCTAGACGAGAGCACCGCGCAAGTCATTCTACTGGTCAGTGGGATTCAATTTCTTCCGGAGGATCACAAATATGAAAAATGGGCAAATTTTCCACGCTCCCGTCAATGGTTATTCCGTCTTTTAGAAGATGAAAATTTGCCGGGGATCATCCTGCTCAGCGGTGACCGTCACTTTCACGAGATCAGCGAGCTTCAATTAACCGCTTCCAGGCCGCCTCTGGTTGAAATCACCTCCAGCGGAATGACGCATTCCTGGGAATCCCTGCAAAGTGAGCCCAACCGGCATCGTGTAGGCACCTTTTACAATGGAAAAGGGTTTGGCATGCTGCATTTTAACTGGGAGCCGGAAACGGTTCAAGTGACTGCCGAAATAAGAAATGACGCTGACAAATCCGCTTTGCAGCACAGTTTCACATTTCCGCTTACGCCTGTTCCAACCAAAGACCGCAACTTAGCGGCGGCAGACTGATCATTGTCCCATTCACGGGAATGTGCGTATGGGCGAGGCCATCATCGCTGAAGCGCTCAGCATCGGCCAACTGCATCCACTTCCCCTGCCCCATGGCTGGACAGTCAATCGTCGTGTAGGAATTGTGTGGATTGATACCATAGAGTAGGCGCGGTGCCTCTTTGCTATAGTCCGCATTAAAAACCATAGCGATCGCACTGGAACCATCACAAAACGACGCTTCGAGGTAGCCATCGCCAGGCGTACCATCAAAGCGCAAGGCAGCACCGGCAGGCGATACCCGGAAACGTATCCAGGAACGAAAATAGTCGTGTACGCCGCTCCGCATGAGTTGCTCATTGTAATCCAAAGCGTTCAAGTCGCCCCGTTGATAGGTATTTTCGATCCCCTTCTTGGAACGCAGAAAATCCTGCCCTGCAGCGAGCATAGGAACGCCCAGTGAAGTAAAGAGGACCGATGCCATTAAGCAGCTGCGGCGCTGGTCCAACCAAGTGGGTGAAGAACCATCGTGATCGGTACTCTCGGTGATTCGGTCAATCCAACAGTGATCGTCATGCGACTCCGTATAATTAATCGTCTGTGCAGCGAAGCGACTGGTCCCCGGAGAACCCGAAAGGAAATAGCCTATCATGTCCTGATTACCTTCTCCGCAAACATAAGCGGCCATACCATCGCGGAAGCCGTCATTCCAGGAGCTGTAACCGGTCTCCCGCAACTCCTCCTGTATGTGACCACGAAAGCTCCAAGGCTCGGCAATCAATATAATGGATGGCTTGACCTGCTTTAATTCCCATTCGATTTCACGCAGCACATCGATCCCGATCAACTCTGCCAGATCGAAACGAAAGCCGTCTACATCGTAGACTTCTATTAAATGCTTAAGGCTATCGATAATCAAACGGCGACCCATCGGCGTATCGCAACGCAAGTCGTTGCCGCATCCACTCCAGTTTACCAAATCGTTGGCTTCATCCAGATGAAAATAATAGTACTTATCAATGAAGAGTAAGTGATTTGGCTCACCCACATGATTGTACACCACATCCAGAATGACCGCCAGATCATGCTGGTGAAATTCGCTGACCAAATCGCGAAATTCTTCGATCTGTGAGGCCTCTTCCGGATCCTGTGCGTAACTACTCTCCGGCGAAAAGTAGTTTACCGTCATGTAACCCCAGTGGTAGTCATCCCGATGTTCATTATCAAACTCTTGTATGGGTTGCAGTTCCACTGCGTTGACCCCAAGGCTTTGTATATAGGAACCCTCTGTTTGCAGCCACTTGCGTAAACCGGCAAATCCTTTGCGCTCCCCAACACCCAAATGAATGGGAGCGTGCGCCGCAAAATCCCTGACATGTCCCTCGAGGATAACCAAATCATGCCACGCTGGCGCCTCATAGGGGTTTTCGATCTTTGGCAGACGTTCTTTAGATACAATAATGCCCGGCCCACGGTGCCCAAGACAGGCAAGTGCATAGGGATCCAAAACCGGAAAAGTACCATGAAAATGCGAGGTCCCTTCCAAACTGAGACCCTCCAACCGATACGAATAATACCAACCATCCAGATCCCGGTTTAAGGTTAAGGTCCAGACCGATCCATTTTGCCGTTCTAAATCGGCAGTCAGCGCATCCGATCCATCAGCTTCACGCCCATAAACAAGCTTCACCGCATCCGCCCGCGGGGCAAACAAGCGAAAGGTGGTGTGCTTGCCCGGCTCCACTGCAACCCCCAGAGGCAAATCGCTGGAAGCTGACAAGAGAAGCTGTGTGTGCGGCAGCATCCGGATTTTTTCTCCGTCCCGACTTTGCCAGGAGATGTATTCATCTCCCTTTGGTTCGTAACCCTCCCGTAAGCGAAAACGATAAATATGCTGCCCACTCTGATCCGGATTAAATAAGAAGTTATTTGCCTGCAAAGTGTTTTCAACCCGGTTCGGTGCGCTATCCGGGACGTCCAGCCACTCCCCGTCCTCCGTGACAAACTTGAATTCATTCTTATGCCGCATCGATAACTTGGCGGTCGAAACCGACACTTCGTAGGAAGACCTTTCAGTATCCGATGGCTCCAACTCCCAGGAACTTTTCCCAATAGCCTTTTCCCAGCCATTGAAATCGCCCGCCAAATATACCTTCTTCGCAGCCGAGCTTAATTGCGGGTAACGCTTTGACTGGATACGAAACAACCAGCGTCCGCGCTGACGAAAATACCGGCAGTAACGACCGGCCTCATTTGCCGGTAATACCTCGATTGATTCCAGCGCTTCTGCATTTGGCCCAAAACCAAAAGGAAGCATGGCATGAAACGGATCCCAGTCAGCTGAAAGGATGACCAGACCGGAACGAGTGGACTCCCAGAATACATGTACAACCTCAATTGAATCTGTGCGCATCAAATCGGCATAATCCCCCGAGGAACCCGCTCGGCGCAACACTGATTCCCGGCAGAATGAAAAAATGCCGGTCCTCTGAATATTTCGAGCCGGATTGACCTCGAGCCACAAGCGTCTATTCAATCCACCATGCCAAATGTTCTTGTAGCCCTCTCCGGCGGTGTAGATAGCGCCGTCGCTGCCCTCCTGCTCCAACAGCAGGGCTACGAAGTGTCGGGCGCCTATATTCGCACTTGGATGAACGAAGAGATGCCATTGGCAGATTGTCCCGCACAACAGGACATTGAAGACTCACGCGCCGTGGCCGAGCACCTTGGCATCCCGCATCGTATTGTCAATTTGGTCAATGAATACCGCGAACATGTGGTCAACTATCTGGTCAAAGGCTACCAGCAGGGGATCACCCCGAATCCGGACATTATGTGCAACCGCGAAATGAAGTTCGGCATCTTTCAGCGCTATGCACTTGATCAAGGCTTTGATGCTATGGCGACCGGCCATTACGTTCGCAAACGTACCCAAGAAGACCAGAGCTACGACTTGCTCGAAGGGAGAGACAAAAACAAAGACCAGTCCTACTTTCTGGCTCTACTCAAACAGGAACAACTGGCAAAGGCACTGTTCCCTGTAGGCGAGCTGGAAAAATCTGCAGTCCGTAATCTGGCGGCTGAACAGCAACTCCCCAATGCAACAAAGAAAGACAGTCAGGGCATCTGCTTTCTCGGCGATATGAACATCAACAATTTCCTCGAATACTACATTGATGATCAGCCGGGAGAGATCGTCAGCGTCGATGGGGTCGTATTGGGGACACATCGTGGCTTGCACCGCTACACCATGGGTCAACGACGCGGCATCGGTGTGCCCTCCAATACAGATAATGAATTTTATGTTGTTGTTGGCTTTGATCGACCGGCCAACAAACTCATTGTTGCCTTCGATCATCGGGACTCCCCCGGCCTCTTTACCCAAACTGTAAAAATAGAAAACGTGCACTTTATTAACCGGACTATAGCAAAGGAATGTCGTATCCTAGCTCGACCCCGCTACCGCGACCCGGCACAACCGGCAAGTTACCGACCCACCGGCCCTCACAGCGCTGAAATTACCTTCGACCAACCACAACGCGCTTTAGCCTCTGGACAAATACTCGCCCTATACGACGAAGAAACACTACTTGGCGGTGGAATCTACGCCTGATGATTGGATCCAAAATACACTCTCATGACTGAAAACAAATCGACCAAGCTCCTCTCCTGGAATGTCAACGGCCTGCGTGCCGCACGCAAAAAAGGCTTTGATGATTTTCTGGCCGAGCAGGCACCCGATGTACTCTGTCTGCAGGAAACCAAGATATCGGATGACCTCATCGAACAATTCACCTTTGAAGGATATCCCTACCTTTACTGGAACTGTGCTGAAAAAAAGGGCTATTCCGGTACCGCAATCCTGAGTAAGACTGAGCCGATTTCGGTTCGCCAGGGAATCGGCATTGCCAAACACGAGAACGAAGGGCGCGTCCTTACTGCCGAATTCCCGGATTATTTTCTGGTAACAGTCTACACGCCCAATTCGCAGAACCACGACGAAAACAAGCGGCCCCGCCGCTTGGATTACCGCACTCTCGAATGGGAGCCCGATTTCCTTACTTATCTCAAATCTCTCGAAACCGAAAAGCCGGTCGTCCTATGTGGCGACTTAAACGTGGCTCACCAAGAAATCGACTTGGCCAACCCCGCAACCAATCGTAGAAATGCAGGATTTACCGATGAAGAGCGCGGGTGTTTTGCCAGCCTGCTCGACGCAGGCTTCGTTGACACCTTCCGCGAACTCCACCCGGACGTAAGGGATGCGTATTCCTGGTGGTCCTATCGCGCCGGGGCACGCCAAAGGAACATTGGGTGGCGCATCGATTACTTTTGTATCAGCCAAGCCCTCCAAGCAAAACTGGTCGATGCCCGAATCCTATCCGATGTACTGGGTTCGGACCATTGTCCGGTGCAACTCTGCATAGCAAAATGATGTTCTCTACTTCAGCGGATGCGACCATCTCGGCTCATGGAGAGTCCGGGCTGATCCAATGCATTGAAAATTGGTTGGGACCGGTCAATCCCCCGAGCCCACATGGGATAGGAGATGATTGCGCCCTGATTATAGACCCAGCATCCCGTCCGAGCCTGTTGACAACAGACAGCCTCTCTTTGGGTCGACATTTCCACCTATGGACGCCACCGGAGAAGGCTGGCGCCAAGCTGATCAAACGCAATTTAAGCGATATCGCCGCAATGGGCGGGCAACCCGGCCCTGCCGTGCTCGCCTTATTATGCGGCCCGGATCTATGCACCGATTGGCTCAAAGCTTTCTTTGATGGCATCCGCAATACATGCCTCGCCTATGAATTACCACTCGTCGGGGGTGACATCACACAAACAGACAATGGACAATTTTCCGCGGTACTGACACTGACCGGACAAGCCGAGAAACCACTGCTCCGTAAAACCGCAGCAGCGGGCGATGCTCTCTTTGTCACCGGTTCACTTGGCGGAAGTATCCTTGGCAAACATCTCGACTTTATCCCCCGCATAAAGGAGGGCCAATGGTTGGCCGGGCGTTCTGACTGCAGCGCATTGATCGATTTAACCGATGGATTGGCCAAGGACCTGCCGGCAATCATTCCGGAGGGCTCTGTCGCAGCGCTTCAACTCGATCGTATTCCACTCTCTCAAGCAGCAAGAAAGCTCTCTGAAGAAACCGGAAAAACCGCGCTGGAACATGCCTGTACCGACGGCGAAGATTACGAACTACTCTTTGCCGTTAATCAGAAGACCGCAGTCAATGACTTTGCCGAAGATTGGTTATCCCGGTTTCCTGATCTCACCCTAAGCTGTCTGGGACACATCCAACTTAGCGATGGGAAAAGCGGTATTATCGACGCCTTGACCGGAGATGCCCTACCCTGGTTAGACGGATACGAACATTTCTCCAATCAGTGAGCTCATTTCTCAAAGAATTATCC
>CENU01132618.1_pt1 | contig 10875 bp, 5 predicted proteins | sample 361331 | NCBI WGS metagenome assembly CENU01 (sample SAMEA2619766, study PRJEB7988) | marine metagenome | isolation source: saline water (ENVO:00002010), including
CAGGTGCAACTTGCTTTCCGCAAGTCTGCTGTTGCTGAAGCAATCACTAATTCCGATTATTTCGGTGAGATTGCTGCTATGGGTGATTCCGTTAAGATTATCAAAGAACCCGAAATCACCGTTAAGGCTTACGCCCGTGGTACAACTATCACGCCGCAAGACCTTGATGACGAAGATTTCAACCTGACAATTGACAAAGCTAACTACTTTGCATTTAAGGTTGATGACATTGAAGAGGCGCATAGCCACGTAAACTTCCAGCAACTGGCAAGTGATCGTGCTGCGTATCGTTTGGCTGACCAGTTTGACCAAGATGTTCTTGGCTACATGGGCGGTTTTAAGCAAGCTGCTATTCATGGCACTGCTAATACAGCTAACACCACGACTAATGGCTCAGTGGCAGTTTCAACAGCAGGGACTAACGAACTGCTAGGCGAAATGCAAGTTGACGCTAATGACTTTGGTGGCTCTGCTGACAATGGTATTGGTATTCAGCCACGCTTACCGGGTGCTTCTGCAGTGCCGGGTTCAGGTAACGCTAACCCAACCATGATTATTGCTCGTATGGCTCGTAAGCTAGACCAGCAAAATGTTGATTCACAAGGACGTTGGCTTGTAGTCAACCCAGTATTCATGGAAGTACTGAAAGATGAAGATTCAAAACTTCTGAACTCAGACTTTGGTGGTTCTGGTTTGCAAAACGGTCTTGTAATTAATAATCTGCACGGTTTCCAAGTGTATGTTTCTAATAACCTACCTGAAATTGGAACGGGTTCTGGCACTACAGGTGGCACAAACTCTTCTAACTTCGGTGTGATTATTGGTGGGCATTCATCTGCTGTTGCTACTGCAGAGCAAATCAACAAGACTGAGACATATCGTGATCCTGACAGCTTCGCTGACATTGTTCGTGGTATGCATTTGTATGGGCGTAAGATTCTCCGACCAGAGGCTCTTGTTAATGCCCGGTTCTGTTTGGTATAGGGGGAATTAAAAAATGGCTACAATTACCACTCTTTTGAAACCCGCCCATGGCAACAGTCCACGTGGACGCACTCCTTACTATGTAGATATGACTGTTGACCTAACAGCTCAAGCCATTTCTTCTACAGGTGGAGATGTTGTTCAGTGCCTAACTATTCCTGCAAATACACGTGTATTACACGCAGGATTCCAAGTTGTAGAATCCGCTACCATGAATACTGGTACAAATGCTACAGCTATTTTAGGTGCTGCTGATGACAATGAATTTGTTGCAGCGTTTGACATTGATGGCGCAGCGGATTTGGCTTACGCCCCTTCTGCTACACCAGCAGCAGATGTCACTCTTGCTACTGCAGATACTTTGGACCTTACCTTTGCTGGTGATGGTGCAACATATACTGCAGGTAAAATTCGTGTCTATGCAGTCATGCTGGACGTTAGCGACCAAGGTGATGTATCTGCTAATGAAGTAGATAGAGACACACTCGCATAACATAATGTGACGGGGCAGGGCAACTTGCCCCCTCACTTTGTTTAAGGAAACGTAGATGGCTACAACATTTTTACAATTAGTTAATCAAGTAAATAGGCGTTTGAATGAAGTTGAACTGACTTCTACAAACTTTGCAAGTGCGACAGGTTTTTATGCACATGCAAAGGACGCTATTAATTCATCTATTAGATATATAAATCAATCAGAATTTGAATGGCCTTTTAACCATACATTAAAGACGCAAACCTTGACGGCTAATACTAGCCGTTATTCTTTTCCTACAGACTGTAAAGTTATCAACTTTGATACATTTAGGATTAAAGAAGATTCTACGTTAGGTAATAGTACAACACGTATAATGCCTATGACTTATGAAGAATACTTAGATAAATTTGTAACGCAAGAATATAATAGTTCTAGCTTTCAAGGCGTACCCACTCGTGTTATACATGCTCCTTCTCTTGAGTTTATTCTTACTCCAGAGCCAAACAAAGCATACATATTAGTATATGAATACTTTAATTTTACTGCAGACTTATCTGCACACGGCGATACAATTGTTATACCAGATAGATTCATACATGTTATTGTAGATGGTGCAATGCACTATGCATATCTATTTAGAGGTAATACACAAGATGCTTTGGTAATGAAAGAAAAGTTTGACGAAGGTATTAAGTACATGCGTTCAATGTTAATTAATCGTACACGATATGTGCGTTCTTATATGATTCCGCAAAACACAGGTGGTGGTCTTAGGTACGGATATTCATCGGTAACATAGGGGTAGTAGTTTGGCTGACGCATGGAAAACTTACGCCGTTGAGTTTCGTGGTGGATTAATAAGTAACCTTTCTCCGTTACAGCAGGGTCTTAACGCACCGGGTAGCGCACGTATATTGCGTAACTTTGAACCATCTGTTGAAGGTGGTTATCGTAGAATTGAAGGCTATGATAAGTACGACAGTGACTTGATCCCACCATATGGTGAGCCAAAAGTACATGGAGCCAGTCAAAGCGGCACAACACTTATACTAGGTAACATACATCAAACACCTGTCGCTGGAGATATACTAACATTTGCAGGTGGTTTAGTAGATGGGGCATCTCAATCAGGTACATCATTAACTGTTGATGGATTAGACGTAAGACCTTCAGCCAATGATACATTTACTATAGACGGTGATACAACAGTATATACAATTAGTAGTGCAACAGCTTTAAGTTCAACTGAGTCAACTTTAACTCTTAGTTCAGCTTTAGTTGCTACCCCGGCTGATAATGCCGTAATAAGTTTTAGATATACGATTGCAGCAGGTGGCGTATCTTTTGCTGCAGCAACAAATAGAGCAACATTAACACTATCTCAAACAATGTTGCATAACCCTTCAGATCAAGATAATGTTACTTTTGTATCAACAACTTTAAATTATCTTACTCTTGGTGTTGCAAGCTGGGAAAGTCAAGCCATTGTTGCAAAGAACGATGATATATTTAGCACAACAGGTACAGGTTTTACAAAAATAAATGTTCCTAATTATGGAACAACTTTAGTAAACGGTGCAAGTCAAACAGGTTCATCTCTTATAGTAGACGGTTTAACTGCAGCACCACAGGCACAAGATCAATTTACAATTGCTGGTATTGAAAAGATTTACACAGTAACAGCTACCGCAACTGTATCTTCTGGTGGTTCTACTTTGAGTATTGACCCTGCGCTTGCATCAAGTCCTGCTGACAATGCCGCATTAACATTTATATCTACAAGCAGAGAAGGTGCAACAAGAACACGATTTGCTAAATACAACTTTAACGGCACACAAAAGATAGCACTAGTAGATGGGACAAATGCTCCAGCAACATATGACACTAGTTTATTTACTGCCCTGAATGACGCACCTGCTGATGTAAAAGGCGCAGCATTTATATCTAACTTTAAAAATGCTTTATTCTTTGGTAAAGGAACTATACTTAATTTTACTGCGCCGTATACTGACAGTGACTTTTCCGTAGCAAATGGTGCAGGGTCTATAAACATAGGTTCACCAATTACAGGTTTAGAAGTATTTCGTGATCAGTTAATTATTTTTACCGAAGTATCAATACAAAGATTAGTAGGTAACACAATCGCAGACTTTACATTGCAACCAGTAACTAATGATTTGGGTTGTATTGAAAGTGACACCATACAAGAAGTTGGTGGTGATGTTATGTTCTTAGCACCTGACGGTTTACGGTTGTTAAGTGCCACAGATAGAATTGGTGATTTTGGATTAGGCGTTGTATCTAAAAATATACAGGATGATTTAGTTACATTTATCTCTACTAATACAAACTTTACGAGTTGCGTTATTAGAGAAAAATCACAGTATAGAATATTTGGATATAATAATAATATTACACAAGAAAATGCACAGGGCATTTTAGCTACACAGTTTGCAGAACAAGGCGGCGCAAACATGCAGTATGCAGAAACTAGAGGTATACGAGCATTTGTAGCAGACAGTAATTATCATTTAAACAGTGAGGTTGTACTGTTTTCTAATAATGATGGCTACTTATATCAAATGGAATCGGGTAGTGATTTTGACGGTACAGCAATTACTATATCCTTTGCTACACCTTTTATTCCAATTGAAGACCCACGAGTACGAAAAACTTTTTACAAGATATTTTTGTACACTGATCCACAAGGAAGTGTAGCATTTGATTTAAGTTTAAAGTTAGACTTTGACGAAGCCGGTACTATACAACCAGCACCTATTAATATACAAAACGTACAAGGAGTTGTAGGATTTTATGGAACTGGTGTGTTTGGTACAACTACGTATGGTGCAAAACTAGTTAAACTATTTGAAAGTCAAGTAGTAGGTTCTGGATTCGCAGTTTCATTTTTGTTTGACTCTGCTACACAAGCACCACCATTTTCACTTGACGCATTAACAGTCGAATACGCCACTAACGCAAGAAGGTAAAACTATGGGAACAGGATATACCAGAAACGACTCAGCTAATAATATTGCTGACGGTAACGTAATTAACGCTGCTGACTTTGATGGCGAATATGACGCTATCGAATCAGCCTTTAACGCTACAAGTGGACATACCCATGATGGCACAGCCGGTGAAGGTGGGCCTGTTACTGTGCTTGGTCCAGTGCAAGATTTTGTAGCTAGTTCAACTGAAATAAAACCAAAAACAGATAATACGTTAGATATAGGTACATCTTCACTTGAGTTTAAAGATTTATATCTTGATGGTAAAGCATACATTGACGGTCTTGGTGAAAATATATTAGTTGATACAGATAAAGCTATACAGTTTAGAGACACCGCACTAAGTATAAAGTCTAGTACAGATGGACAGCTTGACATTGATGCAGATACAGAACTAGAACTTGTAGCACCTACAGTGGATATAGACGCATCCACTGCTGTTACCATAGACACAACTACTCTTACTATTACAGGCGCAGCAAATGTTACTGGCGATCTTGACGTAGACAATATTAATATTAATGGTAATGCTATCATTAGCACAGACTCTAATGGTAACATTGACTTGACACCAAATGGAACTGGTGAAGTTAATATAAGTAAAGTTGACATAGATAGTGGTACAATTGATAATGCGGTAATTGGTGGGGCAACTGCAGCAGCAGGTACATTTACTGCAATAGTAGGTGAGTCTGCAGCAATTGACAACATTACTATAGACGCAAACACTATATCTTCTACCAATACTAATGGTAATATTACACTTGACCCTAACGGAACAGGTGTTATTGATATTCCTGCTGCAACTAAACTGCAAATACGTGACAGCGCAATATTTATTAACTCAAGCACAGACGGTCAACTAGACATAGATGCTGATGCAGAGTTAGAAATTACTGCACCTATTGTAGACATTGATGCATCTACATCTGTAAATATTAGTAACGATTTAAAACTAGACAGCGATGCTGCTGTATTATCTTTTGGTGCTAATGATGATGTAACTCTTACGCATGAACACAACGTAGGCATACAAGCTAGAGCAGCTTCTGGGTTTGAGCTTAACTTGCAAACAGGGGATACATCAGTTGAGTCTGGTAATGTATTAGGTAAGATTACTTTTAATGCTCCTGTTGAGGGCAGTGGCGTAGATGCTCTTCTTGATGGCGCATCTATTGAAGCTATAGCAGAAGATACTTTTGCTTCTGACAATAATTCAACAGCCCTTGTATTTAAAACAAATACATCAGCAGCCGCAACAGAACGTATGCGTATCAAGTCTGATGGTACTATTGTTATGGATACACAAGTAGACATCGACAATATAACAATTGATGGCAATACTATTAGCAGCACAGACACTAATGGTAATGTAGTAATTGCTCCACATGGAACAGGTGATGTTCAACTAGATGCGGATACAGTACGTGTAGGTGATAGCAATGCTGATGCAACTATTACAACAAACGGCACAGGTGACTTAACACTTAGCACTAATGCAGGTACAAACTCAGGTGTAATTACTATTGCTGATGCAGCCAATGGTAATATTTCTATAACACCTAACGGTTCTGGCACAGTTGTCATGGACAAAGTTGACATTGGTGGTGGTGCTATTGATGGAACACCTGTAGGTGCTAACTCTGCATCAACAGGAGCTTTCACTGCAGTTGATGTAGATAATATTAATGTTAATGGTAATACCATTTCAAGCACAGATACTAACGGCAATGTTATTATTGATCCACATGGAACAGGCAATATCCATCTTGGTGTTTTCCATTTTGATGCAGATCAAAGTTCATTAACAGATAATCATGTATTGACATACGACAGTACTGGTGGTACAATACAGCTTGAAGCTATTCCGGCACAAAATGTGGGTGGTAACTTAGCCAGTGATCTAGCAAGTAATGGCAATGATATTGTCATGGCAGATAGCGATAAAGTTATTCTTGGTACAGGTAGTGACTTACAAGTATTTTGGGATGGTACAGATGGGCATATTTCAATTGCTTCATCCACGTTAAATATTGACGGTTCAGGTGAAACTCTAGCTAAGTTTATTGATGATGGTGCAGTAGAACTGTATCATAATAATGCTAAGAAAATAGAAACAACAGCAAATGGTGTTACAGTTACAGGAAGAGCTTTAGGTGCAATAACTACTGTTAGTTTAGGCACTGGAACAAGTCCAGATACCGCAGAATGTGATATGGCGTTAGGCAATGATTTTAGTGTTACTGTAGCAAGTGATGGTTGTTTGTTATCTTTTGCTAACGAAGTAGCAGGACAGTCTGGTAACATTCATTTAAGTAATGCTAATGGTCAAGCAATTACCGTTGGCGCAGAAGTAGCTATAAATGAAACAGCTTTAACTGCAATAGCAACCGCTGGTGTCTATCAACTTTCTTATTACTGTATTGGCACAGGTAATAATCAAGTGTTAATTACAGTGTCTGGAGCTTTGACTTAATGAGTTTACTTAGAGCAAATGGTGGTGGACTAGGTGGTGCAGGTGCGCCGGGTGGTGCGTTGGGTTCGTTCTATAGTCACAGCATTGACCAATCGTTGAAGTTCAATGATGACGATAGTGCGTATTTAAACCGCACACCATCTTCTGCTGGCAACCGCAAGACATTTACTTTTAGTTGTTGGGTAAAGCGTGGCAATCTTGGCGAACAAGCTCTCCTTGATGCTTACAGTGATGACAGCAACCGAACAAGATTGATGTTTGATGCGGGTAATAGGCTTCAATTTTTTACTAGATTAAGCGGTGCTGACCACAGCCTTATATGTAACGCTGTTTGTAGAGATTTGTCTGCATGGTATCATGTTGTTTTCTCTGTAGACACAACACAATCCACAGCATCTAACCGTGTAAAAATCTACATAAATGGTGAATCACAGACATTTACAGGCACAGGTTATCCTGACGATGAAGATACATTTATTAATCACACTGTTGCACACAGTATTGGCAGTGCCAACGACAGTGGTGGACGAGAAATTTATTTTGATGGATATTTAGCCGAAATCAACATGATTGACGGAACAGCCCTAACTGCTGACAGCTTTGGCGAAACAAAAAATGGTGTTTGGATAGCAAAAGAGTATTCAGGTTCATATGGCACTAATGGTTTCCATCTGCCTTTTTCTGTAACACAGGGTAACTCAGTTAACTATGACGCTGCTCAGTATCATAACATAACGTGGACTAACGCTAGTCAATATGACATTGCATCAGATGATGACTTTTGTTTAGAATTTTTTACTAAGGGAAATGATTTTGAATCAAGCTACAGCTATACTATGGGAGACTATGCTGTAGGAGGCCCACACTTTATGATTCAATTAGGTAATAGTGGGAACATATATGGATACTATGGTAATGGTCTTGCTAACAGCTTTGACGCTAGTTCTTATTTAACTTCTACAGATTGGCATCACATTGCGTGGGTGCGTGAAAGTGGAACAACTCGTTTTTACATTGATGGGGTTCAACGTCACACAGGAACGAACGGTGGCTCAACAGCCCATAATTTATCCCAATTTTTTGTAGGTGATGCTTATCCGGCTGCTAATGCGCCACATTTTATAGGTTCATTAAGTAATCTTAGACTTACAATTGGTGCGGCTAGGTACGGTAGTGGCACTACTTTTACAGTACCCACCAGCACTTTAACTAACGACTCAAGTAATGTGAAATTACTAGTATTTACAACTTCAACACTTACAGCAGACGCAAGTAGTGCTGGGGTTACTGGTTCTATTTCTGAGGGAGTCCCAGTATTTAGAGCAGATAACCCTTTTTCTACCATCATTGGAAAAGATGCTGCTGGAAATAATGACTTTTCTGACGTTGCGTTATCTTTTACTGACATCCTGCCAGACAACCCGACTAATAACTTTCCTACTTTTAACCCCTTAAAACCGTATTGGGCTAATGCGCCAACTTTAAGCGAAGGGAATTTAAAAACTCGCAATGCAAGCAGTGAATGGAAGACCCTTCTTGGAACTATGGCAGTATCCTCAGGGAAATGGTATGCTGAGTTCTTATGTAGCGAATCATCCGCTGGTGCAACAAGTATAGCTGCTATAGGGATACTAGATATTGGTGCTAATAACGCTATGGATGGCAGTTATTTTATAGGTTATGAGGATAATTCAGTCAGTTATTATGGTTCAAATGGATATAAATTTGTATCATATACTAACACAAGCACCTATGCAACCTATGGAAATGCTTGGGGGCTGGGTGATATTATTGGTGTAGCGTTAGACCTTGATGCTGGCACAGTAAAATTTTATAAAAATAACACAGTACAAAACTCTGGAACTGCCGCCGCCAGTAGTCTAAGTGGTACTTTTGTGTTTGGAGCCGCTGTTTATGCCACCTCTGCAATCATAGCTAACTTCGGTCAAGACAGCAGTTTTGCTGGTGTAGGAATAGCACAAGGCAACGCAGATGGCAATGGTGTGGGTGATTTCTTTTATGCGCCGCCGTCCGGCCATCTTGCGATTTGTTCATCTAACCTTCCAGATGCAGCCATCATTGATGGCACTGATCATTTTAACACTGTGCTTTGGACTGGCACTGGTTCAGGTGGTACACGAGCAGTCAGCGGGGTGGGTTTTTCTCCCGACTGGGTCTGGGCAAAAAATTTAACACAGAATTACAGCCATACATTATATGATTCTGTAAGAGGTGCTGGAAATGATAAAGAGTTTCAATCTAATGACACTGCCGCTGAAGGTGATGGAAATAACAATCAATATGGTTATTTATCTGCTTTTGATTCTGATGGGTTTACTTCAACATCTGGTTCAGAGGGTGACGCAAATAACCTATATTTTAATGAGTCAAGTAAAAATTATGCAGCTTGGAACTGGAAAGCTGGCGGGGCAACGCCAACCAAAACTTACACAGTCAAGGTTGTCTCAGATAGCGGCAACAAATACAGGTTTGATGACTTTGGTACAAGCGCAGTTACTTTAAATTTACAAGAGGGCGGCACATATACGTTTGATCAATCGGATAGTAGTAATGCTGGGCATCCACTAAGGTTTAGTACAACATCAGATGGTACACACGGAGGCGGTTCAGAATACACAACAGGTGTAACAACAACAGGAACACCGGGAAATGCTGGCGCAAAAACAGTTATAACTGTTGCAGCTAGTGCAGCTACTTTGTATTATTATTGTACCCAGCACTCAGGTATGGGCGGTCAAGCTAACACTAACGCTACCTTTGGATCAACAAATTTTGATGGTAGTCTTTTATCTACTGTCTCTGCAAATACTGATGCTGGATTTAGTATTGTAAGTTACAGCGGTTCAAATTCCGCTGGCAGTTTTGGACATGGCCTTAGTCAAGCGGTTGAACTTGTTATAATCAAACAAAGAAACAACGCATCATTTTGGGCTACGGGTTATAATGTGCCAGATTGGACTTGGAGTTCAGACTATATACAGTTGCAAGATGATGCACAAAAAGGAGCAGATGGTGGTAGCACTATCTTTACATCTGCCCCATCATCCACAGTTGTGAACATAGGCGGTGGTTCTGTGACTAGCACCAGTGGAAAAAATTTAATTGCGTATTGTTTTCACTCAGTTGAGGGCTACAGTAAAATCGGTCAATATGAAGGGAATAATTTGGCAGATGGAACATTTGTTTATACTGGTTTTAGGCCAGCGTTTCTTCTAGTTAAAAATTTAGATGCTGAAGCGCAATGGCTTTTACTGGACAATAAACGTGATCCATATAATGTCGGTGCTAATTATACTTCACCCGATATTCCTAATGCTTTTGCTGCTGTTTCTGGGGGGTTTTATGATTTATTGTCTAATGGATTTAAGTGGAGATTAGGTAGCGGTAATTTAGGCTCTGCTAATGCGGCTAATACTTATGTCTACTACGCCGTTGCCGAACAACCATTCAAATTTGCTAATGCACGATAGGAGAATATAAGATGCCGTGGAAATATAGTGGTAGAATTTTAAAGCCGGGTAAGGCTTGGACGGATAATAACGGAAACCAACACCCCGGTGTATGGATGAGGTATTCAAGTTCGCAAAAATCTACTTTTGGTATTGTTTGGGAAGACCCGCCAGCAAGCGAAGCTGCATTTGATAATAGATTTTATTCTGGTAGACAAGCAGATGGTACGTTAATCCCTAAATCACTTACAGATACATTGTGGGTTGATGCGGATGGCAATGCTGTAAATGATCCATTAACAGGTCAGCAAGGCAAAACGCTTGGTCTTAAAAATGCAGCTATAGCTCAAGTCAAAACTCAGGCTGCTAGTTTTCTCGCTGCTCACGATTGGCAAGTTGTTAAAGCAACAGAGGTTGAGTCTTACTCTGTACCCTCAACTGTTACAACTTACAGAG
>CENU01109296.1_pt1 | contig 10873 bp, 4 predicted proteins | sample 361331 | NCBI WGS metagenome assembly CENU01 (sample SAMEA2619766, study PRJEB7988) | marine metagenome | isolation source: saline water (ENVO:00002010), including
CGATGGGACAGAAGAGGAAGTGTACGAGGAGATCGTTCTCACCAAAACACACTTAAGCTTCGTGTCAGAGCAGGCAGATTATGATGTGGTCAACATTACCGACTTCTTCATCAAGCGTTACCCAAATAACGCTGACACTCTCTCGGAGCAGCCCTTCGATAGAAACAACGACAACAACGCTGGTCGCGGTGCTAAAGCATTCTTTGCCTCAACCGGTGAGTCGTTTAACCAACCTCAAGACGGAATTTCGGAGTGGATCCTACCCATCCCCGGTCGCTGGTCCGAGGAGTATCCCGATGGACGCTTTTACCAACTCGATGTCACCTTCGACTTCATGATCTTCGAGTCCTCCTTCGCTGGAGCGGGCTCAGAGGTCGGTAGCTTTGACTGGTCGGTCAACTCCGACGGCCATCTCAGGTTCACAACTGAGCAAAGTCGATCTTTTGAGTACTTGCCACTTGCTGATCGGATTTGGGGCGTCATCGAGCGCGACGCTTCAGATTCTATAATCGGAATGAATGTAACCTTTGGCGGTCAGCGCGACTATGACGCGGCCAATGCGGGCGCCTTTACACCCGGTGTTTATACCCTCGAATGGAGTTGGTTGGACGATCGCAACTCCCAGTTTTGGATCGAGATCAATGAGGATGGCACGGCGCGCAGCGTATGGACTTCAGACAGTAACGGCGACGGGGTCGTTACTGTGAGTGAGTCTGAGATCAATACGGGCACTTGGCGCAATGAGTATGAGTTTCTACTCATCGACTTCTACCGGAACAACGGGCCCGACAACTTTGATCCTTGTGCCTCTGCAGCGCTGGAGGGGTGCGTCATCTATAACCGCCGCTTTTGGGACATATTTGCGATCGATGGCGACCGCTATTATGTGGGACATACTCATAATTTCTTCGATTACCTAGACGACTTCCAAACTCGCTATATTCGAGACGCACGGTATTGGGTGCGACTCGATGAAGCGCCCATCGAGCTTGTGGAAGATTAAAACTCGGCGGCAGTGCCGCGACGATAGCCGCAGGCTTTCAATGGCACTAACTGCGCTCTGGTACTACCTGCGCAGCTGTTTCGATAGCCAAAGCGGCCATCCAAAACCAGTGGTGAAGTCGAGGCCGACGCTATAGTCATCGGTATGTCTGCCGTGGGCTCGTCTTCTTATCAACTATAAAAGTGTGAATTGAGCGAACATTGGTCAAGGCGGTTTGTCACTTTTATCAGATTCTGAAACCGAAATTCAAAAGCACGCCATCCCGAAGAATTACAGGGTCACCCAGAGGTCTGATGAAATGTAGGTGACATGGGTAATCGGCACGCGCTTAGAAGAGGGTCAGCCCTCTCACTCGCGGCAAGAGGACTGTCAAGCAGGGCATCGAAATGCTACAAACCTCTCTCTCGCAACAGGCGACTCAAGAACCAGGGTTGGCTACAAATCGAACCTGATTAGCTGTGGCCCACGCATTGATCGCAGCGAGGTCACTGTTGTTGATAGCTTCGAGCTCCGCCTTCACGGCCTGCCAGTCTTGCTTCAGATCCTCGAGGCGCTGCAACGATCCCTTCGACACCGGAGCCCCTGCACGATCAATCACGTCGAAGACATGACGGATATGCACATCGAGCATCGGCGGCATGCTGTCCTCGTCCTCAAAGGTTTTGTAGCCGGGCTGGGTAACCTTTAACTCCCAGGCATCGATCCGCGATGTTGCCGACGCTGCCAGCGCCGCGAGCTCAGAGTCTTCTGGGAACTGCGCAACTAGATCCGCAATTTGCGTGCGCGCTTTGCGAGCACCGTCGAGCGATGACAGAAGCGCATTCAGCATAGTCGAGACCTCATCGCGCTTCTCGGAGACAAAGGCATAATCGGCGGTAGTCGCATCGACTCTGAGATCGGGGATGACCGTGAAATCAGTGCTGTCCGATAAGTCACCGATCGATACCGTGACGCTGTAATCGCCGGGCACGATCGTGGCACCACTAAAGCCCGCAAAGAGCCGGATATCGTCGATACAGGTGAGCCCCTGCTCGCGCATATCCCAGGTCCACTGGTTAAATCCCTGATCGGTCGATGGGTAACTAAAACTGTAAGCGAGCCGCGGTGTCATATTGCCCGTGACGCAACGCTCGAAGTCGCTTTCCTCGCTCGAGTACTGCCGAACGAACTCGCCTTCACTGTCTCGAATCTCGATCGACAGAGGCCCCTCGACTTCATCAGCAATGACGTAAGAGATACTCACACCGGGCTTCGGATTACGACCTTCGTTAGCACCCGCCCTTGTGCTCCATCGGGCCAGCTCGGTGGGCTTGGGGGTGTACACGTGTAATGGCTTGTCTGACAGGTCTTCATCGAGCTGGCGAATCACCGACAGATCATCGATGATCCAGAAGCCGCGTCCTTGCGTCGCGGCGACTAGACTGCCCTGTCGGATCGCCAGATCGGTAATCGGCACAGGCGGCAGATTGAGCTCTAACGACTGCCAGTCGCCGCCGTCGTTAAACGACACGAACATACCGGCCTCGGTCCCTGCGTATAAAAGTCCGGCTTGGGTGGGATCCTCTCGCACCACCCGAACAAAGGTATTTTCGGGAAGGCCACCATCGATCTTCTTAGATCGCTTACCGTAGTCCGACACCTTGAAGATATGGGGCCGGAAGTCGTTCATCTTGTAGCCCGCTAACGCGATGTAGACCGTAGTTGGATCATGTGGACTCACTTCGATGGCATTGACCTGAGCGCCCTTGAGGTCACGCGGTGTAATGTCCCGCCAGCTATCACCACCATCCTGAGTGACATGCAAAAGTCCATCGTCAGATCCCACCCAGATCACATCGGGCTCGTGGGGTGACGGCGAGATATAAAAGATAGTCCCGTAAAACTCAGCGCCCACATTCTCTGGGGTCAGCGGCCCCCCATTGAGACCCTGCTTCGATATATCGTTCTTGGTGAGATCAGGACTGATTTCATCCCAGGTGACACCGCGGTCGCTGCTGCGAAGCACCTTTTGCGTGCCGTAGTAAATAATCGATGGATCGTGTGGCGAGGCGATGACCGGTGCGTTCCAGTTCGTGCGATATTTAAGATCCTTGGATTGCTCGCCAAAAACGTACTGAGGGTAGGGTTTAATCGGACGAGTCCGCTTGGTCTCGTGGTCATATTCGGTGAGTGTGCCGTTGATGGTCGTGGCATAAATCAGACGTGGGTCGTCCTCATCAAAGGCGATATGCGCGCTCTCACCGCCGCCCACCGGATAGTAATCATCGACACCGATACCACCTCTCGATGAACGGGTGGCAATCGATACCGTCGAATTATCTTGCTGCCCGGCGTACAGCCTGAATGGCACCTGATTGTCGGTGGCGACCCGGTAAAACTGTGCGGTGGGCTGATTCATAATACTCGACCAGGACTTACCGCCATCAAACGTAACCGTCGCACCACCGTCATTACCGTTGATAAAGTTGGCGCTGTTTTCCGGATTGAACCACATATCGTGATGGTCACCATGAGGTGCTGAGCGCATCTCGAAGGTCTTACCGCCATCAATCGACTTCATCAATGGCGCGTTTAGCACCCAAAGTGTGTCGGCATTTTGCGGATCTGCCTTGATATGAATGTAATACCAAGCGCGCGACCAAATAATCCGCTCATTGTTGATCAGCGACCAGGTTTCACCGTAGTCATCGCTGCGCCAAAGACCGCCTTGATCGATCTCGGCCTCGACAATCGCATAGATCCGATTCGGGCTACTGGCTGACACATCGATACCGGTCTTACCAATCAACTCGGGCAAGCCTCCCCCGAGCTTTTCCCAGGTATCGCCACCGTCGGTGGTCTTGTAGATCCCGCCTGCGGTACCGCCCGACTTGATAAACCACGGTGTGCGGCCGTGCTCCCACATCGAAGCATAAATAATGCGGGGGTTCGTTGGATCCATCGAGAGATCGGTGGCACCGGTCGTGTCATCGATTTGAAGCACCGGCTCCCAGGTATCACCACCATCGCTACTGCGATATATACCGCGCTCTTCGCTCGGCCCCCAGATCTGTCCCTGTACAGCAACATAAACCAGATCGGCATTGTCAGGATGGACAATCACCCGAGCAATCTGTCCTGCCTTGGGTAAGCCGATGTGCTTCCACGTCTTACCGGCATCGGTGGATTTATACATACCGTCACCATGGCTGGTGGTGACTCCCCGGATGGGCGCCTCGCCGGAGCCAACATAAATGACGTTTTCATCAGACTCAGCGACCGCGATGGCACCGATAGTCCCGACATTGAAAAAGTCATCCGAAATATTATTCCAAGAAATACCGGCATTCTCGGTTTTCCAAACACCGCCGCCAGTCGCACCCATGTAATAGGTGCGATCGTCGCTCAAAACGCCGGACACAGCCGTTACGCGACCACCGCGCCAAGGGCCGATCTCGCGCCACTTAACCCCGTCGTAGAGGCCGGGATCTATCTTTGGCTCCGCCTGTGAGGCCATAGCGAATAGCGCACTGACAATCAAAAGAGTCGCGGACAAGCTGAGGGTTTTATTGGTCATGGTGCGGCACCCAAAAAAGTTCAAATCTGAGACTACCATAACGGATTTTTGAGCCAGATCGACCAGGCAATTGTTGCCTCGGGTCGGTGTATCCATTGGGACTGTACGATCACCCTGCGCCTTGTCCATATCGTAGGCCAACGCAGCGGCTGTCGGCTTGTTTAGATAGGCTTCACATCCAAGCCCGCGATTCAACCGGGATCCTTGGTTTCCTGACGCTGAGAATCGTTGCAGTAAGCCTGTACCGTAATAACCACCTCGCTGACAGTCTCGGCGTCCACTGAGACTCGCTTTTGCTCCGATTGGTGTAACGCGATCGCGGTAGCCCGAGAGACTGTATCACTCGCGATTTTGTGTAACCATGGAGCTATTCCAATAACGAAAGGTGAACTGCTGTGTCGATCGATGTGGAACTGAATGGCAACGCCCATTCCTTTGATGGTCTCGATCCGGAGATGCCTCTGCTGTGGGCGCTTCGTGATTACGCAGGCATGACTGGTGTGAAGTTTGGTTGCGGTGCGGGCCAGTGTGGTGCCTGCACCGTCTGGCTCGACGGTTATCCCGTGCGTTCCTGTCAGTTGAGCGTGGAAGCTGCAGCAGGACGCGCAATCACTACTGTCGAAGGCTTAAGTCAGGATGCACTGCACCCTGTACAACAGGCCTGGGTCGATCACGATGTGGCGCAGTGCGGGTACTGCCAGGCTGGACAGATCATGTCGGCCGCTGCGCTGCTCTCACGAAACCCCTCACCGACCGATGCCGATATCGACATAGCGATGGGTGGCAATATTTGCCGCTGCGGCACCTACGGTCGTATCAAGGCAGCGATTCGCACCGCCAGTAACTCGTTCTCGGGATCAGCGATGTTCTATGACGCCGCCGGCACCTCGGAGGCAGACGCATGAACACTATTAATCGCAACCTCCAAAACGAAAGCCGTCGAAACTTCCTGAAACTATCCCTCGGGGTTGCCTTGAGCACCACAGGTTCGATTTCGCTTCTGCCCAGTGCCTCGGCTGCCAACCTCACAACCCTAAACGCCTATGTGATGGTAGGCGCGGACGGGAAGATTACGATCTACTCGCCAAATCCCGAAGTCGGACAGGGTGTCAATACATCACTGCCGATGATTGTTGCCGAAGAACTCGATGCCAACTGGGATGACGTCATCTGTAAGGCGTCGCCCGTGGGTAAAGAGTATGGCTCGCAGTTCGCCGGCGGTTCCCTGTCAGTGCCGATGCGCTGGGATGAGCTCAGAAAGGTAGGCGCGACTGCTCGCGAACTGCTCATGCGAGCAGCAGCTCAGGATTGGCAGGTGCCGCGCAATGAACTATCGACTGACGCATCAATAGTCACGCATACCCCGAGCGGGCGATCAGCGAAGTATGCTGATCTTGTAGAGCGGGCCGCATCACTGCCTCTGCCTGCGGAGGACGAGGTTACGCTGAAGCTCGCCAATGAATACCGACTACTCGGCAAGCGAGTGGTAAACGCCTCCGCCGAGGCCATCGCGACAGGTCAGCAGATATTCGGCATCGATGCCTCACATCCAGATATGGTCTATGCCAACTATGTGAAATGTCCGAACCTGGGCGGCGTGCCAAAGACTGCAAATCTCGATGAGATCAAAACGTTACCAGGCGTTATCGATGCCTTCATGGTCGAGGGCACGCCAGGACCGCTCCGCTCCGACGAGCGAGAGCGCTGGGAGATCCAACCGGGAATCGCGCTGATTACCAAAGATACCTGGTCTGCCTTCAAGGCACGAAAGTCACTCCAGGTTGAGTGGGATACTACGCTGGCATCCACTGATAACAGCGATCAGATCGAACGCGAAGCACTGGCAGCACTTGCCTCAGGTCAGAGCAACAAAGAACTGGATCGGCAAGGTGATGTCGATGACGCATTCGATACCGCAGCGATCACCGCTGATGCGACCTATCACACCGACTTTGTGTCGCATGCCCAGCTCGAGCCGCAAGGCGTGTTGGTGGATGTTCGCGGAAGCGACGTGGAGATCTGGACTAGCAGTCAGACTACGGGCTCACTCCGCGGTCGTGTCGCGAAGCTGCTTAAGATGAATGAAGAAGCTGTCACCATCCATCAGCTCCGCGGAGGTGGTGGCTTTGGACGTCGCCTGACCAACGAGTATGTCTATGAGGCGGCCACGCTTTCTCGCCAAATCGGAAAGCCTGTGAAATTGCAGTGGAGTCGCGAAGACGACATGGCTTTCGACTATTTCCGTGCGCCGACCTACTACCGTCTGCAGGCTGCAGTATCGGAGTCAGGCGAGCTCACCGGCTGGAAAAATCATATAGCCTCCTGCTCAGCCGATGGCGAATCTGCCAATTACGGAGCGGGTTACATTCCCTACGACTTCCCGGGCAAGATCTTGCCCAATGTCTTGATCGAGCAGAGTTTTGTCGCTTCGAAAACCACAACAGGAGCGTGGCGTGCACCGATCTCAAACGTCTACGCCTTTGCCGAGCAATCGTTCATTGCAGAGCTGGCGAATTCGGCGGGCGTCGATCATCGCGACTTCCTACTTTCGGCCCTTGGTGACAAAGGCTGGATTGAGGATGGCAACTATCGGACGCTCAATATTGACCGTGCCAAGGCAACCATCGAGGCCGCAACCAAAGCCGCAGGATGGGGTCGTGAGTTACCCGCAGGCCGTGGACTAGGACTCGCCTTCTTCTTCAGTCACGCGGGACACATCGCCGAAGTCGCTGAGGTCAGTGTCGAGGGCAAGAATGTTCGTATCCACGATGTCTGGCTGGCAGCTGACATCGGGCAGGTCATCAATATGGCGGGGCTCGAGAATCAGTTGCAGGGTTCGGTGGTAGATGGTGTCAGCACCATGGCAGCGCAACGCATTACGATCGTCGATGGTGCGGTTGAGCAAAGCAACTTCGACAGCTACCCACTGCTGCGCATGCCACAAAGTCCCAAAGTGCATGTGGAAGTCCTCGACTCGGGTTATCGACCAACGGGCGCAGGAGAGCCGGGCTTACCGCCGCTGGCACCCGCAGTTTGTAACGCCATCTTCAATGCCTGTGGTGAGCGAATCAGAGCGCTGCCGATCAGCCGAGATGGTTTCACGGTCGTCTAGAGCGTTGGCATCACTCAGCATCTTCTGATGCCCACCAACAAGAACTGGAATAACAAAACGGCCCCAAGGGGTCGTTTTTTATTTCACAGGAGGGCACCGGCTTTTTTCGGCAGAAAAAGCGCGCGCTCAGCTTTAATTATCAGGCATCAAAGGATGGGCCGGGGGGTGGTCAGTAGGCGGCCAAGATTAGTCAGAAGTCGTCGACGCGTAACAATGAAACTTATTGAGTGGACGGCCCATGATGTGGACTCTCAGTCTCGATCCGTAGCAATGATCCCGGCAAGGCGCCGCGCTAGAGCCTGCTTACTGTCGAAGTCGGTCTCGCGCTGAAGCTGGATCCTCTGAGCCTGTGGTGAACCAGCGCCATGCATTGACTCGGTGAGGTAACCCACGGCATTACGCCCAAGCGTCATGTTCTCGATCAAACGCAACATTCGAGTTCGATCTTCGGTTGAAACCGAGGCTTTGCCCTGAAGGTACTTCTCGAGCTTTGGGCCGACAATCTCGTGCTCGAAGTCCGCCTGCGAGGGCAGTGTCACCATCAAGCCACCCGCGAGATCTTGAGTCAGTCGAGAGATTTCATAGGGGAAGCGGGTGACGTTGTGTTTACAGATATTAGCGAGCACGGGGTCGTTGATAAACGCACCACTCGGTAGCTGGGTTGCTTCGTGTGAGGACGCAATACCCGACGAGTAAATCGTCTCGTTCAAGTGAGTCATCTCGACTAGTTTGTCTTTAACGTGACTGGCCTTCTCTGCACCGTTGTATTCAGCGATCGACGAGGCGGCGCCGATCATGACATCGCCCAAGCCAGTCTTACAGACATAGCTCGCGCGGTGATAGGCGGTGAACCGGGTAACTAGCTCCTGAGCAAACTCATACTCGCCATCCATCAGAACGTGTTGCCATGGGATGAACACTTCATCGAACACGACGAGAGTCTCCTGCCCGCCATAGGTCGCATTGCCCTTGTCGATATCGCCGGGCTCGAGCGCTCGCGTGTCACAAGACTGGCGACCGTATATATAGGTCAGTCCGGGGGCTGTCGCCGGTACCATGCCGATGACGGCGTAGTCGCGATCTGCCTCCATCATATTCATAGTGGGCATGACGCAAATCCAATGCGAATTGAGGCCACCCGTCATATGAGCTTTGGCGCCTGTGACATACAGCCCTGCTTCGGTGCGGCGGGTCACATGCATGAATAGATCGGGGTCGGATTGATCGCTTGGGCGCTTGCTGCGATCGCCCTTGGGGTCGGTCATACCGGCGCCGACAATGAGGTTATTGATCTGCGCACGTTTCAGAAACTTAAGATAACGCTGGTGGTATTCAGTGCCGTGCGCCTGGTCGATATCGTAGGTAATCGAGTGCAGCACGCTCAGGGTATCGAGCCCCGCACAGCGCTGAAAGCAGGTCCCCGTGAGCTGACCCATTCGGCGCTGCATCTTATTTTTGATCACTAGATCTTGCGGCGACTCTGGGATGTGCAAAAACCGATTGATCGACTGCCCGCTAATCGAGGACCACGCGGTTGCCAGCTCGGGCTCAGCGAGAGCGAGTTTGTAGGACTCGGCCATCGCGTTGATCGATGGCCGGATAATTGGATGATCGACGGGCTCATCGACCCGCTCCCCAAGGAGATAAACCTCGAGATTGCGCGCGGTCAGGCTGGCGATGTAATCCTCTGCTGTCACGAGTGGCGTGAAAGCCGCCCATTGGGCGTCGGCGGTTGGCTCCAGTGACGAGGGCTGCGAGAGATCATTCATGATCCGGTTCTCTTATCGTTTATTACCGACATCATTGCGAATCACTAACAGAGTCGCAACCAATCACGCTCAGAGCCGGATTCCAGCATCTCTAATGGCGTGCACCCCCTAGTGCTCGCGAGGAAGTAAACTGGGGGTAGCTAGATGTTTAGCACAGTTCCGTCTCGATACTAACGGCGTCCACCCGCACACATTGTTTTCTGAAACTTGGTGGAACCTTTGGATGGTCAATCCAGAAAAGTCATCTCGTCGACTGATACCGTTGGCTTGAACGTAGGTGAACGACTTGCCTGTTTAGCCTGCTCAAACGCGAGTCCTACGGACAACAATAATTGGTCCGTACCGTTACCACTCATAAATGAGATTCCCACTGGTACGCCTGCTATATCGCCCATTGGTACCGTTAGATTGGGGTAACCGCTCACCGCTGCGAGCGAGCCTGCGCCAGCCCAGGCAGGCCAGACATCACCGTTCACCACATCAACTCTCGGCGATACCGGTCCACTCGGGCCCACCAAAATATCGACGTCATACTGACTCAAGAGCAAGTCAATACCGTTCTCCCGAGTCGCAGCTTTCACCACAGACAGAGCACGTTGGTAGCTTTCGCTGTCCAGAGACGTTGCTTCCAACGCCGAAACAAAAATATCCTGATCAAAAATTGCCTGTTCAACCGACGCTTGCGCTTGATTGAATTCCACCAATTCGGCTAGCGAGCGAACCGGGATGTCCGCTGGAGAGCTCGCTAGATACTCGGTCATATAAGTGTTGAACTCGGCCTTCATCACTATATCCGAGCTCTGCCAAAAGCCGTCATCGCGCGCAAACTCATCAATCGAAACGAGCTCTGCGCCTAGGCCCTCAAGCGCTCCAAGGGCTTCTTCAAACGCTGACGTCAGTCGAGGGTTGTCGTTTAACGAGAAATTCATAACGCCAACCCGCATACCCTTGACGACATTGGCATCGAGCCCGTCAAAAAAACCATAGTCCCAGCTAGTCATACCGTCGAGTAGAAGAGCTGCACCTGCTACTGATTTTGTTATCGGTCCGGCCGTATCCTGAGTCGCTGCAATTGGCACTATGTGCTCAATAGATAGCAACCCATGTGTTGGTTTTAAACCTACGACCCCATTGACTTGAGAGGGACAAATAATCGAACCATTTGTCTCGGTGCCCACAGATGCAGCCGCTAGGCTGGCAGCCGTCGCAGACGCGGATCCGGAGCTCGAGCCACAGGCCTGTCGGTCAAGCACGTGCGGATTTTTGACCAGCCCCCCCACTGAGGACCAGCCACTCACCGATTTTGTCGATCGGTAATTGGCCCACTGACTTAGATTGGTTTTCCCCAAAACAATCGCACCCGAGCTCCGCAGGCTGGCGACCAATGGGCTATCGCGCCCAGTGACGTTGTCGATTAGCGCCGTAGAACCCGC
>CENU01133876.1_pt1 | contig 10857 bp, 6 predicted proteins | sample 361331 | NCBI WGS metagenome assembly CENU01 (sample SAMEA2619766, study PRJEB7988) | marine metagenome | isolation source: saline water (ENVO:00002010), including
TACTCCAATTGGTGTCTTAGATTCTTCTTCAAAACCCAAAATTCTCAGAGACTTCAAAACCTTGATTCGATCACCTTCATCCTGATAATTGAAAACATCAGGATCGTAAGTGACTCTTCCTTTAAGCTTTGTAGCCTTGTTAAACCCATCAAATTCTGTGTACTCCCCAAATCTTCCATTTTTCAGAGTTACAGGAATACCACTATTTGGTTCAATAAATAAAATATTTTCTTTATTTGATCTATCAATCAGCTCTAATGCTCTATTAAGTCCGATATCTAAAATATCCTCATCTTCATCAGGGGTACCAAAAATCTTTTTCTCCTCTTTTAATGTCCATATACATGGACCATTTATGCTTATATCTGCATAAACGGACTCATGTGTATCTGGATGAGCACCAAGATCTTTTGGAAGCTGAGCATATGTCTCGAATCCGATTGATTTCTCAAATACTGGCTTTGTCCATTGACATTCTCCACACCCAACAAAAAACCCCCATCTGCCATATTTAATACTTATTTCATTAGAACATTTAGGACAATTATCTTTAACTTCTCCTTTAACATTTTTTGGAAAAGCCCTATGCCCAATTTGCTCATTCAGCATATCTAAAACTTCTCTAGTCCTAAATTCTTCTATTCTAGATATATGCTCTAATAGTTTGTCATAAAAATCATCTAAGACATCTGTCCAAAGGATTGAGCCTGAGGATACCTGATCCAAGCTTTTTTCCAGTTCCGCTGTGAAATCTATCTCTATAAAGAATGACTCATATGCTTTTGATAGATAAGACACCAAAATCCTACCCAAGTCAGAAGGATTAATGCTTTTTGCACCAAAAGTATATTTTCTGTCTCTAAGATTTTTTACAGTATTTGCATAAGTTGAAGGTCTTCCAATGCCTTCATCTTCCATGTTTTTAATTAAGGATGCTTCAGAAAATCTTCTTGGCGGAGTAGTAAATTTTTGTTCAGCGATAATCTCAGATACTTCTAATTTTGAATCACGATGGATTCCTTGTAACTTTTGAGATTCCTCTGATTCAGCATCATCTTTCAAAACTTTCTCAAAACCATCAAATATCATTTCTCTCCCACTTGTCCTAAGTTGAAACTTTTTGTCTTGATCCTCAATCAAGATTGTTTTTCTAAGATATTTAGAGTTTTGCAATTGACTAGCTACCGTTCTTTGCCAAATTAAATTGTATAGGTTCTGCTGATCTTGATTTAATCCACTAGTATTTTCAGGTTTATTTCTTATGTCAGTTGGTCTTATTGGTTCATGAGCTTCTTGAGCATTAGCAGCCTTTGATTTGTATATTTTTGGACTCTCAGGAAGATAATCTTCTCCAAACTCTTCAGCTATTAAGCCTCTTATTTCATTTATAATCTCAGCGCTAATTCCAATCCCATCTGTCCTCATATAGGTTATCAAGCCAGCCTCATATAATGCCTGAGCAACTTGCATTGTTCTGTCTGGATTAAAAAATAATTTACTTGATGCTGTCTGTTGAAGTGTTGATGTTCTAAAAGGAGCCTTAGGAGAATATGAAACTTCCTTCTCTTTTATTTCTTTAATGGCAAATTTTGTATTCTCTATCTCATTCCTTAAATTTAAAGCTTCTCCCTCATCATTTATGGGTATTTTTTTTAAATCCTTTCCATTGTGTCTTATTAGGTCCGAGCTGAAAATGCAGTCTACGGTCTTGAAATTGGCCTTAAGCGGCCAGAACTCCTCAGGACAAAAAGCATCTATTTCGTCTTCTCGGGTACAAATCATCCTTAGAGTAGGAGACTGGACTCTTCCTGCTGATTTTGCCCTAGGAACATGCCGCCATAAAATAGGGCTAACCTTAAATCCAATTAAATGATCTAGAACTCTTCTAGCCAAGTAGGCCTCAACTAGAAATTGATCTATTTCTCTTGGATTTTCTACTGCATATTTTATTGCCGAAGAAGTTATTTCATTGAATGAAATACGAAGAATTTGCTTTCCTTCGATAAGTTTTTTATCTTTAAGGTGGTCTAAAATATGCCATGCAATTGCCTCGCCCTCTCTATCAGGATCGGAAGCTAAATATATACCTCCTGAATCTTTTGAAAGCTCTCTAATTTCTTTTAAAGTCTTTTTCCCCTTTGGCGTAGATTCCCACTTCAAATTATTCCAATTTTGAGGATCAACAGCAGATTCATCATCTTTAAGATCTCTTACGTGACCCAAACAAGCGCGAACTTTCCAAGAATTGGATGGAAATTCTTTTTCTAAGAAGCCTTGTATTTTTTTTGCTTTAGCTTGAGATTCTACTATTACTAAATTATTCATTCCTTTTTAGTATTATTTTAAAAAGAATTTATTGTCAATCTAAAATAATAATTCTTCCAAGATAAATGGTCCCTTGTAGATAAAACTAGTATAGATCTGGATTAGATCTGCTCCATTATTCAATCTTTCTTCTACGTCTCTTTTGGAAGAAACGCCTCCAGAAGCTATTAAAATTGCTTCTTGCCCAACTAATTTATTTACCTTTTTTAACATTTCATTAGATTTTCTTTTTAATAATTCACCGCTTATCCCTCCAGAGATACCTTCAAATTCACCTTGACTAGTATTCGAAATAATATACCCATCAAATCCATTCAATAATGTTGAAGTAATTATTTCATTGATGTTTTCATCTTTCTCGTCTGGTGATAATTTTAAAAAAATAGGTACTTGCTTATTAAATTCGTTTTCTAATTCTCTTTTTGTTGAAGTTATCTCTTTAGAGAGATCTTTTATATAGTCTGGCGAAGAAAGTTTTCTCAAATCCTTTGTATTAGGGGATGAGATATTGACTGCAATGTAATCAGCATGATGGAAACATTCTTTCATGCAAAAGTTGTAATCAATGTAGGCATTTTCTAATGGGGTATGTTTATTTTTTCCTATACTAATTCCTAAAATTCCTGAAAAGTCCTTCTTATTGTTTTCTATATTTTTTACAGCTTTTTTAATGCCAGGATTATTAAATCCTAGTCTATTTATTAACGAAAAATCTTTATTGATCCTTTTTATTCTTGGGAAATCATTACCTTTTTGAGCATTTGGAGTAAATGTTCCAACCTCAATAAAGCTGAATCCTATTTTGCTAAGAGAATGAAAATAATCCCCACTTTTATCAATGCCTGCAGACAAACCTAATAAATTATCAAATTCTAATCTTGCTATCTTGATTTTTTTGGATTCTTTTTCCGGAACAGTATTTAGAAAATTTTGATTAACGTTAGCTATAATTTTTATGGAATTTAAACTCAGAAAACTTGAAACCTCAGGGGGAAATATCCTAAGAATTCTTAAAAATACTAAAAAAAATAATTTCTTGAAATAATTCATAAAAAACTAACAAATTAATAATGTATTAATGTAAGCAGTAAATTATCATAAAAAAGCTTAAAAAGGCTTTGCATATAATTCAATAGAAATATATCATTATCGCTGTTAGTGCAAATTTGAACATAGAGGTTATTATGAAATCATTTAAAGTTATAGTTTTGAGTCTTGCTTTAGCGTTCACACCGCTCTCTTTCACTCAAAGTGCAGGCGGTTCTAGTGCTGCTGGTTCTGCGGGATCATTATCAAGCGGCGTAATTGCTGCTATCGCTGCTGCAGTGTTAGCTGTTGCTGCTATTGTTGATGCACAAGATGGTGAAAAAGTAACCCTTCCTGCAGCTATTGAAGCTGTAGAAGAAGAAGAAGAAGAAGCTGCTGCTGAAGAAACTGAAGAAGAAAGTCCTGCTTCAACAAGCACCACAGAAAGCACATCTTCAGGTACAAGCACTTCTACTAGTACAAGTACAAGTACCAGCACAAGCACAAGTACAAGCACTAGTACTGCTACTGCTACTTCTTAATTAATTAATAATTAATTTTCAAAAAGCCTGTTATTAGCAGGCTTTTTGTATTGTTTTGTATAAACGATTGTTATTTGAGGATTTTTGGGAGTAAAAGTTTGTCTAGATTTAATTATTGTTCCTTCTGAATCAACCCAGTAAAGGTTTTTAAAATTCCATGAAATGGCATTTTTAAGAGATTCCTCTTCATAAAGTCTAGTGTCATAAAAGTGATCTAGAACTTTCACCCTATCTAATTTAACAAAACGAATTTTTGTTTTAACAGGCAATCTAAAAAGTTTCGGATTATTAAAAGTATAAAAAGATGTAAAAGTTTCTTTAAGAGAATCAAAATTTCCAATCTCTATAGGATGGAATTCGTCTAACTCAATATTATCAAGTTCATTATCCAATCCTTTAAATTTTTTTATAAAACCATTTTTAGTGTATATTTTTACAAGGTTTGACGAAGTCCATTTTAGAATTCCTTGCTCTTCCTCTTCAAGAACCATAAGTGTATTCTCTCCATTTCCTAGCCGAACTTGCAAAGAGGCATAAGGAATTGAATTAATCCTCTCAGCAGAAATGTCTTTAGGACCAGAAATTAGAGTTTCAATGGTGTTAAATAACTCAGTATAGATATCTCCACCAGCGCATGAAGAAACGAAAAGGAAACTTAAAATTAATGATCTTCTGCAATTATTCATAAAATCCTTCGTTTAAATAATTTAGATAATACGAAGATGAATTTTCTACATGTCCATTTAAATCAAGAGTGCCTGACAACATTGCTCCTCCATCTCTCGTTAAGTTTTTCCAAACAAATCTTGCGTTGTTCTTTCTATATTTGCTAGAAACTACATCTAAAGGAATAGAAAAATATATGCCCTTATCAAAACTTCCTTCACCAAACTCAAGCGAGGAAACATCTGTTTTCGTCGCATATAAGCCAAGAGTAAAACCTGTTTTAAATGACTTCGAAAGATTAAGAGTAATTCCTGAATCTTTTGCAAGATACCTACCCCCAGAGAGAATCATTTTTACTCCGTCTATGGGTGTTTCCCAAATAAAATTTAAATGCCCTGTGAAAGTTTCATAATCTCTAAAACTGAATCTTTGATTAAATTCTCTTTGCTTTACCCAATAATAATTTGCAGTCAGATACCAAGGTTTGTTTATATCTCTAAATAATAACTCTCCTCCAACTCCTCCATACATCTCCTCAAATAGTCCAATTTTTAAGCCTCCAAAAAAAAGGTAATCTTTTGAGTAGATGGGCTCAAACAAATGCGTAAATGCAACTTGTTTAATGACATATCTTTCTTTCAAGTACTCTCTTACGTCAGATCTAACTTTTGGCAGTCTGGAAAAAGCTGTTAATCTCAATTGATCAAGGTTTTGAAAAATTCCTATGCCAAATGAAGTATCAAAATAGGAATTTTTATTAAAAATAATGCCTCCGGAAGCTAGGAGCCCAATTTGGCCAGAATAAAAAGCTTCAGGGGCTCCAAGATGATTTTTTAAATCTGGTTTTAATCCCCAAGTATATAAAGGAAAGTCAATTTCACCTTTAAAGATTCTATTTTCATCCCCGAGAACATAGAAGTTTTCATATGAAATATGATTTTTTATTTCTGCATAAGAAATAGAATTATCTACAAATTTTCTGAATTTATCTAAGGGAAACTTGATTGATCCAATTTTTACGTTTGCTGATTGAAAAGTAATTGAAATATTATTTATCTGCCTAGTAGAAAGAACTTTATCTATTATTTGTATTACTCTTTTTGCTGCTAAATTTAAGTTCCTATACTTTGACTGATTTACTGTAATGAATAGGTCATTTGATTCTAAAAAAATCTCTTGGGTAAATATCTCGTATCTGGATAAAAGAAGATTGATGGTTCCTGAAAAAACATCATTATTTGAAGATAAAAGATCAATATCTTTATTAGAAAAATCAATAGGATTAATAACTTCATTTTTAGATATTATTTCTTTGGAATAATTTGCTTTATATGAAATCCCAAAGCCTAAATCAATACCTCTATGTCTAAATAAACTGATATCAAGAAATTTTGATGCTGGTATTGATAAACCAAAGCTATAATCTGAATCTTTAGGAAGATTGAATGGGTTAGATTTATCATAATCTAATTTAAATCTAAGTCCTGAATATTTATTAAGATATGAAAAGCCATAGAAAGCAGATGCCTTAGGACCTTTGAACCATCTTGTAAATTCTATATTTCCACCCAATCCATAGTCATCTGGTCTTTCTGAATAAGATTCATTGATATCAATAAAAGGGTTTTTAATACCTTTATCCTCTGATAAGGCACCCCATCCCAAGCCAGCTGTTAAATCAAAATCTCCAAATTTCTTTGAACTAACAATGTATTCACCAGAAAATTTTCCAGTTCCAATGAAATCCCTAAAACCTATACTTAATTCTGGAAACCTCTCTGATTCTTCAATTAACTTAATCTTTAAATTAAAACTTTTATCTTTATAGGTTTGATCTCCTGAAAAAGATTTGAATGAGCTATATTTTCTTGTATTAATATCCGCATATCTTAAAGATACCTCCATCCAGTCAAAAGGATTTGCTGAAATAAACATTGAATTAATAGGCTCTGAATTGACAAGGTGGAGTTTTAAATTTCCTGCTTCAAGGATTCTAGATGAAGGAATATTTATTAATCCTATTTCTCCATGAATGTTAGAAGTTAATCCAATATCTGAATAAATATAATCCTCTATAGAACTATTTATGTATAAAGAAAAAACTAGAAAGATAAATAGCGAATTTTTAATTATTATTTCCTAAAGCTGCAATAGCAGCAGCACTGGTTGCAAAATTTGAAATTATTGGAAACAGGACTTGTGAAAATACTAACCAGTCAAAAGGATTAGGATCTCTTGGAACAATCAATGAAGTGCCAGGAGCCAAGTCTGGAGAGTTTGGCCAATTTCTGACTCTTGATGCCATTCCATTAGGATATATGACCAAGGTTCTGTTTTTATCTGCATCTTCAGAGTATCCTCCGGCTTGATCTATGTAATCCTTTACTCTATAAGTAGGATTAAAGGTAAAACTAGTAGGGGATAGCACCTGACCTGAGACAGTAATAGTTGATGGTCTATCAGGAATAAAAATTCTGTCTCCTGGCTCCAAAAGGATATCTCTTTCCGGAAATCTATCTAACAAGTCTATATCTAGCTCTGTAACTACCCTACCTATAGGATCAATATTCTCTAAGTCAGTTATGAGCTTTGAAATGGAAGTCAATGCCAAAGTAGGGTCGCCTCCCACCGAGGAAATTCTTCCGCTTGAAATAGCAGTTGCTATAGACTGTTCCAATTGATCAGCAGCCTTAATAAATGCAATTTTTTCTTTTTGTGCAACAGATTTTCTAGCGAAAATTCCTCCATATGGAAATGCATTAGATTTATAACCACCAGCCCTTCTAATAACTTCTGATAATCTATCTCCTTGTTTTACACCGTAAACACCAGGATTTTTAAAAGCTCCTTCCAAAGTAATTGAAAAAATTTCGTTTTGAACTTTAGAAGCCAAATTGGCATAAAAACTAGAATTCACTCCTAATTCTGATAAATCTTCATTAGAGGCAATTGTGAGCTCTATAGACATTCCCTCGTCAGTATAAAGATCAACATATCCTGAAAATTTATCTGATGCTCCACCAGCATATGAGAACAAATCTTTTATAGATGGAATATTAAATGATGGATAAATTCCAGGATTTCTTATTTCTCCTGAGAGAACAGAAGCATTTTCCAAAGCAAATATGATCAAGTAAGGTTTAGCCTCGAAAATAGCAGGACACTCATCGATAAATTCAAGTTGATCTACAGGTTCTATATCTGGGTTTGGAAGATATTTAGATTTAACAAATTTTATAGATGAAGATAAAGATTGCTTAGCTAACATTTGGAGAGATTTGCATTGAAATCTATCTAAGTTCCTTCTTTTAAAATATTCAGAAAGTTCATCAGACTGTTTCTGCTTCAAGATACTTAGAGCATCAGCAACTAAAATAGAGTTTAAAAAGCTTACGTCTTTTTGAGATAAAACATAAATGATGTCATTTGGTTGAAGTTTTGTTTTACTGCCATCGTTATCATATAAATTTGTCCTTAACAGCTTTTTAGAACCATAATTATTTTCTCTCTCAATTATTGCGAAAGGAGCATAAGTGGACTCATAAAAATCTTCTGGCTTTATTAAATCTTCCAGTGACAACTTTGGTTCAAATGCTACAGAGCCTGATGAAGATATATCACCTATTATACGAATTATATTTCTTGGAGTGCTTGGCAGTCTATGAATGAATATTTCATCACCATCTTTGAGTGAAACATCAGATATTTCACTTAAACTAAGGTTTAGATATATTCTCTCTCCATTTTCAGCGTATGAACTTAAAGTTATTTCATTTTTATCTGCTTTATTTGTGAAGCCGGATGCAAAAGATAATAAATCATCAAAGTTTTCATTGTTTTTTAATTCATATTGAGCCTGATTTTTAACCTGCCCTGATATGGAAACTGTCTTACCTGATGGATTAATAACTATGGCATCATTAGATTGAAGTTTTATATCGTTTTTTATATTTCCTTTAATTAGTAATTCATAGAAATCTAATATTGCAATTTCCTTACCATCTCTTTTTACAGATATATTTCTGAGAGAACCATTTTGAGAGGGGCCTCCAGAAAAAAATAAGACATTTGATATATTTGAAAGAGAGCTGACTGTATATGCGCCAGGGCTGAATGCATTACCTAAAACAAATATTTGAATGGACCGAACCTTCGCAAGAGAAATTTCAGAAGTAACTCCAATTAAACTAGCATTTATAACTGAATTTATTTTGTTTTTTGCTTCCTGAAATCTTAAACCAGAAACCTCAATCGAGCCTACTTCGGGGATAGTTATATTTCCTTCTCTATTTACAGGCACAAGTCGGTTTACAGTCTGTGAGCCAAAGAGTTGAATTTTAAGTTCATCTCCAGGGCCAAGAGTATAGTCCAAGGGAGCTGGAGCCAGATCAATGGGTGCAAAAGTAGATGGAGATTCTTTGAACAAATCTAATCCAAAAATTCTATTTGAATCTGGCAGATAAAAATTAGTTTCGTTTAGTAAGTTGTCGCTAAGAATTTTCGGTCTTGAACTATCAAAAGAGGGCTTTTCAAAATCATCCATCCTGACCTCATCAACTATAGGTTTGCCAGTTTGAATCCCAAGTTTGCTTGAGATGCTTTCTCTTTGTGTTTCTGGAAGCATATCGAGGAACTCTAAATCTTCCTCAGATTGAGTTAGACCGAAATAAGATAAGAAAAATATAGTTAAAATAATTGATCTAGAAAAGAATGACATTTTTAATTTTTTTTAAGGTTTTCGATTGAAACTGCCCAACCTAACTTTGTTCTACATGCTTCAAAGTAATTATAATCTTTTGGATGATAAAGTTTAAAAGTTTTTTTTGTATTAGTGACTTTAAGACCATTTCTTTTGTATTTTAAATTTTTCTTTCCATCCACAAAAACTTGAATACTTTCTAGATCTTTATTTTTCACTTTTATCTTTATTTCTTCTTTTCCTGATAAAAGTAAACTATGGGAAGAAGAGCTATGAGAAAACATAGGCAATAAAGAAAGTGCGTCTAATTTAGGAGAAATTATTGGACCTCCACCTGAGTATGAATAAGCAGTAGATCCTGTACTGGAGGATACAATTAAGCCATCAGCTCGCAAATTATAAATGACTTGATTCTCAATGCTCAATTCAAGCTCCAACATCTTAGTAACAGAACCTGAATGAACTACTACTTCATTAAGAAAAATTTCTTTTTTACCACTTTCAGAATAAGTTTCATAAATTGGACGCTTCTCCTGCAAATACTGACCTCTAATAATATCTGTTAGGTTGGAAATTTTACTTAAAGGTAAATCTGTTAAAAATCCTACATTACCAAGATTTATTCCAAGAAATGGAATGTTGAGAAGATGAAGGCTTCTTATAGAAGCTATCATTGTTCCATCTCCTCCGAGCACTAATATTAGATCAGATTCTGAGATCTTTTTTTTATTTCTGCTGTTTAATGAATTGATGTTTAATGAGCAAATAAGAGCAACTCCAGACTTCTTTATTATTTTTTCAACAGAATTGAGGATTTCGTCAGTTTTTCTTGAACCAGAAAAAATAACTGAAATCTTTTTAATTTTTTTCATAATAAGGTACCCAATTTCTGACTATGTAAATAAAAATGGTGTCTATTATCGCAATTATGACTTTAAAAATATATTTAGTTAATGCAATTGAAAGAGCAACTATAAAGCTAAGCTCTCCTGCTATTACCCAAACAAAAGTATAAATGAAGGTATCTAAAGCTTGCGATGAAAGAGTTGAAATATTATTTCTTAACCAGAGATATTTTCCTTTTGTAATATCTTTAATTTTATTAAAGAGCCATACATCAAAAGTTTGACTAATTAGATAAGCGGTAATTGATCCAATTACAAATATAGGGGAATAAAAAGCAAGAGTTTCTATTGCGCTATGAACAGATTGAGATGATGCAGCTATTTGAGAAGGCAGATAATAGGTGCTCAAGACTAAGGTAAACATTATAACTATATTAGAAATAGCTCCTAAAATTACAGCAGTATTTGCTTCTTTTCTTCCATACTTTTCACTGATTAAATCAGTTGCAAAATATATTCCTGAGTACATTATGGCTCCCATGCTAACTGTAAAAGTTTGTCCAAAAAGATTCAGGTCACTTACTTTTCCCCCTTGAAGATTTGCAAGCATTATTCCTAATGTAACAGCAATGTATAAGCCTCTAAGTCCGAACAATTTAAATAAAATAACAGTAATAGTTAAGTCATAGAAAACTGTACAAACCCACAATAATTCAGGGTTTTCTGATAAAAATGAAAAAAAATTCATAAACTT
>CENU01199729.1_pt1 | contig 10856 bp, 9 predicted proteins | sample 361331 | NCBI WGS metagenome assembly CENU01 (sample SAMEA2619766, study PRJEB7988) | marine metagenome | isolation source: saline water (ENVO:00002010), including
CACCTGCTTGCCTTGCCTTGCCTTGCCTTGCCTAAGTCTCGCGCGATTAACCCGCGATTTTGGCGGTGAATTTTTCAAAGCCTCGGTCTAACCGCCTCTTACTGGACCCGGTCGGAACAGAACGAATGTACATCGTTTTGAAATGCTTGCACGTGTAAGCTCTGCGACGCAACCAAGCTAACTGGGGAGTTCAGATGAGAATTTTAGTTTTTGCTATGTTGATGGGAGCCTTGCCACCCCTATTAGCGGCCACAGCTACTGGGCGAGTCTTCATCGACACCAATCAAAACGGCGTTTTAGATGGCAACGAGAATGGCTTGCCAGGCGTTCGCGTCAGCAATGGCCTACAGGTTGTCGTAACCGACAAAAACGGGCGATACCGGCTAAACGTCGATGACGAGACCATCCTGTTTATCACCAAACCAAAGAACTATGCGACGCCTCTAAACACTCACAAGCTGCCTCAGTTCTACCACATACATCAGCCCAAAGGCTCACCGGCAGGCCTGCGCTATCGCGGCATCGATCCAACCGGGCCGTTACCTGACGAAATCAATTTTCCGCTCTTCCCAAGACCGGAAGACGATGATTTCGAGGCTATCCTTTTTGCCGACACCCAGCCGCAAACCAATCGGGAACTGGATTTTATTCGCGATGACGTGATCCCAGAGTTGATCGGTAGCGGCGCCGCGTTTGGCATGACCATGGGCGATATCCTCTACGATGACCTGTCCATGTTCCCGCGCTACAACGCGATCATTAGCAAGATAGGCATCCCCTGGTACAACGTACCCGGCAACCACGAAATGAATTTTGAAGCGGAGAATGACAAGTACTCGCTGGAGACATTCAAACGCTACTTTGGGCCAACATATTATTCATTTGAGTACGGCAAAGCCTTGTTCGTGGTGCTCGATAACATTGAGTATCACGGCAAAGATAAAGCGGATCCCAACGACATCCGCAACAATGGCGGCTACGAAACCAGTCTGACTTCACGACAACTCACCTGGCTAAAAAACGAACTGGCCTATGTCGACACAGATACGTTGGTGTTTGTGGCGACGCATGCGCCGCTGGGCATGGAAAACGGCACTTACGGCACTAAGCACCGCGAGAAGTTATTCAAACTGCTTGCCGGGCGTCCAAACCTTTATTCCGTCGCCGGCCATACCCATACGACCGACCACGTTTATTTCGGTAAAGAGGAGGGTTTTTCCGGCCCAGGCAAACTTCACCACCATGTCTTAGCCACGGTATCCGGAGCCTGGTGGAGCGGACCTTTTGACGAACGTGGTATTGCCATTAGTGATCAACGCGATGGAACGCCTAACGGCTATCATATTTTGTCTATCAACAGCACTGATCTAACGCTGCGCTTCAAAGGTGCGGGCATGCCGGCGGACTACCAAATGCGCATAATGTTTGATGTCGCACACCACCAGCTACGAGCAGACCCACTGCGAGACTACCAACATGGCGAACTCCTGGACGGCAAGATGTCGGCCGACGAAGTGGCCGCCGCGGCTATCCTTGTTAATCTTTTTGATGGCGGACCTAACTCCAAGGTGTCTTACAGCGTTAACGGTTCCGAGTTTATGACGATGGAACGCGTCCTACGCAGAGATCCTTACATAGTCGAACAATACAACCGCTATGCAGACGTAAAAAAAGGCTGGGTGCAGGCCACACAGTCAACGCATATTTTTTCTGCTGACTTGGATGACTCAATCGGGCCAGGCACCCACACAGTGACCGTGCGTGCAATTGATGAGTTCGGCCAGGTTCACCATGGTCATACTGTCTTAGAAGTCGTTGCGGGTATGGCTGGATCAGAGGACGGGATACACTACTAAGCAATGCCGAGGCCATGAGATCGGTTGAAGAGAGGGTGAAGCAAGATAAGGAACGAGCCGTGCGAGACACAATACAAAAGTGCTCTCCCAGTAGCGTCTGCGTATGCAACGGCTGCACTGTCGGCACGTGATCGGACAGAGACGCTGTCCATTGCTCGCGCCAAAACTCGGTGGATCGGATTATCGTTACTTTGAATTTTGCATGGTAGATGGCTGACTTAACCGACACACGCATACCCATTGCCGTATTGACCGGCTTTCTTGGTAGTGGCAAAACCACTGTGCTGCGTCATCTGAGTCAATTGGGTGAGCTCAAGAAAACGTTGATCCTAGTCAATGAATTTGGTGAGGTCGGTTTAGACCACGACCTCCTTTCCCCAATAGCGGACGATACCCTTGTCGCAATAAACGCCGGCTGTATTTGCTGCACGATTCGGACCGACTTAGCAGAGACCCTCTCTGCGGCGCCGTTTCGATATGCTCGGGGCGGCGAGCGCTGGTTCGATCGCGTCATTATAGAGACGACTGGGATCGCCGATCCCGCGCCAGTATTGCAGACCATTCTGGGCGAACCATCGGTAAACAAACGCTTCGTTCTGGCCAGCGTCGTCACAACCGTTGACGCTGTAAACGGCCTCCACTCCATCGATGCGCACCCGGAAGCTCTTAAGCAAGTCGCTGTCGCAGATAGAGTCCTGCTTACTAAAACCGATTTGCTCGAAGCCGATCAAAATGAGCAATTACTGGCAAGAGTTCGCCAACTCGCACCATCAGCGCCTGTGTCGACCATTTTTAATGGTGCTGCTGATGTCGATTGGTTGTTCGCCGACGGCGGCTATGAGTTAGACGGCAAACATCCCAGCGTCGAACGATGGTTGCAGCTGGAGCATCAGGCAGATAAAGCCCACCGTGACCACGAACACGACGGCGAACAAGAAACAGCGGATCACGACGCAAAGCATGACCGCAATCGGCATGGTCGAATCGAGGCAAGCTGCCTGACCTTTAGCGACCCTGTCGATCCAGCCACGTTTGAAATGTGCCTGCAGTCACTGCAGATGCTTAGAGGTGCCGATCTATTGCGGATCAAGGGCATTATCAATGTGATGGGGATGGATAAACCCATGGTGATTCATGGCGTGCAACACGTTTTTCATCCACCAGAGATACTAGAGCAATGGCCCGGCAACGATCGCAGAACCCGAATCGTGATGATCACTCGAGATCTAGATCATTTGGCGTTGCAGGAATGCTTCGCAAATCTGGGACTAAAGGCCGAAGCGCGACAAATGTGACGCTAGTAAAATAGCGTCTTATGGAACCACACCGCTCACGCCGCACCAACTTTGCAGCGAGCCCCGCGCCCGCTTTTAGTAGCGCGAAGTGATCTGAATGACTTTGCAGATATCAGTCGTTAGTACTCGTACGGCTCAATTTTATCCGCGATCAGAGTATAGGAAGCAGTCGCTAAGTCTTCTTCTACGCGCAAAGTTGATAACTTTCCTTCCACCCAAATCGGATCCCACAGCGTTTCCAAGGGATAACCGGGTTCGAATTCGGCGTAGATGGTTTGATTGGGAGGGGGCGCTGGTTCATGAATACATGCACCGAAATAAGGAACCAACAGGAATCGCGTGACTAACTGGGTCTCCTCAAAATCAACTGGGACGATAAAGCCAGGTATCCGCACCGCTTTATCGTTTAGATCTAGACGCACCCGTTCGCCCCAAGGCACGCCATCATTCAGCATTAATGTGTCATCGAGTTCAGGCAGAAGATCTTGCCAGGCGAGCGTTTCCGTTTCGCCAACCGCGTTTGCAGCACTCACCAAAATAGCGCCCAGCAAACAGCTTGCAATTAAACGATAAAATCGGTTCACGTTTTGTATCCATTTGAGGTTATGTTGTATCATCCTATCACACCAAACCAGTCGCAATAGCAAAGTGCCCAACGCAGATACTGAAACAAACGCGATCGAAGTCAACGATTTGGTATTCCGATTCAGCGCAGCCAGTGCACCAGTCCTGAGCATTCCCACCTGGCAGGTAAAGCGTGGTCGGCGCATATTTTTACAGGGCGAATCCGGTAGCGGCAAGTCGACATTACTCGCCTTGTTGTCCGGATTGCAGGTACCGACCCAAGGTGACGTTACCGTGTTAGGTAGCAAGATATCTGCATTGGGTACGCGGCAACGTGACGCTTTCAGGGCAAAAAATCTGGGTGTCGTTTTTCAGCAGTTCAACTTGATTCCGTACTTATCCGCACTGGAAAACGTTTTGTTGGCAGCGCACTTCGGCGTATCCGGCGCCGCATCGCTTAAAGCAAGGGCGGTTGAATTACTTGAGCGCGTCAACCTGCAACCGCAGCTGCATGCGCGCAAATCCACAGAGCTAAGTATAGGCCAGCAACAAAGGGTGGCGATTGTTCGTGCCTTGATCAATACACCAGCGCTGCTGTTAGTGGACGAACCCACCTCGGCGCTGGATCACGCTAACCGCGATGCTTTTCTGGCACTGCTGCTCGAAGTACTGGCGGAATTGGACTGCGCTATGGTCTTTGTTAGCCATGACCCGACACTGGGCAGGCACTTCGACAGCACAGTTTCACTCAGTGATCTAAACCAGGCCGGCGGGCAGAACTAATGGGCCAAGTCGTCGCTCTTTTCGAAGTCGCCTACGCCAGCCTCCGCTATCGCGCGAGCGGCGTTGCCCTCACCATTGCATCTGTCGCCATTAGTGTCTTCGTACTACTCGGTGTCGAACATGTGAGACAAGAAGCACGCTCGGGATTCGCCAGCACGGTATCCGGCGTCGATCTCATCGTTGGCGCACGCACGGGTGAAATCAATCTGCTGCTTTTATCTATATTCCGAATTGGCAATGCAACGGCGAACGTTGCTTGGGAAACCGCGGCGAAGATCGAAGATCAGGAAAATGTCGACTGGGTGGTGCCGATCTCCCTTGGCGATTCGCATCGGCGTTATCGTGTTGTTGGAACAAATGACGAATTCTTTACGCGATACCAATACGGACAAAAGCAGGCTCTGACTTTCCAGCATGGTGTCCCATTCCGTGCCACGACAGACGTCGTGATTGGAGCGCGAGTTGCGGAAACTCTATCGTATAGCTTGGGGGATTCGCTGATCCTGAGTCATGGCATGGCGGATACCAGCTTTACGCACCATGATCAGCTACCGTTTTCGGTCAGCGGCATTCTTGCCAATACAGGCACGCCGGTGGATAACGCACTGTTTGTCAATTTGAACGCGATTGAGGCTATGCATGCGGACGAGCCCGATTCGGGCACCACCCCTGCTCCCCAGGTAGATCGCTCCCACATGTCGCGCACGGCGACAGAAAAAATACCAACGGTACAGAATCCAAAGAACGCACAATCTAAGGAAAATGCTGGCGACGAAGAGCATGAAGATCACGAAGATCACGAAGGACACGAAGGACACGAAGGACACGAAGGACACGAAGGACACGAAGAGCATGCAGATCGTGAGGCGCATCAAGATCACAGCAGTCACGATCATCCTCCAATCGGCACCGTTACGGCTTTATTGGTGGGGTTGGATTCGCCAATCTCGACGTTACGAGCACAGCGCTGGATTAACGAGTACCCGGACGAGGCTTTGCTCGCGATATTACCTGGCGTCGCTTTAACTCAACTATGGGAACTTATTGGCAATGTCGAACTGATTCTGCTGGGTATCTCGATTTTGGTCTTTATTTCTTCGCTGTTCGGGTTAAACGCAATGCTGCTTGCTTCGATGCGGGAGCGACGGCGGGAAATAGAAATTTTACGCAGTATCGGCGCGCCCTCATTATTCATCCTAGGTTTACTGCTCATCGAATCGCTGTTAATCGTGACGTTCGGTGTGCTGCTCGCTATTGCCGGCCTCCTATTAACCATCGCATTTGCCAATGGAGTGCTGGCCAATGAGCTTGGGGTTCTACTGTCATCGCAGATTTTTAATACATCAAACTTGACGGCGCTTGGGCTAATCTATTTGACCACCTTACTGCTTACGCTAATTCCGGCCTGGCAAGCGTACGCGGTCTCAAAATCCATAGGCGCAGGCACCTTGCCTGCACTTAGACCTTCGCCCAACGCATCCACAGCGAGATCTTAGATTGACTCCGTTGCGAGAAAAATGTTTTAGTATAACGTTTTTACGAAATGGACCGGTCCAATCGAACACACATCTACGCAAGATTTGCTTAGCAGCGCAGAGCAGCGTTGTATTGAACAAGGCAGCAAACTCACTCTAAAGCGCCGCCAGGTACTGACCGGACTCTTAGAGTCTAACAAGGCGCTTTCGGCTTATGAACTCACTGAATTCTGCCGGGAGCAACTGGGCTATGGCTTGTTACCGATGTCTGTTTATCGGATTCTCGAATTTCTCGAGGATAACGACTTGGTGCATCGGCTCAATACTTCCAACAAATATATCGCGTGCTCTCACATCGCTTGCGACCACGATCATGAGTCGCCGCAATTCCTCATTTGCAAAGCCTGCTTCCGCGTAAAAGAAGTCGGCATCCCGAATTCCATCATCAAGTCGATTACAAAAACCATCGAAGCCGTTAATTATCACTTAGCCAACAAGCAGCTGGAAATAGAATGCTTCTGTGAAGAGTGCGCGACGACCGACTGCAGCTCGGCATAATGTTTACGGCAATATTAGATCGATCAGCGATCGGACTCTCGACCCTGTGCATATTGCATTGCTTGGCGCTTCCAATCGCCCTTGTAATGGCGCCCTCGGTGTCAGCATTTTGGTTCGCGGAAGAGCAGTTCCACACCATGCTGCTTTACGTAGTCCTGCCGACAAGCGTGATCGCCCTCACGCTGGGCTGCAAACAACACAAAAGCCGTACCACCCTGATGTGGGGATTTGCCGGTCTGTTCATCCTGATCTCTGCCGCGGCATTAGGGCATGACTGGATCGGCGAAGCGGGCGAAAAACTGTTCACTTTCATAGGCGCCATAATGGTCATGGTGAGTCACGTACTCAACTTCAGAATGTGTCGTTCAGATCAGTGCGAGCACTAGCTTAGAATTTGCGCTTAAGACAACAGATACTCGCACACCGGCTTGCCGCAAAAGCTGACAAACAGGACGGCGTCCCAACTGACTTTTAAACCCAACCGGTTGTTCGTTCGCAGCGCGATATGGATAAGATCCTGATCGTTCGAGTTATCAACCAAAGAGTGATGCGGGCGTCAGAGACCCCTTGCCCTAGCGACCGTCCCGAATCCGGTCTCGCATCAGGTTTTCGAAAGACACCAGCCTGCGCGCCAACTCCCATTGCAGACGCGCCTTTGCACTGTTCGCCAAAAACTCGCGACACAGCTTAGTGGGCGCCATGCCGCCTGGCTCACTCGAGCGGCAAGACTTAACTTTCTCGTTACTCTTGTTCGCATAAAGGCTCGCGCCGGGAAGGAAACTGTAAGTCAACGCATCACGGGACATTTTTTTAAACTGGGCGTAGCTCAAATCGTGAGAAGTAGCCGCTAACTGATACTCGTGGGTGAGATCAATACGGGATACACCCTCATCGTCGGTAGACAGCGCGACGGGCACCTGGTTCTCGATGTAGGTATTGAGAGGATGTTCTGCGCCGCTTATGCCAAGAATAGAAGCATTGCTGGTCAAATTGATTTCAACCAAGACTTGTTCGCTCGCCATTTGTGCCAGCAACGCCGGCATATCTGCATCGAAAGCGATATCGATGCCATGCCCGATCCTTTTCGCGCCTGCGACATTTATCGCTGCTCGAATATGCCAGCCCAAGTGATCGGTGGCTACCAGTCCTAGCGTCAGTTCTCCGGCATGCAACGCGATACCTGATGGCGAGTTGGGATAACGCGCGCCGAGTTCGGAAATGAAATCCATATGGCGGCGATAGTCGCGTAGTGAGACTCGATGATCTTCTGGCGCCACAAGGTTCAATCCAACAATTCTCGGGTCTGCTTGGATTAACTTGAAAGCCAGCACCAGCTGCGCGTAAACACTTTCTATAGGCAAGTTGCGAATAACTTGTGCCAAGAATCTAACGGTCACATCACACCCGGGTGATCGAACCGCCTGCTCTTGCTCGCATTTCAATAGCACTTCCTGGCGTTGTTCAATACGGTCTAAAGACTCGATTACCTCTGCTACGGCAGCGTCGATGACTGCGTGATCTACCCGCGATCCGAACAGTTTTTCTAAATCGGCGTTTTGCGTCGCATTAAAAGCAACATTCAACATACCCAGACTTTGCATCACTTCTAAATACAGGATGTTTTGCCTTCCCGCGCGCACCCGCACTTCCGCAACCATATCTCCGTAGCGCCCTTTTGCGGCCTCGCGAAACCGATCGAAAGTAGCGAAAAACTGATCGTGCCCCGAAACTGAGCGTGCTTCGTAGTTGCGCATCGAAAGCGCGTCGACCATTGCCTTATAATTAATGTCAGACGAATCGCTGAGCACTGCAGCCACCGGAGGCTGCTGCTGCAATTCATTACAAGGCGGGGAGATAATCGTCAGCGTTTGTAAATCCACACACTTACCGTCGCTGGCGGCCCATTCCAAAAATGATTCGGCATAAACGGCGCCTGACAAATGCGTATGTAAGTCAGCTCCCTTGGGGAATCTTTGTAAGAACTGGCGCAGTTCGGTCGGATTCCCTTTTATCGATTCGAAATATTGGGAAAGATCATCGGCTTTTATCTGTGCGGTGCTGATGCTGAGCAGGACTAACGAGGCGGCACAATAGGCGCTAAACATTCGCCGACGTACAGTCTCGCTGCGATAGAAAATCATACGCATGGCCTACGGATTATTTTGCTGACGCCGCGCGAGCCTCGGCCCCTGGAGTAACGTTCGAGTAGGTATCCCAATTGCGAAGTAACTCATCAATAACCATGGATCCAGCCAAGTAAATATTTTCTAAGGAGACGTTTAATCCGGTAAATCCCTTGTTCTCATTCAACAAGTTTTCAGCAGCAGTTAAGGTCGGAGGCTGCATGGTGTAATTGCTTCCCCCTCGCAAAACCAACAGCCGATCAACATCGACATTGCCAATACGGTCTAAATAAGCCAACGATTGAAAAGTGCCTGTGTCTTCCATGCCAGAAGTCACAAAATCGGTGGCGCCATCACTCCAGTAACGCACCCACTCGTTGGCCCAGTCGTTTAGCAATTCGCCGTGCCAAAAAGTCATCGCAGCAATATGGCCTCCCGTCAACACGAATGGCGTCCTCTGAGCGTTTGGATGTTCGCTGTAAAGGGCTCTGAGCTGGCTCAGAGCAACGTCATCAGTTAGCGGGGCGTCTTTGGTCAATGCGTAGGCCCAATCGCGCAGTTCCGAATTAGCCTGAAACACTTCGCCCGTCGGCTCAGGGCGATCCGGATCGTAGGGAAATTTGGTATATCGCGCGAAAAAGCCGGTAGTCCAATCGTCCGGAATTTCGCGCGCATCAATTTCATGGCCAAGATCGCCGTCGACCAAATACGACGACCAAGCGACTGAACCGATAGAGGCGTCTTCGGGATCGATGCCGGCAATACCAGCAATTAACCAATAGGATTGCGATAAATCGAACCTTGGATCCAGCCCGAGCGCCATGATAGCGCTAGCCGACTTCGCGGTACCGATTCCCGTAACCATTCCCAAAATTCCTGAGTCTTCATTAAAGAAAAGGTCATGATGGGAATGCGGAAAAGGCATCCGCTGATCCAGATTGCGGCGGGTTTTCCAAAGCTGAAACTCACCAGCTTGATCACCCTCATCGGCGCCGATCTCGAACATGGTGACCACGACGACTTTTACTTTTAAAGGTGCGATCGCTTGCTGAGCTAAGGCCGCATTTTTCGCGGTGCCAACCATCTTTGTCTTGACCTTCGCAGTACCGAGGCGATCCTGATTTTCTTCGGCAGATCGATCTTCATTCGCAGTTGAACAGGCCCCTACACAAAGAGCCAATACAACACAGGTCGCTAGGATCCGGAGTTGGCGTTTTTTTAAAAGGGAAACGTATTGTTCGATCATCTTCTTCTCGCTGGCTTACTCGCTGCATAGTCTAATCATACCGCGCGAATTGCCAGCTCCAGTCGCAGAAAATGAGCGTTAAAACCTGCAAGACATCCATGCGCACTAATTTAGCGCAGAATTTTTGGCGCGCCACAAAATCATGCTTTTTTGCCGACGGCCATTGGTGCGAAGACGCTGCGCTCACGCTCTCTATGGAAAAATTCAGGGCACGCGAATTGCATACGCGAACTGCATAATGACAGTTTTACTACACACGCCTGAAAAATGATTACCTGCTCGCAAAAACGCTTTGCGGCGGTCAGTGCCCACCCTAATGATGGTTCTAGAAAATGGAGAGGTTATGGATCAACAGTACCGAAACAAACAATGGTTTTCTCTACGCGCAGCGCTCAGCCTGTTGGCCTCTGCGGTTCTGATAAACAGTTCCCCTTTATGGGCTGAAGAAGACGAGAACGAAGAGATTATTGAAGAACAAGTCGTAGTCGGAGATTTGAACAGTCTGCCAGGCGAAAACGTCGACTCAGTATTTGGCTTCAATAAATCGATACTGGAAACCCCAAGAAGCGCCTCGACCATCAGTGAAGAATTGATGGATCGGTTTAATATGCAGGATATCGACGAGCTGATTATCGTTTCGCCCGGATCCTTTACTCAGTCATTTTTCGGCGTCGCCGGCGCGTTAGATGTTCGCGGCACCCCTGGTGAAACCTACTTCCGAGGTGTCCGCCGTTTAGACAATCCGGGCAACTACCCAACGCCTATTGGTGCATCGGATCGGGTCGATATCGTAAGAGGCCCAGCCTCGCCTATATACGGTCCGTCAAAAATCGGCGGTTATCTCAACTTCAATCCCAAATCGGCACGTATTGAAGAAACCGGCTCCTACATTGAAGACAACGTCGGTTCTATGTCGTATACCACCGGCAGCTGGGATAAGAGCATTTTAACGGCGG
>CENU01089278.1_pt1 | contig 10855 bp, 9 predicted proteins | sample 361331 | NCBI WGS metagenome assembly CENU01 (sample SAMEA2619766, study PRJEB7988) | marine metagenome | isolation source: saline water (ENVO:00002010), including
AAAGAGTCAAGTGTAGAAATTGATAATAAGATAAAAGCTGAGATTGGCAAAGGTCTTTTAGTTTTGATTGGAATTAGTCAGAAAGACAATAAATTAGATGTAGAGTGGTTAGTTAATAAGGTATTGAATATCAGAATTTTTAATGATTCAGATGGAATCATGAATAAATCTATAATTGATATTAAAGGTGAGATTTTAATTATTTCTCAGTTTACATTAATGGCCTTGACTAAAAAGGGTAATAGGCCATCATACATAAAGTCTGCTTCTCATGAAATAGCAATTCCACTTTACAATTATTTTATTAAATTACTTGAATCAAAACTAAATAATAAGATTAAAACTGGAATTTTTGGTGCTGATATGAAAGTAAGATTAATAAATGATGGACCTGTAACAATAATTATTGATTCTAAGAATAAGGAATAATTAAATAATAAGTACCTCTTCCTCTAATTGAATATTAAAATTATTAAATATTGTTTCTTTAATATCATTTGCAAAATCTAGGATTTCTTTACCTGAAGCACTTCCGCGATTGATAACAACAAGAGGCTGATTCTCATAAACACCAACATTTTTATTCCCCCTTTCTTTAAATCCTAATTTTTCAATTAACCATGCCGCTGGAATTTTATAGTTGTTTGAATCAATTTTGAATGATGGTAGATTAGGATATACTGCTTTAATTTTTTTAAGTTTTGATAAATTAACTATGGGATTTTTAAAAAAGCTTCCACAATTACCAACTGACTTATAATCAGGTAATTTAGACTGTCTAATTTTTATCACTTCATCAGAGATTACTTTTAATGAAAGTTCAGAATTAGATAAATTTTCTTTTAAGTCTTTATAATCTATGTTAAAATGGTGATTATCTTTTGTTAGATTTAATTTAATTGATGTAATAACTACTTTATCTTTTAGCTCATTCTTAAAAATTGAGTTTCTATAGCTAAATTTACACTCTGATTTTTTCATTTCAAATTCTTCTAAGGAATCTAATTCAATTCCCGAGCAGCTATAAAAAATATCTTTTAGCTCAACACCATATGCTCCAATATTTTGTATAGGAGCAGCCCCAACATTCCCAGGTATTAAAGATAAATTTTCAATACCGCCATAATTATTCTCAACAGCCCAAATCACAAAATCATTCCAATTTTCACCAGCGGATACCTCTACTAATATTGAATCTTTATTCTCTCTTATAATTTTAATTCCCTTATTCTTAAGATTTATGATTGTGCCTTCAAATCTTTTTGTAAATAATATATTACTTCCGCCACCTAAAATTAGGATTTTACCTTTATTGTCTGATAAAATTCCTTTAAGCTCACTTATTTCCTCAACTTCATAGATAATATCTGCAGTTTCACTTACATTGAATGTATTAAATTTTTTAAGGGAAGCTTTTTTATTAATTTTCATTAATTATCCGGTATATTCTTTCAACCCAATATTTATTATATTAACTGCTCTTTTAATTCTCTCAGAGTTTAATACAAAAGCAATTCTTACTTCATCTTCTCCATTATTTTCAGAGCTATAAAATCCAGATGCTGGAGCTACCATTACACTTTCATTATTAATAGAAAAGTCTGTTAGTAAAAACTTTGCAAAATCTTCAGCATTCTTAACTGGTAGTTTGATAATGGAATAAAATGCACCCATTGGGTTTGAGAATGCTATATCATTAATCTTTGATAATTCATCTATAAGCAGCTCTCTTCTATGAGAATATTCACTTATAACACCATTTATATACTTTTGATCAGAGTTTAACGCTTTATTTGCAGCAATTAAAGCTAAAGTAGGTGGAGATAATCTTGCAAGTGCAAACTTTAGACATGTTTCAATAAAGTTTGAATTTTTTGATACTATAAAACCAATTCTAGCTCCACATAGGCTATACCTTTTAGAGGTAGAATCTATTAAAATAGCATTATCAAAAAACATTTTATCTTCTAAAATTGAGTAGTGTTTCAAATTAGTGTAGATAAACTCTCTATAAACCTCATCAACTACTATGAACAAATCATTTTTCTTAGCAAGATTAGCAATACTTATGATCTCCTCTTTAGAATAAACATATCCTGTAGGATTACATGGATTACAGATAAGGATAGCTTTAGTCCTTTTATTAATTTTTTTTTCAAAAGATTCTAGTGAGGGTAGTGCAAAATTATCCTCAATTTTTGATGTAACTGGAATAACCTTTACATCAGAAGCATGAGCAAATCCATTATAATTTGCATAAAAAGGTTCAGGAATAATAACTTCATCTCCAGGATCACATATAGAATTCATAGTGAAGGATAGAGCTTCACTTGCTCCAACAGTTGTAATTATGTCATCAGGAGACACATTAATATTATGACGAGAATAATATAAACATAAATTTTTTCGGAATTCATAAGATCCTTGTGAGTATTCATATTTTAATAATTCTAAATCAATATCTTTTACAGCATTAATGGATTCAACTGGAGACTTAATATCTGGTTGACCAATATTTAGATGAAGTATATCTATCCCATTCTGTTTTGCCTTATCCGCATGGGGGACTAGTTTCCTTATAGGTGAGGATGGAATATTAATTCCTTTTTTTGAGATTGTTGGCATTTATTTAAATAATTTTGTAAATATACTTCAAGGTATGTTATTTTTGTTTTACAATAAAATATTTATGAATTGATGCAAATTCCCCCCAAGTATAACCATATTGAAATTGAGAAAAAATGGTATTCATTTTGGATGAAAAATAATCTTTTTAAATCAATTCCAAATGACAAAGAGTCTTTCACTATTGTTATCCCACCTCCTAATGTTACAGGACTTCTTCATATGGGCCATATGCTTAATAATACTCTTCAAGATATTCTAGTAAGAAGAGCCCGTATGATGGGTAAAAATGCATGTTGGGTTCCTGGAACTGATCATGCGTCTATAGCAACAGAGGCAAAGGTTGTTGAAAATCTTAAAAAAAAGGGAATTAATAAAGCAGATATTTCTAGAGATGAGTTTTTAAAACATGCTTGGGACTGGACTGATAAATATGGAGGAGGTATTTTAGATCAATTAAAAAAGTTGGGTTGTTCATGTGATTGGGACAGAACAAAATTTACTCTTGATGATGATATGTATGAATCTGTAATTAAAGCCTTTGAAATTCTTCACAAAAAAGGATTAATATACAGAGGTTACCGAATGATAAACTGGGATCCTGAAGCAAAAACTACTGTTTCAGATGAAGAAGTAAATTACATTGAGGAGGATTCAAGCCTATATTATATAAAATACTTAATAGAGGATTCAAATATTGATCTAGAAATTGCGACCACAAGACCAGAAACTATATTTGGTGATACAGCAATTTGTGTTAATCCCAATGACGATAGATATAAAGAAATTATAGGTAAAAATGCAATTGTTCCAATTTGTAATAGAAAAGTACCTATAATTTCTGATACATATGTAGATCTAGAATTTGGTACTGGATGTCTAAAAGTTACACCTGCTCATGATATAAATGATTACAATCTTGGGATTAAACATAATCTTGAAACTATAGATATTTTTAATGAAGATGGAGCCCTTAATAGCCATGGTATGCATTACAATGGTAAGGACAGGTTTACAGTTAGAAAGGAAATTGAAGCTGAGCTTAAAAAAAATAATCTTTTAATAAAAAAAGAAAACTACACTCATAATATTGGCAGATCAGAGAGAACAAATGCAGTAATCGAACCAAGATTATCAAAACAGTGGTTCCTTAAAATGAATGACATTACTAAACCTGCAATTGATAATGTCTTAAAAGATGAAAATATCAAGTTTTTTCCAAGCAAGTTTAAATCAACATATAAATATTGGCTTGAAAATATTAAAGACTGGAACATATCAAGACAATTATCTTGGGGTCATCAAATACCTGTTTTTTATTATGGGGATAATGAAGACTATGTAGTAGCTATGAATAAGGAAGATGCATTAAAAAAAATAAACAATGATCAAACAAATAAAAAGTATAAAGAAGCTGATTTAATTCAAGATAACGACGTCCTAGATACTTGGTTTTCTTCTTGGCTCTGGCCAATCTCAGTATTCGACGGAATAAGGAATCCAGATAATGATGAAATAAAATATTATTATCCAACTCAAGATCTAGTTACTGGACCAGATATTATTTTCTTTTGGGTAGCTAGAATGATAATATCAGGCTATGAGTTTAGAAATGAAAAGCCATTTTCAAATGTGTATTTTACAGGGATTGTTAGAGATAAATTACGAAGGAAAATGTCTAAACAATTGGGGAATTCTCCTGATGCAATCAAACTTATTGAGGAATATGGTGCTGACTCTGTAAGAGTTGGTTTAATGCTAAGTTCTGCGGCTGGGAATGACTTGCTATTTGACGAGACTCTTTGTCAACAGGGTAAAAATTTTACAAATAAACTGTGGAATGCTCTTAAACTTATTAATGGATGGGAAATTGATCAAAAAAAGCCCCAACCAATCGAAAATAAGTTAGCATTAGAATGGTACAATAGTAAATTTAATAATACCCTAGAGTTGATTGACAAAAACTTTGATAGTTACAGAATATCTGATGTTTTAATGTCATCGTATAAATTGATATGGGATGATTTCTGTTCATGGTTATTAGAGATATTAAAACCTGGTTATGGAGAAAAAATAGATAAAAAGTCAAAGACTGAATTAATAGAATTATTTGAGAAAAATCTTAAAATACTTCATCCATTTATGCCTTTTCTTTCTGAAGAAATTTATCATAATATTCCTAATTCAAATAACTTAGATCCTCTAACAATATCACCTTGGCCAAATAAAGAAAACTATAACATTTTAATTGTAGAAGAATTTGAGACTACAAAAGAGATTATTTCACAAATAAGAAACTATAGAAAAGAAAAAAATATTTCATTTAAAACATCATTGGATTTATATTTTATTCCAAATGACAATCAACTGAATAATATTGAAATAATTAAAAAAATTGCAACTATAGATAAACTCCAAGAGTCAAGTAAAGAAAATTTTGATATGGTGACATCTTTCATAATCAAAAATTTTGAATTTTTTATTCCACTTGAAGATGGTTTTGATAAAGTATCTGAAATTAATAAGTTAAAAAAAGAACTTGATTACAACAAAGGTTTTTTAAAATCAGTTGAAAATAAATTGAAGAATGAAAATTTTGTAAACAATGCTCCTGATGTTGTAGTTGAAAAAGAAAAACAAAAAATAAAGGATGCTAAACAAAAGATTGAGTCTATAAAAAAGTCTATTTCAGAGCTGAGCTAATTATGCAATAATTGTAATTCCTCCCTTAACTTTATCTCCAATATTAACTTTTAATTTACAGTTTTTCGATAAAAAAATATCAACCCTAGATCCAAATTTAATAAACCCAGAGTCATCCCCTTGCTCTACAATTGAATCAACTTTTGCATAGTTTACAATCCTTCTAGCAACTGCTCCTGCTATCTGTCTGTACATTATTTTACCAAATTTTTTGTTTTCTATAACAATAGTACTCCTTTCATTTTTATCAGAGGACTTAGGGTGCCAAGCAACAAGATATTTACCCTTGTGATATTTGCTATATAGAACTTTACCAGAAACTGGGTATCTATTTACATGAATGTCTAGAGGAGATAAAAAAATTGATACTTTAATTTTCTTTTCATTGAAAAACTCTACTTCATCAACTTCTTCAATCAATACAACTTTTCCATCAGCAGGACTTAATATTATTTCGGGATTTTTTAAAATATTTCTTTTGGGATTTCTAAAAAACCAGAGTATAAATACAAATAAAATAAGTGAAAAAGTCTGTAAAATTAATTTTAAATATGATTGATCGTCAATTAACATTTCAAGCATTATAACATCAGTTGCTATAACAATAAAAAATAGAATTATAAGACTATGTCCTTCTTTATGAAACATTATATAATGGTTATTAACAAAGATATATAAGAAATACCCATCGCACTATCAAGCCTATCAAAGATTCCACCATGACCTGGTAATATATTTCCACTATCTTTTACTCCAGCCATTCTTTTTATTTTAGATTGATAAGTATCTCCAATAAGACCAAAAATTGGTATTAATATTCCAAGTGAAAGTGTTTTCCAAAAAGGAAATATTTCTTGAAAATATAAAAATGATAAAGTGCTGAACGCAACAGAACATAAAAAACCTCCAATAAATCCTTCCCATGTTTTATTCGGAGATACTTTAATTTTCATTTTAGTTCTTCCGAAATAAGAACCAAAGAAGTAAGACATTGTATCACTTATCCATATTAAAATAAATATCAACAGAATTGGGAATGGAGTGTATGAATCACTAAAATAGAAAGGTACTAAAATTAATGTAGTCATTGAAAAAAGAACATATATCTGAGGTATTGGATAATGATATTTAGGATTATTTAATCTTATTTTCTTCCACAATTGGTGTGATTCATATATGGCAAGAAGTGTAAAAATGCTAAAGATTAAGATAAAACTTTTGCTACTATACATTATTGAACCGCTAACAAGAGAAATATATATAATACCTGTGATTAACCTAGGCAGAAAATTAATCATCACTAAGTATTAGATATATATCTTTAGCACTATTGCCATAGGTTAAAAAATTATCCTCATTGAGTTTATTTTTAACATTTATTGTTGTGATATTTGTAGGAAAATTATTCTTGTATTTATTTTTTAATTTGGTCATACCTTCACTTACGTCTGAGACAAATTGATTTGATTTTGCTAAAATAATTACAACTGATGGTAAATCTTCTATTTTATTACCTTTAATCTGCTTGTTACAAATTAGTATTCTTCCAGTATTACATAATAAGAATTCACAATCTGTTACTAGTGCCTTAACATCTTCATTATCTATTTTCCTGATAGATCGAATTTCAAGGTTTTTTGAAATATTTGGATCAAGTGAACAAACATTCTCTGGTTCCCATTGATTCTCCTCAATAATTTTTTCAAAAACTTCTTTTGTTGAATTTATCTCATCAATAAAAATAAATCTGCCACCTGAATCGGTAAAGTTCTTTGCAAAGGTTAAATCGTTTGAGCTATCTTTTGGTAATACTGATTCATCACTTTTTGATTCATCATTTTCTTTACTTTTGAAAAAGTCCCAAAATCCCAAAATATCTATTCTTTAGTTTCTTTTTTTACTTCTTCTTTAGAGTATGGTCTTTCTCCAAGAATCTTCACTAGATCTTCCTTAAAAATAACTTCCTTTTCTAACAGCCTAGATGCTAAAGCAGATAACTTTGTTTTATTCTTTTTAAGAATATCACATGCTCTTTTATATTGCTTTTCTATAATTAAGGATATTTCCTCGTCAATTTTTTTTGCAGTTTCTTCTGAATAAGGTTTTGTGAAATTATAATCAGTTTGTCCACTGGAATCATAGTATGTAATGTTACCTATCTTATCATTCAACCCATAAACGGATACAATTGCTCTTGCCTGTTTAGTTACTTTTTCAAGGTCACTCAAAGCACCTGTTGATATTTTATTAAACATAATCTTCTCAGCAGCTCTTCCTCCTAAAGTTGCACACATCTCATCTAACATTTGTTCAGTTCTTACAATTAACCTTTCCTCTGGAAGATACCATGCAGCACCTAATGATTGTCCTCTAGGCACAATAGTTACTTTTACTAAGGGAGCAGCATGTTCTAAAAGCCAGCTTACTATTGCATGTCCAGCTTCATGAAATGCAATTGTATTCTTTTCTTCCTTAGTAATAATTTTATTTTTCTTTTCTAGTCCACCTACAATTCTATCTACTGCATCTAAAAAGTCCTGTTTACCTACAGATTTTTTATTATTTCTAGCAGCAATTAATGCAGCTTCATTACAAACATTTGCAATGTCCGCTCCAGAAAAACCAGGTGTTTGTTTAGCTAAGAACTCTACATCTAGGGCTCTACTTTTCTTAAGTGGTTTTAAGTGTACTTTAAATATTTCCCTTCTTTCATTTAGATCAGGAAGATCAACAAAAATCTGCCTATCAAATCTACCAGCTCTCATTAGAGCCTTGTCAAGCACATCAGCTCTGTTTGTAGCTGCAACAACAATTACGTTTGTATCCGTTCCAAATCCGTCCATTTCAGTCAATAGCTGATTTAAAGTATTTTCTCTTTCATCATTTGAACCAGTTATATTACTTTTACCTCTGGCTCTTCCAATTGCATCGATTTCATCGATAAAGATTATTGACGGTGATTTATCCTTTGCTTGTTTAAATAGATCTCTAACTCTTGATGCACCAACCCCTACAAACATTTCAACAAAATCAGACCCTGACAATGAAAAGAATGGAACTTTAGCTTCACCAGCAACTGCTTTTGCTAAAAGTGTTTTACCTGTACCTGGAGCACCAACTAGCAAAGCACCTTTAGGAATCTTTCCACCTAGTACAGTATATTTTTTGGGGTTTTTAAGAAAATCAACAATTTCTTGAACTTCTTCTTTAGCTCCTTCTAGTCCAGCTACATCTTTAAAAGTAACTTTAACTTCTGTATTCTGATCAAACAACTTAGCTTTTGACTTACCTATATTAAATATTTGTCCTCCAGCTCCGCCAGCTCCTCCGGACATCCTTCTCATTAAAAATATCCAAATTCCGATTATAATAATTATGGGAAGGAAGCCAAGTAAAACATCCAGCCATCTATTTTCCATAGTAATAAATTCAACTGAAAAGTTGAGACCCTCAATGTCTCTAATCTCTTGGAGTTTTGTCTCAAATAGTTCAGGAGTTCCAATTTCAAACTGATAGTGAGGTCCAGTTATGTTCTCTTGACCTAGGAAATTTTTAGACTTAACCCTTCGGTGAATGTCTTTTTCAAGTGCATTTTCAGTAAGAGTAATTCTCGCATATCTTTGATTAATGATTGCTACTTTTTCAATATCACCATTCCTTAAGTAATTTTCAAAAGATGAAATATCAGTTTGTTGTGTGTTTTGAATACCACTGTCTCCTCCAAGTAGTCCAATACTTAAAATAAAGAAAACTATGGACGCATAGAACCAGTAGATATTAATTTTAGATTTGTTATTCTTCTTCTTATTAGCCATAATTATGCTTTTAATTCAACATTAATAATTTTTGCGTCACCCCATAGATTTTCGATATCATAGAATTCTCTGATTTCACTTTGAAAAATATGTACAACAACATCAACATAATCAATAAGAACCCATTCTTGATTTTCAATACCTTCCATACTAAACGGTTTTTCTTTCAATTTTTTGCTAACATTCTTTCTAACCGAGTTTGTTATAGCAGCGACATGTGTATTGGATGTGCCTGTACACAAAATGAAAAATTTACAAACTGTATTTGAAATTTTACTTAGGTCCATAATGTTTACTTCAATTCCTTTTACGTCTTCGATACCAAATATTATTTCATCAATTAAACTTGTTTCTTTTGATTTGAGTTTAACCATGTAAATTTTCTTTTTTCAAATTTATTACTTTTAACAACATGTCTGTATCTAAGATAATCAAAGTTAATGCCACTAGGTCAACAAATGACAAAGTGAAGATGTTAATTAAATCAAAAAAAATATTAAGTGGAGACTTAATCGTTGCAAAATATCAATATGGAGGTAGGGGACAACGAATGAATAAGTGGTACTCAAGTTATGGAAAAAACCTTCTATGCTCTTTATTTTATAGGCCTTGCGGTATTAAATCAGATAGAACATTTCTAATAAATCAAGCAGTAAGCCTTGCGGTTTTAAAAACAATAAGAAAATTTAATAATGAAAAATGTCTAATTAAATGGCCCAACGACATTTTGTCAGTAAATAAAAAAATAGCTGGAATATTAGTTGAGAATTCATTAAGTTCAGATAAAGTAAATCATTCTATAATAGGGGTTGGTATAAATATTAATCAAGTATTTTTTAAAAGTTTGCCAAATGCAACATCTATTAAAAAAGTCACAAATAAAAATATTGTTGTTGAGAATGTATTAAATGAGTTGATTGATAGTTACAAATATTACTTTACTAAAATAAATGACACCAAATATATTAATGATGAGTATAATCAAAACATATATGGTAAAGAAGGTTGTAAATTTATTTTAAACGGTAAAAAATTCAACGGAAAAATAATTAGTATATCGAATATTGGGGTTATAAAATTGAGTAAAGATTTAGAAGAAATGGGAAATTACGATTCAAGAAAGGTTAAATTACTTTATGATTAGCTCCAACTTTCAGGATCCTCTCTCCATTTCTTTAGTCTAGTTATCTCGTCATTATTAAGATCACCATTTGATTCTATAACTTCAACTAAAGTATTGTAATCTGCTAGTGAATTAATATTAACTTTTTCATCAATAAATTTTTTATTTGCAAAATCAAAATTATAAGAGAAAATTGATAGCATACCCATTACATTGATGCCTTCAGACTTAAGAGCATTTATGGCATTAAGACTACTCTTACCAGTGCTAATCAAATCCTCTATAACTACAACATTAGACTTTTCTTCTATATTACCTTCAATTTGGTTTCTTAGACCATGTCCCTTTGGTTCAGGTCTTACATATGCATATGGCACATTAAGTCTTTCAGATATCATCGCTCCAACTGCAATTGCTCCAGTGGCTACTCCTGCAATAGATATGTCACTCCCATATTTATTTGTAATAATATGGGTCATACTATCCGATATAAATTCTCTAATTTTTGGATATGAAAGAACTAATCTATTATCACAATAAACAGGAGATTTTATACCACTTGTCCATGTGAAAGGATTTTTGGTATTTA
>CENU01415850.1_pt1 | contig 10845 bp, 10 predicted proteins | sample 361331 | NCBI WGS metagenome assembly CENU01 (sample SAMEA2619766, study PRJEB7988) | marine metagenome | isolation source: saline water (ENVO:00002010), including
TTCATCAGAATAACGCTTTCGAGCCATCCTAAAACCCTCCTATGACAACCACATAATAAAGAAACTTTAGCGAGTTCAAACAAATTTTTGAAACAAAAAAAGTATAGAAAGAAAAAGGGAATATTTAAAAAATTCCTTAGATTGAAAAATTTGCTTTGTTGAGTAAGGTAAATATAAGGAACGAAAATATTGGGACAGTCAGATGAACTATTTGGAAAAGTATGATTTAAAAGGTAGACGAGCACTTGTTACAGGTGCTGGTAGAGGTATCGGGCGTGCATGCGCTGAAGCTTTGGCTTTGACTGGAGCTTTGGTTATTTGTACGGACAAAAATGGCGCTGCCGCCGAAAATACAGCAAATGTTATAGAAGAATACGGTAAAACGGCGTTAAGTTGTGAGTTGGACGTGACAAATACTAAGTCTATCGAAAAATTAGCAAAGTCCGAAGAAAAGTTTGATATCGTGGTATGTAATGCCGGTGTTGTAAGCTGGGTTGATGCTCATTCGATGGAGGATGTCACCTGGAACGATCTTATGGACGTAAACTTAACTGGTGTTTTCAAGACTTGCCGTAGTTTCGCTAGAAAAATGATTGATCAAAATGGTGGTGTATTTGTCAATATTGGTTCTATGTCTGGAAATATCATCAATGATCCACAAAGTCAGACCCATTATAACGTTTCTAAAGCTGCCGTACATCATCTTACAAAATCACTTGCCGTCGAATGGGCGAAATATAATATCCGAGTTAATGCAGTTGCACCCACGTATATTCAAACAGAATTGCTTAAGCAATCTAAGGATATAGAAAAGTACATAGCAGATTGGGAACGTAAAACGCCAATGAAAAGATTAGGACAAACACATGAAGTTGCATCTGCAGTGCAGTTTTTATCGTCTGATGCATCAAGTTTGATTACAGGCACGATCCTTAATGTAGATGGAGGCTACACATGCCTGTGAACTGGACGGAATTTTATATTAATTAAAGATAGAAATTTGTGTATCACGCGAAAACAAACTCATCTTTTTTGGATTTAATTTAATACCAATTTTGTCTTTTCGCGTAAACTCACGACCGGCATCAGCAATTACTTTGAGCGTTCCAACCTCGGACTTTACAGTGAGTATGCAACGATCTCCTTGAAATTCGTTTATTGCCACTTCTCCAGTTACAGCAGCATCATTACTACCAAATTCGGTAATCTCTATCCAATCGGGTCTGACCCCAACAACTAGATCTCGCTCCAGCTTTGAGGAAAGCTTAACCTCAATCGATTTGCCATTTTGGAGGAAGATTTTTTCATCTTTGACGAGTGCATCAAAAAAGTTCATTGGTGGATCGCCAAGAAATCCACCTACAAAAACATTAGCAGGATGATCCCACAATTGTTTAACTGTGCCAATTTGCTGGAAATTGCGATCGTTCATTACGATTATGCGATCTGCAAGAGCCACTGCCTCGTCCTGATCATGTGTAACGTAGATTGTCGTCGTTTTTTTTAAGGTATCATGAATATTTCTAATCCTAGCACGGATAATTGAACGTAGTCTTTGGTCAAGATGTGATAAAGGTTCATCTAGAAGCAAAACACTAGGCTCGCGAATAAGCGCTCTTGCCAAGGAAACCCTTTGGCTTTGACCACCGGACAACCCACTCGGTTTTCTTTCCAGTAATTCACCTAATTCAAATCTTTCAGCAATTTTGTATACTTTGTTTTTTATTTCATCGGATGAGAAATTTTTTTTGAGCGGCAAAGCAAGGTTTTCATATACTGTTAAAGGTGAATAAAGTGCGTAACTTTCAAAAGCTAGGGCAACGTTTCTATCGCGGGGGGGGAGCAAGTTTACTACTTTTCCATTAAGTTTCACATCACCGTCACTAATTTCTTCAAGGCCCGCGATCATCCTCATTGTAGAACTCTTGCCACAGCCAGATGGACCCAAAAGCGCTATAAATTCGCCACTTTCACAAGAAAAGTTTACTGAATCTACGGCTAGTACTTCGCCATACATTTTTGAAAGATTGATCAATTCTAACTTGCTCATGGCATTTTACCTTGAAACTTCAAAGGATTTTTCAAATATATGTATATTTTCGGCCATTACCCCAAGGTGAGCATACGAGCCAACCTTCATGGGATTATCAACGTCGGAGCGTGCTATCAAAAGTCTGTCACTTGCATCGACGTGTATATACACGTTATTTGATTTTCGTTCAAATCCAAAGACTTCCAAACAATTTTCGCCCATACTTTCTCTTTGAGATGCAATAAGGTCATTTGGTCGGATCCCAAGTCGGACATTCCTCACATTGTTTTTAAGCACATTTTTTTTACTTAAGGGCAAGGTCACAGTCAGATGTTGTGATTTGAAATACAACACCTCATTTTCTTCAAGCAAAAAACCATCTATGAAATTCATAACAGGCTCTCCTACCATATGCCCTACAAAATCAGAGTTAGGATCGTTCCAAATTTCCTGTGGCGTACCTATCTGTTCTACAATTCCGTCCCTCAAGACACATATTCTGTCAGAAAGCCCGAGGGCTTCCCGGAAATCATGAGTGACATAAACGATGGTAGTTCCAAGGTTCAGAGCAATTTCCTTCAGATTTGCTCGGGCAATCGTTCTTAATTTAGCGTCTAGGTGAGCTATAGGTTCATCCAAAAGAAATGCTGCTGGTTCTCTTACTAGTGCTCTAGCTAATGATACTCTCTGTTTCTGACCTCCTGACAATTGAACTGGGTTTCTATCCAGAAGATGTTCGATACCGAGATCAGAGGCATTTTTTTCAACGATTTTTTGAATTTCTTGTTCACTCCTCAGTTGAGCCCTCGGAGATCTAAGAGGAAACGCTATATTTTCATTGACTGAGAGATGTGGATAAAGAGAGTAATTTTCGAACGCCATCGAAATATTTCGATCTTGTATAGTGACATTTTTGACGTCTCGATTTTCTAGAAGTATCTTGCCAGAATAGTCTTTTTCGATCCCGGCAATTAATTCTAGACAGGTTGTTTTTCCTGCGCCAGAAGGTCCAAATAAAGTGAAAAATTCCGCTTCCTTGCAAGAAAAACTTACATTGCTTAATGCTGTCGTTCTACCATATTTTTTTGTGACATTTTGAAATTCTAATTTATTCATTGTCTTTACTCTGGATCTTTGGAGCTGAATTTGTGTATAATCCTGAGAAATAAACCTACTAAAAATATCGATATAATTGTCCCAAAATATATTGGAGCGATGTCCTCCAAAGAAGCAAGCCAGATGAAATGGATCCCTAGAAATATAGCCAAACTCCAAAATAGCCTTTCAACAAAATCCATACCTTAGCCCTTTACTGCTCCAAAGGTTAACCCACGTACAATGTGCCTCTGCATCATCCAAGCAGCAATTAATGTTGGAAGAATTGCGAGAGCCATATATGCAGTCATGGGCCCCCATTGGATCTCAACTGAACCCCAAAACGTGGATAGACCGACCGCAGCCGTGCGCGCAATTCGCCGCGTGAACAAAAACGCATAGAGGAATTCGTTCCAAGACCAGATAAGACAGAACATAGTTGTAATTGCAACGCCTGGCTTTATGAGGGGCAACACTATTTTTCTGAGAACATCTAATCTATTATAACCATCTAGCATTGCTGCGTTTTCAAGGGCAACGGGGATTTCCTTGAAAAAGCCATAAAGCAGGAAAGTTGCAAAAGACATATTGAAATAGATATACATCAGTGTAAGCCCTAGATGCGTATCTAATAAACCAAGCTCTTTAAATGCGATGAAAAAAGGTATCGCGGCTACTACACCCGGGAACATTCGGGTTGATATTGTGATGAAAAGAAGATGACCTCCGCCAGTATTAAAGCGAGCGAAGCTATATGCAGCCGGGACCGAAATCGCTATAACAAATATAGTGCTAACAACACTTACTATTAGTGAATTGAATAGTTCTCTCAAAGATGGCTTTACCTGCATTATGTATTGGTAGTTTTCTAAAGTTGGGGAAAAAACAAGGCCTGTACCCCAAATGTCATCTGCACTTTTTAACGAGGTGACATACACCCAAAAGACAGGAAATAAAAAAGAAAAGAGGATGAGGCCAACCGCAATCCAAAAGGCAATTGCTCGCATAGCTAACTATCCTCCATGACTTTTATTAACCTTTTGTACATCAAAAGGCACACTATCAGGGTCACATACAGAGCAAACATCGCATATGCTGAACCAAGACCCAGATCAAATTCAACAAAAGTGGTTCTATATATCATCCAATCAAGAAGCTCAGTATTTAAACCACCTCGAGTCGTTCCGTAAAGTGGGTCAAATAACCTCATAAGCCACATTGATCGTAGAAGAATAATGATTATGATAAGTGGAGTAAGCATTGGAAGCTGAAGCCTAAAAAATACAGTAAGAGGCGAAACGCCATCTACTTGAGCCGCTTCAAATTGATCCTTTGGCAAACTTTTAAGCCCCGCCAATAGAACAAAAATTGAAAAAGGAAGCCACTGCCAAACTGATATCATAATGATAGACCACATTGCGAGGCCCATAGTTGAAAACCAACCCACAGGTTCTCCACCGAAGAAAGAAATTATGTCATTAACAACCCCAAACTGAATGTGAAGCATATAATTCCACATTAAAGACATAGACAATGGAGCTATAAGAAGTGGAATAAAGCAAAGACCTTTAACAACATCTTGACCAAGAAAATCTCGATTGAATAATATAGCTATCCCTAGTCCTAAACTTAATTCGATTATCAGACACAAGACTGTTACATAAATAGTACGACCTAAAGCTGCCCAAAAATCTTCGTCAGTGAGCGCGTATCTGTAGTTTTCCAATCCAACAAAATTTGGAGGGCCTCTCATAATATAATCTGTAAACGATACGTAAAGCGAATAAAATGTAGGATAGAGCATAAAAATAAGCAAAAAGACCAGAAGTGGTCCTATCAAAATCCATTTACTTGACGCATCTGAATTTAGTTTTGCTGTCAGCCAACTTTTGCTGCTTGTAACGCTTGCCATAGTGAAGCCCTATTAAAACTAGCACAAATTATTATCGAATTTTAAAGCTGTCACTTTGCAAGCGGGTGAAACCCCGCTTGCAAAGCAAATTAACTAATTTTTAACTGAAACATCATCAAACTTTTTCTGATAGCGCCCAAACGCTTTACGCCACGCCTTGACACTTTGAGCAGGTGTTTTCATTCCCACTGCATTCTCATGCGCAATTATAGTCATTTGCTCATAGAGCTTTCCAAATGCTTTACTGTTAAAGTGCAAATAAGATTCTACATCACTTGCCTGCGCATCCCATTGGGTCGTGAGAGAATTGATCCAACCGCAATTGCGATGAGCGTTGTCATTAGATGTATCGCAATTCTCGATCGAGTCCCTGCGAGCAGACGACCATCCGGAGTTCACCATTTCCGTCTGCGTTTTCTCTGATCCAATATATTTGAGGAGCCAATAAGCCGCTTCTAAATTTTCACTATCTTTGCTGGGTGCAAAATGAAAGGCTCCAGTATAGGGTCGGCTTCCCGGAACTGGAGCACCACCATTTTTTCCGCCTACGTTAATCACATCAGTAGACCAGTTCCACAGTGGAGAATACATGTAAGGGATCATTGCAGTATTACCATCGACGAACTGCGCAGTAGCAAAGTCCCAAAATGCGTTTTCGCTACCGGGAGGCGCAAACTGCATAAGGTCCCTGTAAAACTGAAACGCATTCTCTAATTTTATCATATCTTCTTCTGTTATTTCAAATCCCGTAACTGCACCGCTGGCGTCCCTGATCGTCCTTGCCCAACGTCCATCGGTACCCCAGAGAATAGCGGAAACTTCGTCTTGAACATGAGGGTAACGCCCCGCCATCAACGAAACACCATAGAAAGGTTTTTCAAGCTCTACACCCTTCAATTTTTCACCTGCGCCTCTTGTAAAGAACTGCGCCATATCCATCAGCTGCTGATTTGAAGTCGGTGCAGCCAAATCATAACCAAACTTTGCCTTAAATGCATTCCTCTCACCCTCATCCGACATCAGGTCATCGCGAAATATATTAAGCATCGTATAGGTGTAGTACGGGGCTCCTACCAAAACACCATCTCGGGTTGAAGCCATTCTCAAAATACCGGAATCGTGGCCTTGCGCGTATTCTTTAAAACCCTCTATTCCTTCAGGATCATAAGTATTAGCAAGAGTTTCCATTGGCGCGAGATAATCCTGCCATTCGTTTGTCCATGAAGTTTCCGTAACAACTAAATCATAGGCCCCGGTGCCACTTTGTAATTCTATAATTTCTTTTGAATAAAGTGTCGCAAAAACCATAGACTCATGTGTAACAGGAACACCTGTTTTTTTTGAAAATGCCTCTAAAAAAGGAATAATAAGATCGGCTCCGCCGCCTGCTTCTAAAGCTACATTAATGGCTTTTTTATTACCTATTTCGGGGATATCATCTAAAGTGAAACCATCGCCCCATGATGTTGTCCCGAATGTGATCACGGCAACTGCCGTTAACGCGTATATTTTCTTCATTTTCTCCTCCCATTTATTGATTTTTTGAATGAAATTTATCTTGTGTCTAGATCAATTAGCTCCACTTTATATCCGTCCGGGTCCTCGATAAATGCAATTTCAGTTGTGCCATGTTTCATCGGCCCAGGTTTGCGAGGAATATTCGCTCCCGCTGCCTCTAGCTGTGCGCATATTCCATGTATGTCTCTGACACCAAGTGCAATATGGCCATATGCTTCTCCCAACTCATATGGCTCTTCTTGGTCATAATTGTATGTTAGTTCAATAACAGAATGTGTCTCCTCGGGCCCATATCCAAGGAATGCTAGAGTGAATTTACCTTCCGGAAAATCCAGCCTGTTCAGTAATTTCATTCCTAAAAGATTTTGGTAAAAATCAATAGACTTTTCCAAATCATACACTCGCAACATGGTGTGCATTAATTGAAAGTGTGTGCTGTCTACACTTGCCTCAGATTGTTTGTTAGCCACTGTTATACCTCCCCAACGCACTTCTTGTATGGTCTTGTTAAAAACTAATTTGACCGCCATCCGAATAGCGTTCCTTCATTAAGATCCGGCACATTTCTCCATTGGCTAAGATGCTGCCACTAATTCTTCGCACTTCTCTAAGATAATCGAGCACTTCATCTTGTTCCAAAGGGCTTCCATTTGTTCTTGTAATTGCAAACTCTGGGAGTTTGCCCTTTGCAAAAACCTCAAGTCGGATATCTAAATATCTTTCAATCAATTCCGAGAATTCTGTTTGTGATTTGGCCTTGTTTTTAAGTAATCGCAATTGTGGGACTGATAATCTGCAGATCCTTTCATGATCGATTTTCAGCTTACGTAGCGCATTAAGCAATTCAGCTTGGCGCTTAGCAAAGGCTTTTTCTTTGAATGCTATTCTCATCTGTTCAAAGTTTTCAACTTTAGACAATCCGAACACTTCATCAAAGCTAAGTCCATGCTGGACACCATGATTAATTTTTTTCATAGCGAAATGATCTAACAACACTATTTTTGCATCGGTAACCCAGTATAGTTTTTCTACTGCAACCTTCGCATCTGAACACATGATCCAAGCAAAATTTGCCGAACAAAAGAACGTTGGCAACCGCAATTCAATAGTCACGCAGGTATCTTCAATAGATGTAATGTTAGCAAAGCCTAGCTCTGAAACCGATGCATCTAACTCGGGGTCAAGAACATTATCTAATACTGAACTAATCTCTTGTCGTTTTAGATTTGTTTCACTCGGCTGCGATGTCATTGGATACGCCGTCTGTTTTGTCAAGCAAGTAATCGTCAGGAGTTATATCATAAAGCTTAGCCATATTTTCTCCCATGATTTTGCGTTTGATTTCTAATGTAAGCTGAGTTTGCGCTTCTTCTGCAGCTTCCTCGTCAAACTCAAATGCCATTAGCTTTTCAATTATCCATCTTGGTTCCCAAATTGCGTAATCTGATCCAAAAAGTAATCTGTCTGGGCCAAGATAGAACATTAAATCCACCATTAATTTCTGGAAGTATTTGGGTCGAGTGTGCACAAACGCTGAGATTATCGCCAATCCGCCATATACATTTGGTTCTTGCAGCGCGATCCAACAAAAATCTTCCAGACGCGGAAGACCGCAATGATCTACTATAAAATTTAACTCAGGATAGCTTGTTGCGATGTCATCAACATCATTTACGTCAAAAGCGTCTAGAGAAAGCGGGTGTATCGTGGGTCCCTTATGCAGATGTACATTTTTGATATTTAGTTCAACAAGGCGGTCCAAATAAGGAGCAACAAAGTCATCGGTTAACTTGTAGCCTTTGGAATTTCCATTCCATTCAGCCGTGTACATTTTAACTCCCTTAAATTTCCATTTTTCAAAATCAGTGTGCAATTGATCAAGGCCTTTTTGGCCATTCCTAGGATCTATTCTTCCATTTAATACGACGTTGTTAGGCCTCAGCTTTTTCAATGCTGAGCACTGTTCAATTGTATTGAAGCCTGCTTTGTAAAAGTCATAAAGATATGTTGGTTGCATCACGGCAACATCTACATAACCACTATCAAAAAGATCCTTAGCAGCATTTTCTGCTCCGTAATGTTCGAAACGCTGCAGAGGCCAAATATTTTCCTGAGGTGACATTCCGGTATGAGAATTCCAAAAACACTCAATGAACGTGGCACCAAATCTATTTTTTCTATTTTCCTTTCGAGCGTCCCAAAGATGGGTATGCCCATCCATAATAAAAACTTTCTCGCCTGTTTCGGTAATGTACAATTCAAGTCCTCCACGAGCATCGATGTGGTGTTAGGCTACAACCACAACGATCTAAAACGTTTTCTGTATTCCAGATTTAATTATGTTGTGTATGATAAAAAGTACGAAGAAAAAATGTCAATAAAAAAATTGCCTCCAGCACAAAAAATTCAGGAAACGTTATTTTAATATGAATTATTGTTGTGCCTTTAAAATTTTAAGTTTATCAGTTACTTATCACAATTAAGTCTGAAGATAGGACGGCATGTCAGAAACACGTTCGCGGAAAAGACCCGGTTCGGCAGTTTATGAAAAAATTAAAGAAATGGCGATATGTTGCGAATTTCTTTCCGGGCAAAATATAAATGAAAACAAACTAGCAGAAACGTTAGGAGTAAGTAGATCCCCAGTAAGGGATTCTTTAAATAGATTGGTAAACCAAGGACTAGTCGAGTTCAAAGCTAATCATGGTTTTTTCGCGAGGAATGTGTCAGAAAAGCAATTATCAGACTTGATGGAAGCTCGCTTGGGATTGGAAATCCATGCCGCACGCCTAGCAATTCAAAAGTCAACACGAAGTGCAATCGAATACATCGCTGAAATTCATTACACAGATTTGCAAAAAATTAAAGAACTGGATTTCCTTCAACTTCTTCAAAAAGACGAACTTTTTCATAATGCTATCTATAAGCTGTCAGACAACAGTATTCTATCTGAACATGCGACTTCAATTGAAATTAGATTAAGATATTTTAGAAGAATACAACTTGAAATTTCAACATCACCCTGGCTCGGGTTCGATGACCACGAAAGCATTTTAGATGCTATGTTGCGAAATTCAATTGACGACTGTGAAAAGATTGTAAGTAAGCACTTAACTTATAAACAAGCGGATATTGAAAACATTCTTAGAGAAGTATCATGGAGGCAATCTAAGATTAGGTAGCGCTAGATACACTAAGAGAATCAATCGTCCGCTACTTTTTCCGGAATTACCTTTCCAGGGTTCATTATGTTTTTTGGATCAATTATAGTTTTTATCTTTTGCATCATTTCAATCGCAACTGGAGACTTATTTCGCGACATTGAATCTAACTTCATCACTCCAATTCCATGCTCGGCAGAAAAGCTACCTCCTAAAGAAACTGCAACATTTTCGACAGCCGTATTTATAAATTTCGCAATATTAGAGTCGTGATTTTTAGGCCAGATCCAATAGTGTAGGTTTCCATCGCCTAAATGTGCTACACAGGTCGAAGGTGCCTTCGTCTCCACCGATGACAGTTTTTTTTCAACTAGCTCTAAAAATTCTGCTACCTTATTAATAGGCACTGCTATATCGTTATTTACAACTGGCTTTCTACAAACTGTAACTTCTGCTGCCGCTTCTCGTATATCCCACAGTGATCGTCTCTGCATTTCATTTTGCGCTAATGTTGCATCAATGATCAATCCTTTATCAAGTTCATAGGATAACAGATTTTCCAAGTTATTTTCAAATGAGTTTTCTGCGTTGAATTCTTTTTTACTGTCATCTTCCACCCAACCTAATTCCAAAAATATATTGATTTCATAAATCTCTTGCATGGGGTTTTGAACGTCTGGAAAAATTCTAAAATATTCCTTCATGTAAGAAGCAGGCATATATTCAAAGGCTTCGACTGCATTTCCTGTTGCTTTTTGAAGTCTGTTCAATATGTCGATTGCAACTGGGATAGACGGTACTGCTATCACGGCAGTCGAATAAGACATTGGCTTAGGGAACGTTCTCAACACGGCCCGAGTAATAATACCTAGAGTACCTTCTGCACCAATTATTAATTGCCTAATGTCAAATCCAGAGTTGTCTTTATATAGCTCAGACATCAGGTCTAAGATTTGTCCATCTGGAAGAACTACTTCAAGGCCTAAACATAAAGTGCGCGTATTTCCATATCGTAATACATTGGACCCGCCTGCGTTTGTAGACAAAATGCCTCCAATCATAGCGGACCCTCTGGCCCCAAATGTTACGGGAAATATACTTCCAGTTTTTGCTAACTCTTCATGTAA
>CENU01023935.1_pt1 | contig 10840 bp, 7 predicted proteins | sample 361331 | NCBI WGS metagenome assembly CENU01 (sample SAMEA2619766, study PRJEB7988) | marine metagenome | isolation source: saline water (ENVO:00002010), including
TGTTCTATTAGATTAGCAGAACTTTTAAAAGAAGCAGGTCTACCTGATGGAGTTTTTAACGTAGTGAATGGAGACAAAGAGGCTGTTGATGCATTAATTGAAAGTAAAGATGTTTCAGCTGTAAGTTTTGTCGGTTCAACACCAATCGCAAAATATATTTATGAAAATTGTGCAAAGAATGAAAAAAGAGTTCAAGCATTAGGAGGAGCTAAAAATCATTGTGTTGTAATGCCAGACTGTGATTTAGATCAAGCAGTTAATGGTTTAATGGGCGCAGCCTATGGATCAGCGGGTGAAAGGTGTATGGCCCAATCAGTTGCAGTAGCTGTTGGAGGGATTGGAGATAAGCTAGTTTCTTCTTTAGCAAAAAAAGTTGAATCACTAAAAGTTGGTCCCGGTATGGACAAACATTCCGAGATGGGCCCTCTAGTAACAAAAGAACATTTATCTAAAGTTAAAGGCTATGTGGATATTGGTGAAAAAGAGGGAGCGAAATTAATAGTTGATGGAAGAAATTTTAAAATTCAAGGATATGAAAAAGGTTATTACATTGGTGGTTGCTTGTTTGATCATGTCACTAAAGATATGAGAATTTATAAAGAGGAAATATTTGGCCCAGTTTTATCAGTGGTAAGAGCAAAAGATTTTGATGAAGCTTTAGAATTGGTAAATGATCACGAGTTTGGTAACGGTGTAAGCATATTTACAAGAGATGGTGACTCAGGAAGAACTTTCTCAAATAGAGCAAAAATAGGTATGGTGGGAATAAATATTCCTATTCCCGTGCCGATGGCATTCCATAGTTTTGGCGGCTGGAAAAGATCTTTATTCGGGGATCAACACATGCATGGCCCAGAAGGAGTGAGATTTTATACAAAATTAAAAACTATTACATCAAGATGGCCATCCGGTTTGAGATCAGATCCAGAATTTGTAATGCCAACAATGAAATAAAAAGAGATTTATGAGAAAAAAAATTACTCTAATCGGAGCTGGACAAATAGGCGGAACTTTAGCACATCTTATTGCACTCAAAGAATTAGCAGACGTAGTTTTATTTGATGTAGCAGTTGGCATAGCCAAAGGTAAAGCACTTGATATAGCACAATCATCACCAGTTAATGGTTTTAACATTACTTTAATTGGAACAGATAATTATGAGGACACAAAAAATTCAGACGTTATTATTATTACAGCGGGCGTACCAAGAAAACCGGGTATGACTAGAGATGATCTATTAGAAATAAATTTAAAAATTATTAAACAAGTTGCTGAAGGTATTAAAAAAACATCACCAAATGCATTCGTAATATGTATAACTAATCCGCTTGATGTAATTGTAATGGCTTTACAAAAATATTCAGGCTTACCAAAAAATAAAGTTGTTGGCATGGCAGGAATTTTAGACTCTTCAAGATTTATATATTTTTTATCTCAAGAATTAAAAGTTCCAGTACAAAAAATTAAGTCCTTTGTTTTAGGTGGTCACGGAGACAGCATGGTTGCGATGTTAAATTCAACTGAGGTAAATGGAAAAAAAATTAATGACTTAATTACAGATGGTTCAATTAGCCAAGAAAAAGTTGATGCAATAGTTGATAGAACGAAAAAAGGTGGTGCTGAAATTGTTAAGTTCTTGGAGAAAGGTTCAGCCTTTTATGCGCCTGCTGCATCTGGCGTTCAAATGGCAGAAAGTTATTTAAAAGATCTTAAAAAAAACCTTCCGTGTGCTGTACATTTAAATGGGGAATATGGTGTAAAAGATCTTTATGCAGGAGTGCCAGTTATAATAGGGAAAAATGGAGTTGAAAAAATTTTAGAAATTAATCTTTCACCACAAGAAAAAAATGATTTTAATAATTCAATAAAAACAGTTGAAGAATTATTTAAAGCAGCAAAAAAAATAGATCCTAATCTTGAATAAAATAAAAAATTATAGTTCTCTTCAAAATATTTTTTTATTTCTATTAATTCTTTTTTCAGTCGCTATAACTTTTTATTCAGGCTATAGAGGTGTTTTCCCGCTAGACAGTTTTTTAATATTTGATGGGGGATATAAGATACTTAATGGTTTTCACCCTTTTAAAAATTATTGGTCAATTACCGGTCCGTTTTTAGACTACCTACAATCTTTATTATTCTTTTTATTCGGAGTGAGCTGGGGATCATATATCCTACATTCAGCTTTAATTAATGTTTTACTTTCAACGATATGTTTTTACTTTTTTATAAAACTTGGGCTAAATATTTTTTTTTCATTTACATATGCTTTAAGTATAGCTCTTTTAGCCTACCCTTCAGTTGGGTCACCTTTCATGGATCATCATGCTGCAATTTTTAGTTTGATGTCTTTAATTTTTTTAATTTTAGCAATTAAAAAAAATAATAAATTTTTCTGGTTTCTTGTTCCTTTTACATTAAGTATATCGTTTTTATCAAAACAAATACCTTCAGCTTATTTGTTAGTGTTGTTTATTCTTTTCGTTGTTTTAAATTTTAATATTAAAGGTAAAAAAAATTATACCTCAATTAAATATCTTTTATTAGGATCAATTTTTTCATTATTAATTTTTTCTTTTATTTTAATGATCAATAAAATATCGATTAATGATTTTCTAATTCAATATATTCTTTATCCTTTGAGCATCGGTGAAGAAAGAAGTTCTAATCTTACATTAGACTTTAAAAATTTAATTGCTCAGTTTAAATTTATATATTTTTCTTTAATACCTTTAATATTTTTTTTGTACTTGAATGTTAAAAAAGAAATTAAAAAAAAAAATAAAGTAGATATTTTAATAATAAGCTTAGTTTTTTGCTCGGTTTTAATATTTATTTATGTTCAGCTTTTAACAAAAAACCAAGTTTTAATATTCTTTCTTATTCCATTTTGTTTAGGTCTGTCTCATCTTTTTATCAAAAGTTATTCTAAAAAAGATGTTTTCCCTTTTTTACTAATTTTTTTGCTTACAATTTCTAATGTTAAATATCATTTAAGATATAATGTAGAAAAAAAATTCATGGAACTTGGTAATGTAGATTTTAATCTTTCTAAAAATGCTGAAATTTTAGATAAGAGGTTAAGAAATCTTAAATGGATTTCGCCCAATTATTATAAATCACCAAGTGATGAATTAGAGTTATTAATTGACTCTAAAGAAAAGATTTTGAATTCTAAAGAAAAAAAAATTATAATTTCTGACTATCAAATTTTACCTGCGATTACAGAAAATAAAAATTTTGCACCCAACAAATGGTTTGATAATTTAAGTGTCCCTAAAATTGACAATCCTTACTTTAAGGAATATCAAGATTTTTTTTTAAAAAATATTATAAATCAAGATATTAAAAAGATTTATATTGTTGGTAAAAAAAAAGAACGATACATAGAATTTTTCTTATTTAAAAATGGATGTTTCAACAAAAATAATTTAAATAAAATAATGATAGAAATTGAATTAAAAATTTGTTGAATTATTTGATAATTTTTACATTTTTAATAACCTTTCTATGCTTAAAGTCTCTATTAAAAAAATAATTAGCCGCAAGAATTATGTTGAATATTAAGATCACAAAAAAAATTATAAATTGATTGTTATTTAAGTACAACAGAGATAATAAAAACAAAATAAATGTTCTTAAAAGAACTGATTTATAAAAAACGCTTATTATATTTATAGAGTGTTTAAATAAAAAAAGAAAATTAACTTTTGAATTCCCGTAAAATCTTTTTTTTTTAGGAAAACCTAAAAAAATCAATTTATGATAGTTTTTAATGACCCCACTACAATAGGCTAATGATAAATCTTTATTAGTTAAAATTGATTTGAGTAGGTTGCTATGAAAAGCACTAAAGTTGCCTATATTTAAATATTTACCAGTTAATAAATAAGTAATTATTAGCCTTATCTTATTTAGAAATTTTAAGAAAAAATTCTCTAGTCTTTTTGTTCTTTTTACAAATATAAAATAATTTGGATTATTTTTTACCTTTTTCATTAAACTAATTATTTTTAATGGATCATCCTCCCCATCTGAGTCCATTACTACAATAGTGCTTTTATTATTATTTTTATAAATATAATGAAGTCCAATAAAAATTGCTTTCTGGCTCCCTAAATTTTTATTTAGATCGATTATTCTAATTTTTCGAATCTTTGAATAATTTTTACTTAATTTAAATTTAGAAGTAGATTTGTCGTTAACTATAATAACCTCAATAAATATTTTACTCTTTTTAAAAAGATTATTTATTTTTTGTAAAAGCAACTCTAGAGATTGCCAGTCATTAAATAGTGGAAGTAATATTTTTAGTTTTGTCAAAAAATAATTTAATTTGAATTTTTAAGTTCTTTATTTATTTTTTCTAATAATCGTTTTAAAAGTTTTGCATCCTCATTATTAAGAATTTGATCTTTTTCAAGATTTTCTTTTATTTCATTTCTTACTTTATCTTTTAAAAAAAGAATATTATCTCCTGAAGTATATTCAACAAAAGTACTTTTTATTTCTTTAATAACTAAACCAATTGTCAATTGGAAAATTATGAAAATACCAACTAGAACAATTAAAAACTTATAGATAAACACTCTCATAATTAATTTTTTTTATAAATTTCATACATCATAAAATCTTTTATATAAAACTCACTTATTTTTTTGAAATTATTTGGTATTTCATATTTTTTGTTTTTAAATTTGTTTACTTCGGAAATATTATTATTAAAGATATATTCAGCTTTCGAATAATCTTGACCTACTATTCTTATTTTCCTCGCTTCATTATAATCTAATAATTTTATACTTCTTTCAAGCGGAAGGAACGATGCAACTGCAATGTTAATTTTATCAGAATTTTTTTCATAAGATAAGATTTCCTTTAAAAATCTAACACCTGCAGTACCCCAGTAATCAACTTCAAAACTATTGTTTTTTGATTTTAGTACTAATTGATTAAAATAAGAGCCTTGATAAGGGTGAAATTTTATTAAGTCATAAAAGTTTAGAAAAATTAATAAAAAAGGAATTAATAAGAAATTTTTAATTTTTTTAAACTTGATATTTAAAATATACAAACCGAATATTGCAATATATGTGATAAAAAAATGTAAGAAATATAAATGGCGCCACCCGTTATAAATATCTGTATTAGATAAAATAATATAAAAGAATATAAGCAAAAAACAGATAAAAATAATAAAATCTTTACTTTCGTTTATACTTCTCCAAAAATCATTAGGCAAAAAATTTTCTTTTATATTAACTAACCTTAAAAAAAATCTTCTAGAAAAATTTATAAATCCATTAATAAATAAAAATAATGATAACAAAGGCGTTGTAATTATCATCCATGTGGGCAGGTATGATAAAGGAAGATAATTTGAGTTAACATACCTGTCGTTAAACAACATTTGAAATTCTTCAGGATATTTTGAAAAAATTTTTAAACTATAAATAAAATTATTTAATGGACTAGACCATAAGTAAGGCCAAAAAATTATTAAAAATAAAAAAAATGTAATAAGGTATAATGACATAAGTTTAAATTTTTTTATCATGTTAAATTTTTCATTTTCTTTTAAAATTATTATGTAAAAAATAAAAAAGAGAGGTATGAAAATACCTACTATCCTTGATGCACATGTAATTGAAGAAAATAATCCAGCTATTATTATATTCTTTAAATTTTTATGCTCTATAAATTTGAATATAAAAAAAAAGGTTATCGTAACTAATGATAAAAAAACAATATCTTTATTATTATAAAAACTATGTCCAAAAATCCTTGGAGAACTAACATATAACAATAACCCTAGAAAAATTATTATGTTATTTTTAAATCTATTTTTTAAAATTAAATAAAAAAAAATCGAACTTATAAAAAAAATTGTAAAATTTGCGTAATGTCTTAACAAAAAATATTTTTTTGGCTCCTCAATTTTTAAGATTGCTTCAATAAAAGCTAAGGGCAGGTCGTAAATCACTCCATAAAATTTAAAATTTTCTGGATTTGGAAGTGAAAGGCCATTTATTTCTTCAAATTTATTTTCTACGTAAATTTTAAAATTGTCAAAAGATGTGATTTCGAGAATAAAATTTAACCAATAAAATCCAGAAAACCTTTGAAACTCTTCATCTACAGAAATACCATAATCATCAACAAGGAACAAACCTATAAAAAAATAAAAAATAAAAAAAAATATGCTTATGTTCTTAAAAAAAAAGTTGTTTGATTTCATTTGAATAAAACTATATTAAATTATTATTATTTAAAAACCAACAAATGAATATTCACGAGCACCAAGCAAAAGAAATTCTAAAAGAATATGAAGCCCCTGTTTCAAAAGGAGTAGTAATTTACTCTTTAGAAAATATTGAAACTGAAGTTAAAAAACTAGGCACTGAAGAATTCGTCTTAAAAGCACAAATACATGCGGGAGGAAGAGGAAAAGCAGGAGGAGTAAAGTTAATAAAAAGTTTAAATCAATTAAAGAAAGAAGCTAAAGATTTGATGGGAAAAATATTGGTTACTCATCAAACAGGCCCAGAAGGAAAAGAAGTTAAAAGATTATACATAGAAGAAGCTTCAAATATATCAAAAGAATTATATCTATCATGTTTAATTGATCGTGAAACTTCAAAAATTGCTTTTATTAGTAGTACAGAAGGAGGAATGGATATAGAAAAAGTTGCCATTGATACTCCTAATAAAATCATAACTAATAAATTAGATTTAAAAGACGATGGTCCAAGTGAACAGGAAATTGATAAAATAATCTCAATATTTAACTTTGATAAAAATCAAAAAATAGTAGCTTCAAATCTGATTAAATCTCTTTACAAAATAATTTTAGAAAAAGATGCTAGCTTGATTGAAATAAACCCACTTATAACAACTAAAGAAAATAAATTAATATGTTTAGATGCAAAAATGAATTTCGATGATAACGCAATTTTTCGGAGACCTGAGATATTGAAATTGAGAGATTTAAATGAGGAAGATCCAATGGAAGTCGAGGCTAGTAAGTTTGATCTAGCATATATTAAACTGGATGGCTCAATTGGCTGCATGGTAAATGGAGCGGGTTTAGCTATGGCTACAATGGATATTATAAAACTTTATGGAAAAAAACCTGCAAACTTTTTAGATGTGGGAGGAGGCGCCTCTAAAGAAAAAGTATCAGCAGCATTTAAACTAATTCTTTCAGATAAAAATGTAAAAGGGATATTAATTAATATTTTTGGAGGAATAATGAGATGTGATATTCTTGCGCAAGGCGTAGTTGATGCTGCAAAGGAAATAAATTTATCTATTCCATTAGTTGTTAGATTAGCAGGCACTAATTTTAAAGAGGGCAAAGATATATTGGACAATTCAAACTTAAAAATATTATCAGCCTCAGATTTAAATGATGCAGCAAAAAAAATTGTAGAGGCAATAAAATAAATGTCAGTTCTGGTCGATAAAAACACAAAAGTTATTTGCCAAGGTTTTACTGGAACTCATGGTACTTTTCATTCTGAACAAGCATTAAAGTATGGAACAAAGCTTGTTGGTGGAGTTACTCCTAAAAAAGGCGGTCAAAAACATTTAAATTTACCTGTATTTAATTCAGTACAGGAGGCAAAAGAAAAAACATTTGCGGATGCTTCAATGATTTATGTTCCTCCAAAATTTGCTGGTGCAGCAATTATTGAAGCTATTGAGGCCAAGATTAAATTAATTGTTTGTATTACTGAGGGAATACCTGTCTTAGATATGATTAAGGTTAAGCAAATTTTAAACAAAAGTGACTCAAGATTAATCGGACCGAATTGCCCGGGAATTATTACACCCGAAGAATGCAAAATTGGTATTATGCCCGGAAACATTCATAAAAAAGGCACAGTAGGGATTGTCTCACGGTCTGGGACATTAACATACGAGGCTGTCGCTCAAACTTCTGCAAACGGTATGGGACAGTCAACTTGTATAGGGATTGGTGGTGATCCAATAAATGGAACAAATTTTATAGATTGTTTGGAACTTTTTTTAAAAGATAATGACACTAAATCTATTGTTATGATTGGCGAGATAGGAGGGTCTGCAGAGGAAGAAGCAGCAGATTTTCTAAAAAGAGAAAAAATTAAGAAACCTACGGTTGGTTTTATAGCTGGATTAACAGCACCTCCTGGCAGAAGAATGGGTCATGCTGGTGCAATTATTTCAGGGGGTAAAGGAGGTGCAGAAGATAAAATAGAAACAATGAAATCTGCTGGTATAACAATTTCTAATTCACCAGCCGATATAGGAAAGACACTTCATCAAAAACTTAATGGTTGATTTTTAATAGTTTATGTTAGAATAACTATTTAATGTCTTCATCTAACGATAATACAGTATATAAAAAAACCTCATTCCTTGCTGGCATGAACTCAGAATTTATTAATGAGTTTTATAATGATTATATTACTGATCCAAAGTCACTTCCAAAAAGTTGGAAAGATTTTTTCGATGGATTAAGTGACGATCAAAAACTTGTTTTTGATAATTTAAGAGGACCAACGTGGTCACCAGAGAAAAAGTTTAAAAAACTTGAACAAACTTTAGAAGACAGAAAAGAATTAGCAGAAAATACCATTAATATTGATTTAAAAACTGCAAAACAAGCGTCAAAAGATTCTGTTAGAGCAATTATGTTAATCAGAGCCTATAGAATTAGAGGACATTTAATTGCTAATTTAGATCCGCTTTCAATACAAAAAAAAGAAGAGCACCCTGAACTTAAACCTGAAACATATGGTTTTACAAACAGTGATTATAAAAGAAAAATCTTTTTAGATGGAGTTTTAGGACTACAATATGCTGACTTAAATCAAATTTTAGATATTTTAAAAAGAACTTATTGTTCGACCATCGGATATGAGTTTATGCATATGGGTGATCCTGATGAAAAGAATTGGATAAGAAATCGAATAGAAGGTCCTGAAAAAGATATCACTTTCACAGAAAACGGGAAAAAAGCAATTTTAAATAAAATCATTCAAGCGGAAGGATTTGAAAAATATTTACATATTAAATTTGTAGGTACAAAAAGATTTGGTTTAGATGGAGGTGAAGCTCTGATACCTGCTTTAGAACAAATAATTAAAAGAGGAGGAAATCTTGGGGCGAAAGAAATAAAAATTGGAATGCCTCATAGAGGAAGACTAAATGTATTGGCAAATGTAATGGGAAAATCTTATAGGGCTATATTTAGTGAATTTTTTGGAAAAACAGTTACTTCAAAAAAAGATTTTGAGGGAGATGTAAAATATCATTTAGGTGCATCTTCAAATCGAGACTTTGATGGAAATATTCTTCATATCAGCTTAACAGATAATCCATCACACTTAGAGGCCGTTAATCCTGTTGTACTCGGACAAGTTAGAGCAAAACAATTTTTTCACAAAGATAAGGAAAGAAAAAAAGTTATTCCAGTTTTAATGCACGGCGATGCTTCATTTGCCGGACAAGGTATAGTTGCTGAGTGTTTCGCAATGTCAGGATTGCCAGGTCATAATATCGGTGGAACAATTCATATTATAGTTAACAATCAAATTGGATTTACCACAGCTCCAAGGTTTGCAAGATCTTCACCATATCCATCTGATGTTGCAAAAATTGCTCAAGCTCCAATTTTGCATGTTAATGGAGATGATCCAGAGGCTGTGGTTCATTGCGCTAAGATAGCAACAGAATACAGGCAAATATTTAATAGAGACGTAGTTATTGACATGGTTTGTTATAGAAGATTTGGGCATAATGAAGGAGACGAACCGTCATTTACACAGCCTTTAATGTATAAAAAAATTAAGTCACATCCGACTACACTCACATTGTATGGTCAAAAATTAAGTAAAGAGAGATTAACTTCAGATAGTGAGTTACAAAAAAACAAAGCTGATTTTAAAAAATGGCTAGAAAATGAGTTTGAACAATCTAAAAGCTATAAATCTGATTTAAAATGGTTCGATGGTGTATGGTCAAGATTTAAACCAGGTTTAGGAAAAGATAAAAGAGGAGCAAGTGGTGTCGATATTAAAATAATAAAAACTGTTGGAAAAAAAATCTTTACAATACCTACAGAGTTTACTGCACACAAAACTCTAAAAAAAATATTTGATTTAAGAAATCAATCAATAGAAAAAGAAGAAGGAATAGATTGGTCTACAGCTGAAAGTCTTGCATTCGGGACATTGCTAGCTGAGGGTTTTTCAGTAAGATTATCAGGACAAGACTCAGGAAGAGGAACTTTTAGTCAAAGACACGCCGTTCTAAGAAATCAAGATAATCATCAAAGATACATACCATTAAATAATATTAAAAAAGGACAAAAGAATTTTGAAGTAATAGATAGCTTGCTTTCAGAATTTGCGGTATTGGGTTTTGAGTTTGGGTATTCGCTCTCTGAACCCGAGACGCTTGTTTTATGGGAAGCTCAATTTGGAGATTTTGCAAATGGAGCCCAGATAATTATAGATCAATTTATTTCTTCAGGAGAGTCGAAATGGGGAAGAGCTAGTGGTTTAGTAATGCTTCTACCACATGGTTATGAAGGACAGGGACCCGAACATTCTTCTGCAAGGCTGGAAAGATTTTTGCAACTATGTGCTGGTGAAAATATTCAAGTTGTAAACTGTACCACACCAGCAAATTATTTTCATGTTTTAAGACGTCAAATGCATAGAGAATTTAGAAAACCATTGATAGTAATGACTCCAAAGTCTTTATTGAGACACAAAAGATGTGTTTCAACTCTATCAGATTTTTCCAAAAAAAGTACGTTCCATAGAGTTTTAGAAGATGATGCTTATTCAAA
>CENU01190453.1_pt1 | contig 10840 bp, 9 predicted proteins | sample 361331 | NCBI WGS metagenome assembly CENU01 (sample SAMEA2619766, study PRJEB7988) | marine metagenome | isolation source: saline water (ENVO:00002010), including
TTTCATCAGCCTCTTTTGGGTTTGTTGCTCCCATTAGTTTTCTATTTAATTTTACAGCGTCAATACCTTCTAAAATCATCACTATTATAGGTCCTGATGAGAGATAAGCACAAAGATCATTATAAAAAGGCTTCGATTGATGAACCTTGTAAAATTCTGCAGCTTCATCTTTAGTAATATGAATTTTTTTACTATCTTTGATTAATAAATTATTTTTAGTAAAAATTTTTTTTATTTCTTCAACTAAATTTCTTTCAACAGCATCTGGTTTAATAATAGATAAAGTTCGTTCTAAATTACTCATAATATTCTTCGATTAATTGATTTAACAATCTTACTCCAAACCCTGTTGCTCCTCTAGAGTTCAATGCACCGCCGTATTTTGAAAATGCCATGCCGGCAATATCCAAATGCGCCCATGGTGTTTTGTTTAAAATAAATCTTTGTAAAAATTGAGCTGCTGTTGTTGATCCTGCTCCTCCAACATAATTTATGTTTTGCATATCTGCATTTTTGGAATTCATAAGTTTATCATAATTTTTATGAAGGGGCATTCTCCAAAGTTTTTCTTCTACTATTTGACCAGCGTTTTCAATTTGTTTGGATAATTTATCGTCATTTGAAAAAAGTCCAGCATATTCAGATCCCAGACAAACAATAATTGCTCCTGTCAAAGTAGCTAAATCAATTATAAATTTTGGTTTATATTTTTTTTCAGTATATGATAAAGCATCCGCTAAAACCAATCTACCCTCTGCATCAGTATTTAAAACTTCTATAGTTTTACCACTGTAAGATTTTACGATATCTCCTGGCCGTTGAGCCTCCCCGCTTACCATATTTTCAACTAAACCTACTACACCAACAGCATTAATTTTCGCTTTTCTTAATGCCAAACTTTTCATTAAACCTACAACTGCTGCTGATCCTGCCATATCATAAGTCATATCTTCCATAAATCTAGCTGGCTTTAATGAGTATCCACCGGTATCAAATGTGACTCCTTTTCCTACGAATGCTAAGGGTCGTGATTTATTTTTTGCTCCGTTCCACTCCATTGTAACAAGATATGATCCTTTAGAACTTCCTTTTCCAACACCAAGGAGAGCATTCATTCCAAGTTTTTTTAATTGTTTTTTATCGTATACATTTACTTTTAAACCATCCTTCTTAAGTAGCTTTAATCTTTTAGCGTATTCATCTGGATGTAGAATATTGCCAGGTTCAGAAACTAAATCTCTTGCATAAAAAGTTCCCTCTTCTAAAGCTTTAAATTTATTTTGATTAGAAATTAGTGATTTATTTTTATTTCCAGTTATATTGATATTAATAATTCTTGTTTCTTTTTTAGTTTTATATTTTTTAAATTCATACGATTTAAGTTTTAGTCCATGAAGAAAATGTCCTAAAAAATTAATATTTTTACTTGATACGCTGTCAGCATTTATAAAATATTCATTATTCTTTCCATAATTTACCCTTCCAAAAAATTCTGCTCCTAGATTTTCTATATCTGATATTTTTATATTATTTTTAATTGGTATTAAGATGATATTTCTCTTAGAATTCACTTCATAAACAAAAATATTTTTTTTTAAATCAATATTTTTTTGCAAATCATTAATATAATTAAATTCATTATTTGAGATATGTTTCTTTAAATTATTTAAGTTAATTTTTTCATCAGTAAATAGAACACTGTTAGATGAAAAATTACCGCTATTTTTTTTAGTATAATTTATTTTTACAGGCATGAAATTTTATTAATTATTATCCATTTAAAGTGGTTTATATGTTCTAATATGCAATATTTCAAAGGTAAATTTGTCATTGTTCACTCTAAAGTTGAATTTATTATAATGATGCATTATCTATATACAAATTAATCAAATGCTTCAAAACAAAATTTACCAAAACTATTTTATAGAGATTTTAAGAACATTTTTGATAATAGTTCTTGGGCTCTCTCTAATTGCATTAACTGTTAGGGCGGTAAATTTTCTAGAGCTTGTAGTGGAGAATGGCTATCCTATATTAACATATTTTCAATATTCATTTTTGAATCTATTTGGCATAGCTCCAAAATTTATACCTTTGGCTTTTTTTATATCAATAGTTATTTTTTTAATTAAGCATATTGATGATAGTGAATTTATAATTTTGTGGACATCTGGAGTAAAAAAAATTGAATTAGTTAATTTGATACTTATTGCTTCAGTAAGTGTTTTAACGTTTTATTTACTACTTTCGACTTTTTTGACTCCTTTAGCTCTCAACAAATCCAGAGATTTGTTAAACAAAGATCAATTAAACTCATTTTTGCCAACAGTAAGATCACAACAATTTAGTGACTCCTTTAAAGGATTTACTTTTATAGTTGATAAAAAAATTAATAATGAGGTAGAAAATATATTTTTGCATGACACAGGAAAAAATTTGCAAAAATTTTCTTCTAATTCATCAGACGTATCAAGCACTACTATAGTTGCAAAAAAAGGAGTGATTGATAAAAGAAATTTATTTTTGATTGATGGTCAAATTATTTCTGCGAAAAAATCTAATATTGAGGTTATTAATTTTGAACAATTAGATATCAATTTGAACAGGCTTTCAACTACTACTATTAAAGTTCCAAAATTACAAGAAACCTCAACTTTAAAATTATTGAGTTGTTTTTTTAAAATCCTCAATGAAAGTAAAATATGTAATGAGGATAACAAAAAAGAAATTATACCAAATTTAATTAGACGTTTAATTCTACCTTTTTATATTCCAGTTGTTGCTCTGTTATGTTCCTTCTTGCTAATGAAAAATAATATATTGTTATTGGATAAATTTTTAACTTATTCTTTTAGCTTTTCGATACTTGTTTTTACTGAATTATTAATTAGGTACACAGGTATAAATAATTTTTTAAGATTTATTTATATTATAATTCCATTTTCATTTATTATAATTTTTTATTTTATTTTGATTTATAAATTTAAAAAAAAACTAAAAAGTAGGAATTTATGAGTAAAATTATTTTAAAATATATTCTGAAAAATTTTTTCAAGTATTTTTTCATAGTAGTATTAATAATTTATGGATTTGGAATTATTTTAAACTTATTTGAAGAAATTGAATTTTTTAAGAAAATTAATGCAAGTATTTTTTTACCTTTAATGTTAACAACCATATTTGTGCCAAGTACAATTTTAAATTTAATTCCATTCATCATATTTGTATCTAGCATGCTCTATATGATAAAAATAAGAAATAACAAAGATTTTCTGACTCTAAAGATAAACGGTTTCTCTAGTATAAAAATATTTTTTATTTTTGCACTTACATCGTTTTTTTTAGGTTGGATAATTTTAATGATTATAAATCCAATTACATCATCAATGTTAAAATTTTATGAACAAACTAAATCGCAATATGCTCGTGATATTGATCACCTTGTGTCATTCAATAAGAATGGTTTATGGATTAAAGAAAGTTTTAAAGATGGGGAAAGAATTATTACCGCATCAGAACTTGATGGAACAAATTTAAAAGATGTAAAAATATTCAAATTTAATAATAACTTTTTACTTGAAAAAAAAATGATTAGTAAATCAGCAAATATAAAGAATTTTGATTGGATTTTAAAAGAGGTTACAATTTATGAAACAAAAGAGTCAATTTTCAAAAAGAGTGATATTGACAAATTTGAAATAAATTCAATTTATAATTACGATAGAGTGATCAATCTTTTTAATGACTCAAATACCTTGTCATTTATAGATTTGGTATTTAATTATGATGATTTAATTAAAAGAGGTTATAATAAATTGTTTTTGAATCAAAGTTTACACTCAATGCTAGTTTTTCCATTCTTATTATTTCTTATGACAGGTATAGCTTCGATATTAACAATGCATACATTAAAAAAATCTGAAAATATCAAATTTATAATTATCGGAATAATTACTTGCGTCCTAGTTTATTACTTAAAAGATTTATCTTTAGCTCTTGGAAAAACTGGACGTGTTCCAATAATACTTTCAATTTGGTCGCCAATTATAGCTTTAAGTTTGTTCACTTTTATGGGGATACTTCAAATAAATGAGAAATAATTTTTTTATAATATTTTTATCATTATTTTTAAGTATTAAATCAAGCGCAGAAGATTTATTTATTGAAGCTAAAAATATTACTTTGGATAAAAATAATAAAGTTACTATATTTAAAAATGACGTAACTTTAGAAACTGCAGATAAAAAAATAACCAGTGATTTCGCAGAGTACAATAAAGTTACGGGAAAAGTAATTTTAAAAAACAATGTTGTCGCTAAGGATAAATTAAATAATATTGTAGAAACCAACTACGCAGAGTTTGATAATATAAGTAATTTTTTTAAAACCATAGGTTTCACAAAATTTATTACTTCAAAAAATTATACCTTAAAAGGGGCTGACATTAATTTTGATAATAAAAATAAAAAAATTAAATCAAATCAAGCCTCAATTTTAGAGGATTTAAGTGGAAACAAAATTTATTTAGAAAACTTTGAATATATTCAGGAAAAAAATATATTTAAATCTGTAGGTTTGGTAAAAATTTTAGATCAATTTGAAAATACTTACAATTTTTCTCAAATCTATATTGATACTGAAAAAAAAGAAATGCTTGGAACTGATATTAAAGCCTTTCTTAATAATGATGATTTTAAAGTAAATAAAAAAAACGATCCAAGAATATTTGCAAATTCAATGAAATTTAATGAAGAGATAAGTGAATTTAGCAAAAGTATTTTTACTATGTGTGAATATAAAGAAGGAGAAAAGTGCCCTCCCTGGACCCTACAAGCAAGTAAAATGATGCACGACAATAAAAAAAAAACAATTTTTTACGATAACGCTGTTATTAAAGTTTATAATATTCCAATTTTTTATTTACCATTTTTATCACATCCTGATCCTTCGGTAAAAAGAAGGTCAGGTTTGCTACCACCAACATTTACTGATAGTAAAAATTTAGGTGCAGGATTGTCTATCCCATATTTTTGGGCAATTAACGATGATAAAAATTTTACTGTGACAAGCAGATTGTTTAATGATGAACATCCTTTAATACTTGGAGAGTATCATCAGGCATTTAAAGACGCTAGTTTCTTAACAGATTTCGGATACACCAAAGGATATAAAAAAACTAGTAGTAGTAAAAAATCTGGAGATAAATCACATTTCTTTTCAAAATTTACTAAAAATTTTCAAGGCAAAACTGGCTCTGAGAACACTTTAAATTTAAAAATTCAAAATGTTTCAAATGATAAATATTTAAAATTATATAAAATACAATCAAACTTAGTTGATTATAATGAAGATCTTTTAGAAAATTCAATTAGTTTTTCACATTCAGAAGATGATTTGTTTTTTGGATTAAACGCAAGTGTCTTTGAAACTTTAAAAAATGATTATAACGATAAATATGAATATATTCTACCAGAACTTACACTAGGAAAAAATTTGCTTAGTAGTGATAAATTTGGAAACCTCGACTTGCAAACAAATTTAAAAGTACATAATTATGATACCAATAAAGTAACAAATTTTTTAGTTAATGATTTTGATTGGGAGTCCAATAATTTTATTTTAAATTCAAAAATCAAAAATACAATTATTGGTAAATTCAGAAACATAAATTACGAAGCTAAAAATATCGATATTTATAAAAAAGATACAACTAGTGAACTTTTTGGAGCTATTGGTTTGTTGTCAAAAATGGATTTAGAAAAAAAGGAAAATAACAATACTCATTTATTATCACCAAAATTATTATTACGACTTTCACCGGGTAGTATGAGAAAAGAAACAAATGGGTCTACTTTGAATCCTGTGAGTGCATTTAGTATAGACAGAGTTGGAAATATAAATAATTTTGAAACAGGTAATTCTGCAACAGTTGGCTTTGATTACAGTATTAAAAAAGATAATATTAATAAATTCAATTTTTCTGTTGCTCAAATTATAAATGAAAAAGAAAATAAAAAACAAAGCTCTAAAACTAGTTTAGATGAGAAACTTTCTGATTTAGTTGGTGACAGTAGTTTTTCTATTAACGATAAATTCAAATTAAATTATCGATTTAATATTGACCAAAATTATCAAAGTTTGAATTATAGTGATTTAGGATCAAATATTAATTTTGGTAATTTTGATATAGATTTCAACTATATTGAAGAAAGTAAACATATTGGAAACCAAGAATATTTTAAAACAAAATTACAATATTTAAAAAATAAAAACTCAGTTTCTTTTGAAACAAAGCGTAATTTAATTACTAATTCATCAGAATTTTATGATTTAAGTTATGAATATATAAATGATTGCCTGCGAGCAGGTTTGGTATTTAGAAGGGAATTTTATAACGACTCTGAATTAGAAGCTGACAATTCTTTGATGTTCAATATAACCTTAATACCTTTTGGTAATCTAAATTCACCAAAAGTAAACAAATGAAGATAAAAAAAACATTCATTTTCTTATTTTTTTGTTCACTAATATTTATTCTTAAAGAATCAGCAAATGCAAATATTAGAATTATTGTAAAAATTGAAAATGAATTAATAACAAATTTTGATGTGAAAAATAAAATTATTACAAAGTTGGCTTTAGCAGATAAAGAAATTACTCAGGAAAATATTAATTATTTAAAAAAAGTTTCACTGGAAGAATTAACTCAAAATAGATTAAAAAAAATTGAACTCAGTAAATACAATTTTAAAACTGATAATAATCAGATTGATTCTTATTTAAATTCAATATCATCTAATAATATATCGAATTTAAAAAATTTATTTAAGAAAAATAAAATAAATTTTCAGACATTTATTGACGAAGTAGATATTGAACTTAAATGGAGAAATCTTATTTATCAAAAATACTCAAACAAAATTGAAATAAATCCAGATGACATAGATCAAGAAATTCAGGAAACAATAAAAAATCAAAAAAAAATTACTGATTATAGTCTCTCAGAAATAGAGATATTATCAAATGATATTAACTCTGATAATTCTAAAATTTTAGAAATTCAAAATGAAATCCTAAACTCAGGCTTTGAAAGTGCAGTTATCAAATTCAGCATTGCCTCAACAGCATCTGATAGTGGGAGATTAGGCTGGATTAACTCAAATTCATTGTCAAATGATTTTTTGAAAATTTTAAATAACATGCAAATTGGTGAAACTTCAAAGCCGATTAAAAAAAACGATAAAATCATTTTTCTTAAGTTAAACGACAAGAGAATATCTAGCTACTCAGATATAAATTTGAAAAAATTAAAAGAAAATTTAATAAACCAAAAAAAGAATGAACTATTTAACTTGTACTCCAGCAGTTATTTATCAAAGTTAAGAAATACGAAATTTATTGAATATTTTAAATGATAAGAAAAAATAAAAAAATTATAATTGTTGCTGGTGATCCAAATAGTATTAATTCTGAAATAATTTACAAAAGTTGGAAAAAATTAAATAAAAATGTTAGACAAAATCTATTTATTATTGGTAATTATGAGTTATTAAAGAGACAATTAAAAATTTTAAATTACCATGTAAAAATAAAAGTTATAAAAAATTTTAATGATTTTTTTAGTTCTGATGTATTAAATGTAATTGATGTAGATTTAAAATTTTCAAACCCGTTTAAAGTTACTAAAAAAGAAGCTTCAAAATATATTTTAGACTCTTTAGATTTGGCACATAACCTTTCTCTTAAAGGAAATATATTGGGAATGATAAATTGTCCGATTAGCAAAAATTTATTAAACAAAGAAAAAACCGGGGTAACTGAATTATTATCAGAAAAATGTAAAATTAAAAAAGATACTGAGGTTATGATGATAAAAAGTGATAATTTTTCTGTTTGTCCTATAACGACCCATATAGATCTTAAAGATGTCTCTAAAAATATTAAAACTAAAAAAATTATACTTAAAGTAAAAACTATTAATATATATTTTAACAAAATATTGAAAAAAAAACCAAGAATAGGAGTTTTAGGTTTAAATCCTCATAATGCAGAATTAAGAAATAAATCGGAAGAGGTTTTAGAAATAATCCCCGCTATTAAAACTTTAAAAAAACTTGGTTTGAATATTAATGGCCCACTTATTACAGATACTATTTTTGTCAAAGATTATAGAAATTTTGACGTAATCGTAGGTATGTATCATGATCAAGTCTTAACAACATTTAAGTCTATTTTTAAATTTAATGCAATTAACCTTACATTAGGTCTGAAATACTTGAGAGTTTCACCCGATCACGGTGTTGCCTTGGATATTATTAAAAAAAACAAAGCTAGCTGTAAAAGTTTATTAGAATGTGTAAAATTTATAAATAAATTTGGAAAATGAATTTAGCTAAAAAATCTTTAGGCCAAAATTTTTTAATAGACAAAAACATAATAAAAAAAATTTTAAATTTATCTAAAATAAAAAATAAACATGTGATCGAAATTGGTCCTGGCAGAGGTGCTCTAACAGAGGAAATTTTAAAAAAAAAACCTAAATCTTTAATAGTTGTTGAAAAAGATATTGCTTTAGCGAATGAACTTAAAAAAAAATATAATGATAACAAAATTATCAAAATTTTTAATAGTGATATCCTTCAATTTAATCTTGAAAAAATAATCAAAAGTAAATCAATAATATTTGGTAACCTTCCGTATAATATTTCATCTCAAATTCTCATAAAAACAATCAAATTTAAAAAATGGCCGCCTAATTATTCTAGTTTAGTTTTCATGTTCCAAAAAGAATTAGGTGAAAAAATTATTGGGCAATACAAATCTCCAAATTATGGAAGATTATCAATTCTAACTAATTTGAGATTGCTTGTGGCAGAAAAGTTTATGGTTTCTCCAAATTGTTTTCGACCAAAACCAAAGGTAAACTCAATGGTAATACACTTTAAACCAAAAATTTTTACTATTAATATTAAAAATATTGCAAAATTAGAACAAATTACAAACATTTTTTTTTCTAATAAGAGAAAGATGATTAACAAAAATATAAGAAAAATACTTACTCAAGATCAAATAAATTCAATTGAAAATCTCAATCTTAATTCAAGACCTTCTGAGATTAAACCAGAAGTTTATTATAAAATTACTCAGAAATGGAAAGAAGACTAGAAGAATTTTTTTTATTTGTTTTTATTATTTCCTCTATCTGTTTAAAACAAATATCTAAATTTTTATTAATAACTATGTAATCGTAGTCTTTCCAATGTTTAACATTTTCATCGTAAGATTTAAATCTCATTTCAATTTCTTTTTTAGAATTCTGATTTCTTTTAATTAATCTATTTTTAAGTTCATCTTTGTTATCAGTTATAAGATAAATTTTTAATAAATTTAGATTTTTGTGTTGTGATAATTGTTTTGTTCCCTGCCAATCAATATCGAATAAAATATCATGACTCTTTATATTTTCATCAACATTTTTTTTTAAAGTTCCATAAAAATTATTGAATATTTTTGCATACTCATAAAATTTATCTTCTAAAATCATATTTTTAAATTTTTTTTGATCCACAAAATGATAATCAACGCCCTCAACCTCATTTGATCTTGCAGATCTAGTAGTGTGTGAAACTGAAATTTTAAACGAACTATATTTTTGTTGAATTTTTTTTGTGATTGTTGTTTTACCTACTCCAGATGGCGAGGACAAAATTACCATAATATTTTGATCGCCTTTAATCATCTAAAATTATTAAATTTGATTAGCTACTTTTACTTTCAATGAATTTTATTGCATCTCCCACTGTTAGGATTTTTTCAGCTTCACTATCGGATATTTCAGATCCAAATTCTTCTTCAAAAGCCATTACTAGCTCTACTGTATCTAAACTGTCCGCTCCTAAGTCATCAATAAAGCTTGCTTCTTCTGTTACTTTCTCTTCATCTATTCCTAAATGATCAGCCACGATTTTTTTTATCTTATTTTTTATATCTTCTGACATGAAATCCTTTCTTAGTTGTTTATTTTTCTTATTAGATTATTAATAAGAATTGTCAAGACATATAATATTATAAGAGATAAATTGAAAATCCTAATAATTGTCTATCTTTATCTCTTTTATCTAAGAAGCTCATTTTTATGTGAAAATTTAAATTTTAATTTGATTACAATCAATTCGCGGAGAGTAAAATTTATTTTTATTTTTTTTTGAACTAGTAGTAAAACCTTTTAAAACACCAAGCGATTTAAGATCTTTATCCGATATTCTTTTATTGCCGTTCGGGTATGAAATTAAATTAACATTTTTCTTAATTTTTTTTTTTATGATATTTAAAGATTTTTTATAATCGTTCTTATCTCCATAATGGTCATGACTATGAGATCCTATTTCATGTCCTCTATTTTTAAGACTTATTATATGTTTCCAGTTCATATAATTTTTTTTAATATAATTGTAATCGTTTCCAAATTTTTTTTTGTATTGCTTGTCTATAAATTTCTCATATTGTTTTCTTGAAAGTTTTTCATTTCGTAAATATCTTAAATATCTTTCTTCTAATGAATAAAATTTAAATTGTTTTAAATATTTCTTCGCTTCATTGGGATTGTATTTAAACTTATAACTTTTACATAATTCCCTTGCGAGTTTTTTTCTCGATAGACTCTCTATTCTTCTTTGCTTATCCTCTGAAGGAATTTTTAAACTTTCTGGTATGGATGAAAGTATAAAAAAAATCCCTCTTGCACCAATTTTTTCAAGCTCTTTAGCTGCCAAAAAATAATGATCGATGGTTCCGTGGTCAAAAGTAAAATTAATATTAGGTAGACCATGCCTTTTTTTTA
>CENU01047229.1_pt1 | contig 10838 bp, 11 predicted proteins | sample 361331 | NCBI WGS metagenome assembly CENU01 (sample SAMEA2619766, study PRJEB7988) | marine metagenome | isolation source: saline water (ENVO:00002010), including
CATAGGAGAATTGGTCAGTTACAAACGACCCGAGCTCGCGTTAAGGACCTGCCAAACCCTCGGACGTCCGCTTAAGATAATTGGAGATGGTCCGCTGGAGTCGCTACTGCGCAAGGAGGCCTCACCAAACACTCAAGTTATGGGGCGGCTAGGTTTCGACGAACTTAAAAACGAGATTGCATCTTGCCGAGCACTCATCTATCCCGGTGAAGAAGATTTTGGCATCACACCATTAGAGGCGTCCGCGTCTGGGCGACCTGTAATTGCGCTAGCCAAGGGAGGGGCGACCGAGACGGTCGTAGATCGATCAACAGGCATTCTCTTCAAAGACGGATCGGTGACGGGGCTACAGAATGCAATTTCATCCTTCGAATCCTGGGAGACTGACTTTTCCCCAGAAACAGCTCGCAACCAAGCCGCACAATTCTCGGTGAAACGATTCCAACTGGGCTTCTCGGACGCAGTCGTGAAACATGCACCCTTTCATCTGCGCGAGGCAATCGAAGAGCGTTTGACTGAGGTTGGAACTCAGAGACTCAGTAACTAGGTATAAATACCGGAAGCAATTGAGTGACCGACCACGTGACAAAGTTGTTGTTTATCTCTGTGCGAGCAGACCTTGGCGGTGGTCCAGAGCACCTGATGCAGTTGACCAGTGCATTAGGCTCCCGAGTAGAAGCCTATATCGCCTGCCCCGATGAGGAGCCGTACGCAACGCGATATAGCAGCCTGCCTAACGCTACCGTGTTGCCGTTGCTGCCACATCGACAGTTCACGCTAACAGCAGTGTTTACCTTACTGGGCATCATCAAAAAGAAAGAAATTCAGATAATTCACAGCCACGGCAAAGGTGCAGGCGCCTACTCAAGAATCCTTGGCCTGTTATCCAAAACGCCTGTCATCCACACATTTCATGGTGTGCATGTTGGATCATACAACGCGCTAAAAAGAGCGGCTTATTGCCTCTATGAACAAGCACAGGGCGCACTAACCAAAAAAATTATAGCGGTATCAGCCGGCGAGCGAATGGAGCTCGTCGAGCACCTTGGCATCACGAGCTCAAAAATATGCGTAATCGAAAATAGTGTGGAAGGCTCATCTAACCCGAAGATTTCGATTGGGTCTTTTCGAAGTCCACTTCGGGTCTTAAACGCGAACCGATTTGATTTTCAAAAAAATCCAGAGGACATATTTTCGATTGCTAAGGAGGTCAAAAAACGGGCACTGCCTGTCAGGATAACTGTGATAGGAACGGGAGAGCGACTGGAGGAATTTCGACGCCTAGTTGTCGATGAAGAATTGCAACCCTACATCGATTTACATGGCGGCACCGATAAGCCCCGAGAAATCATGAGAGAGTCCGACGTCTTTCTATCGACTTCGCGATGGGAAGGCATGCCGCTAGCCCTCCTCGAAGCGATGTCTGAGGGCTTGGTCCTAGTGGCAAGTAACGTGACCGGTAACAAAGACATCCTGGAACAAGGTCCAGCGGGCCTACTGTTCGATCTTCATGACATAGATACTGCCGTTCAGCACCTGAGCTGGATAATAGACAATCCCTCAGAAGCGAGTGATCTGGGTGCGCGCGGTCCAAACGTGATCGAGTCACACTACTCGATCGAAGCCATGGCAGAAAAAACACATGCGCTCTATCTTGAGGTCATAACAAATTCACGAAAATAGTCGTACCATGATGACGTCATCGCCTGCGAGTCGGTCACAGTTGTACTATCAACCCAAAAAACACCCACTGCTGTCAGTCTTACTATTCTTCGTAATGCTCGGTCTGTTCAGGTCGATTGGGCACATTCCTATCTTTATTGGCTACGTCGCAGGTGCCGCGGGCCTAGTCTGGCTGGGACTCAACAGACGTATCACAAAACAGTTCTTGCCAACCTATTTATTGGTCATCTGGGGCGCACTATCCGCGGTCAATAGTGGCCTTGGATTTACAAACTACCTGCAGCTTTTATTAGTAGTTGGCGGGGTGGGAATCGCAGAGATCATAGCGCGCACTGAGCCTGAGGAACTCGCGAGAGGCATATCACGCTATTGGGTTTGGCCAATCCTAATCGTCACAGGGATTGAATTCATATTTTTCGCACTCGATATGGGGCAGCGAACCCGGGTAATTAATGAATCCGTAACCGCTGGTTTATTAAATGAAACCACCTGGAGTCTCCCGCGGCTAATGGGGTCGATGGGGGGATCCGCCTATTCGGCCACTATGCTCGGCGCACTCGCCTGCTTTTGTTGGGTTGAACAGCGCAAGAGAACTGCCGCGATCCTCGCAATAGTGTCGCTATTCATGGTAAGCAGAGGGCCACTAATTGCGCTCCTAGTCGCCTTGATGTTCCAAGCCTTTAGAGAACAGAAAATCTCGAGATGGGGAGCAACAGCCCTTTTGGGAGTATGCATCGGATTTCCCTTAATGATTTGGCAATTGGAGCAAAGCCTATCTTGGGAACAACAAATTTTTCTGATTCAGATCAGTTCCTCGCGCTTCTTACACTATCTTAGCTTCCTAGATTTTGGGTTGGAAAATCCAATTTTTGGAATTGGCTACTCTAACTGGCGAGGGGTGTATGAGGAGTATTTTTGGGGAGACGGGTTCCAATACTTACTCGAATCAAACAACGTAGGACTCATCAGAGAAGCGCACAATCTAATGCTCGACGTCTTTGGCGAATTAGGCGTTGTCGGGTGGCTACTAGCAGCTTGGCAGGTCGCCACAATGGGGTTCATCGCAATTCGCGGCGATGCTCGTCATGGCGCGATGTTCGTCTATACCACTACCTGCTTCCTATTTTTATCTGGATTTTCCAGCTGGTCTTTCTGGTTCACCAATGGTGTATTGCTGGGACACCATCAGCGTCAGAGGGCTCGCGCTCAAGAGTCAAAAAGCACTCGACAAGGAATGCGCTGATGTCAAGCGCGAGTGACACCCTCTTTCACAAGGCTCTTAAAGTACGTTAACCGGGAGCTTTCCAACTCGACAAATCACGCCGAATCAAGGCCTCGAGCTCGACAACATCGCTGTGGAAAGAAGCATATAGCTCTCGCTCAAATTCTGCCGAAATAGCACGCCGTTTAGAACTAACCCTGAGCATTGATTTAACAGCGTCTATGATCCATGGACGTCTGAGTCGTGCCCATCGTCGGAACCTGAACATGGGCTCTTCCAAAAAGCGTGGAGGTCTCAGAATAAAGTCTGCAAACCATTCGAAGCGATGCTTGTGAGAGGGATTTACGACGGGGAATACAACTCGTCCGTCATCATGAAGGTCCAGAAATTTAAGAACCTTTCGATAGACTTCTGCTGGGTCCTCCTTGAGGTCATCCAGAAGCAAAACCAGAACCTGCTCCGTTGGCACCACAGTCTGTAGCCTTTTAATTTGCGGAGAAAATGTCGCAAGGTCCTGATACTGCAAAAACTGCTCAGCAACGCAGCTTCGCGGGATTCTCTGACCAGATTTTCGAGCGCTCTGCAATCGCCAAGCCGTCTCGAAATTCGGTTCATCCTCATTGCGTGCCCATACTTGTTCCATATGGTAAGCGTGAACCACCTGCACTGGGTTTCGGAGCATTACGATAAATTTGGCTTTTGGGTTGAGGCCGATCGCATTACTCACTGCGTTCTTCGACGCAAGGTAATTGGTAGAGCCCTCTCCGATGGATTGATGGATACGCGGATCGGCGTCTTGAAACAACTTCAAATAATCATCCAGTTCTCGCAACAAATGCTGCTCTTTCAATTTTGGATAGTCATCGGAAAGATAAAACGGCTCTTTAGGCTCCGAGAAAAACACAGCGGGGTGTTCGCTTAAGTAGTGCCCCAGGGCTGTGGTTCCGCACTTAGGTGCGCCGATAATGAAAAAATTTGGCCTAATCAATTGCTTAGCACCTATCGATCCTAGTTCGCCATGCTTGCCTGATACGATAGAAAACTTTGGCGGGGCGCTTGGGTAATAAGGCAAGCCAATGCATCGTCGTTTTGAAATAGTGGACCGCCCGTCTTTTACGACTCAGGAGACGTAAATTTGCGACTGCTTTTTGGATCTCCTGCTCAGTTTTGTTCACTGAAAAGTAAGGGGCGTATCCTGCAGACGTCAAACTATCGCCCAGCAACGCTTCTATTGCCATCCCAGTATGTTCCGCGAGTTCAAATTTCCAGCTATCGCTACGATTGCTGTCCGCACTCGCATTTGCTCTGGGATGAAGATTGCTCTCTAACGCCGATAAGTTAAGCCCAGCAGATTCGGATTGACGCACGCCGAAGTGACGTTCGATAAGTCCAGTCGCATAAGCGTCGTCACTTACAAGCTTTTCGAATAATACTTTGACAGCCTGGCTGCTCCTCTGATCGCGTAGGCGCAACGACGCCAATCGGTACTGCTTCCATTCGTCAAGCGCGCGCAGCGGGTCTCCGCCAGCCATGGGCCCCCCGTAGGAATACACTGTTTTAGTGGTCGACATTGAATTAACCACACCTCGAGGATCTCGCAGTACCTCTATCAAATTTGCATCGGGGAACACGTCAAGTAGCTCAGTCATTTGATAAATAAGACGCCCATTTTTTACTAAAAAGTGAGAGCCAGTGGTTCCATGAGTTCGCCGGTAAGCCTCGAGCACGCCACAGAACACAGCCCTTCGCCCGCGACCCGACAACTCTTGGGCTAGTAATTGCTGCTGCCCCAAACAGAATCCCAAATTGTCAAACTGGATGTCTTGTGAAAATAACCTCTGCAAACCATTAGGCGACAGGGCCATACACTGCGCTTCGGTCATGCCCAAAAGCATCTGCGGCAAACGAAATTCAGGAAGCACAACAACATTCTCCGCCCACTTAGCTACCTGGCTAGCAAAAAACGTGGAGCCCGAGCGAGCACAATAGAGTAAGAAGCTAATCTTCAACGTTCTTCCAGTGAAACTTTCAATATCAAGATTTCATTCAGTTGCACCATCTAATCTAGGCGACCTACAGATATCCATTATGTTTTAAAAAGGTTTCGGCCCCGAACAAAGTTATCGCGCGTTCGTAAAATGCTTTTTGCTCCTGCTCTGACATAGTAAGGGGCTCCTTAGTCTTCCGGGACTGAGCTGACGATCTGGATCGGATACTCGACCTTGCTGCCAGTTTAGCCGACCAGTTCGGATCCATGGCGGACAAAAACTCTAGCCCGGCGAAGTCGCCGTTCGCTAAGTCCTCGTATCGAATAATTGAAACGGCAGAGTCGTCTTTCTCGATTAAGGGAAACCATCGGATAAATAACGTGAGCATACGTCGCTGAAATTCATTCCCAGATGCCAGAACGGTTTCACATAGTTCTAATGCCTCGCCGGGCAATCGTTTCCTGACCTCTGAGTGCGCCACACAATACGCCAGCTTTTCCTGTGTTCGAAAAAAGTTCATTTGTGACTTAATCGTATTCAGGGGGTGGCGAAGCAGGTAAAGATTTCTAGCTCCGTATCGGTTTGCATACCATGCGGAAACCCAGGGCGTATTCGCCCACTTCGAAACAACTGAAACCGTACTTGCGCCCATTCCCGCTGAATCAAAATTGACACTGCCCCCACGCCGCAATGCAAATACGTCATCTAGATAATCAGCAGCCTCTTCCATTTCTGAGGCCGTGAAATATAAAGGCCGGAGCTCAAAACCATAGAGCTTTGCGTAGGCAAATCCGTTCCGCTCGATTAATGGGTCTTGGACAACAACGGTATTGCTCAGACCAGCTAGCATCTCAATTAGCCAAGTAGAACCAGATCTGGGCTCGAAGGTGATAACCACAGGCTGTAGCAACTCCGTAGCAGCCAAAAAACGAAGAAAACGTATTTCTTTAAGCGCTATCCGAGCCGTATTTTTGAGATACCAGTCAAACCCAGCGTTACCAAATGCAGATGTTTTGCTCTTTCTCCTGGACATAGGCTTTAGACCGCGTTTCGAGACCTGATATAGCGCATGCCAGATCGAAACGAGCCCCAGATGGAGGTGACTTCGAGACCAGAAATCATGAGAATCCTGGGAAGATTCATCGAATCAATTCGTCCATTGACGACGCCTTTGGGTAATTCCCCCCAACAAACCATCGTTGGTATTTCCCATTTACAATGCGGAGAGAGGCCTCCGTAAAATAATCGCTGATTTTCAATCTGCTGGACTTGCGAGAGCGTTGCTTGAGAGATGGCATCTCGCCAGCATCGATTCGATTTTTCAGGCTGCTAAGATCCAGCCGATCTGCCAAATCTCTCAAATCGGTGACTAATTCTTCAAACCTGATTACTGCATCCACCCGATTACTGCCCTGCACATCGAAATATATATTTTGATTTGAATTTTTTTTCACGCTTTTCAAAAATAGTTGCTTCAATCGATCAGGGTTGCGCTGATGAACTTCCAAAGCCTGCTCGACCGACAAATACTTTTGATGAAAAAACGAGACTGCCGCGTCATAAGGATCCCTAACCGAGGCTACAACCAGACAACGCTCAAACTGATCTTTACCAAGCCGGTTATAAATCGCCTGCAACGGCATATGATTATAAAAACGGCACCACGGGGGCCGCCACTTACCCCGAAAACCTACTATGCCCGAGGGCGTGATGATCTCTCGAGTCGAATGTGCAGAGTGCTGCAGTTCCGATTTATCCACGCAAAAATCCTGCAGCAGAACCTCAATGGTGGTCCCTGCAGTTTTTTTTGTTTTAACAAATATGAATCGATGCTCTTTTGACCACAGCATCATTGCTGCCCTTTCACAAGCGAATATGGGGTAACCCAGGGTTTGATTTGCGAACCACAACGTCAGACAACCAGGGCCGCGCCCAGTCTACTAAAAATCGACTCAACGAGACAGGCGCAAAAGCGCGGTGATGGTCGTGTTGATTCCGACACGCCGCCAAGCCAAGTATGCTGCCAGTGAGGCCGTCGCGGCGAGCTCGAACGCCACCGATACTGCGGCACCCCTTGCGCCAAACAAAGCAGTCATCGGAATTAAAAGCGCTAGCGCTAGTCCACTGGTAACCAGTGATAGTCGCAAGAACAGTTCTTCCTGATTCATCATTTGAAGCACCGCACTCGCAGGCCCAACCAAGACCTTCAACAAATAACCCGTTGCGAGAATCAACAAAAGCTCATTTCCTAAAGAAAAGTCAGGTGAAAAAAATCCCAAAATATCTGAACCAGCGAACCAAAATATAGCGATCAAAGCGATAGCAATAAAGCTCGAAAATGTTGTAATCACTGAACATATAACCGAAGCCTCGGCCGTGTTCTTCCGCTCGAAAGCTCTAGATAAAAGCGGCCTGCATAAAATATTAGCGCCCACGGTCACAAGATTTACCGCGATCGCTAGTCGAAATGCTGCAAAATACTGGGCAGCACTCTCCACTGATAAGTAAATGCCAACCAACACCACCGCTAAGTTGGCTGTTGCCGCTCTGACTAGGCTTGTCGACCAGAAAGCTCGCGCAGCCCTATTCCATGTTGGCGTCACTCCCTTTATCGAAGCACCGACCCCCAGTCGCGCGCCCTTTAGACTTGGCTCCAACGCCCATTGCGAGAGACCTCCTAACGCCAAGACCACCGCCATGAATAGGATCAGCTCTGTAGCGGTAGAGATCGATAACACCTGTATTATTGCAGCGCCGAAAATGGCCAACGAGGCCAGATGCCACAAAACGTCGCGCAACAGCAATGCGGCGAGTATTCGACCAAAGCCTCTCAACACATGCGCTTGAAACTCGACTAGGGCGAGCACTATTGCCAACCCGACAGTAGCAATAGCAAGGTTTGGCGATAAGTGCCCAAGATCGAATCGTGACAGCAGCAAATAAAGCAGGCCTAGCGAGACCACGCCCCCAAACACAAGAGTGTATCCTCGGCCAATGAGTTGAGCCGCTAACTCTCCGTCTCCCCGCTCTTGATAGACGGGAACAAATTTTAGCATTAAGAGTCGTTGACCGAGGCTTCCTCCCAACACGAGTAATGTAGCGGTGCTAAACGCAATACCAAAGAAGCCAAACTGGGTCGAGTCCAACACGCGAGCCGCCAACAAAAAGGTCACAAAAGACAGCCCAGCCGCCGCCGCCTTCAGGCCGAGCGCGACAATACTGCCGCTGATTACTGTCTGGACGATGCCGAGTTGTGGTGCGTCGGTCATTGACTTATAACCTTAGTAGAGCGCTTATTTTGTGGGCGAGACTTTTCAAAGCTAATTACATCTCACGATGTCTGTTAACAAACCCCACCAAGCTGTTAATGGACCTCGCCCGTATTGTCACGGTCGGCTCATTTGCCAAGTAAGTTTGACAACTTCTGAGCCCTAAGAATTGCATTCTCGGATATCGTAACCAGGTATAGCTTTGTTGTAAGGGTCGCAGCGGCACACTAAGTCTACTCGATGAACTAGCCACTCGAATTCGACGAAGCACGTTTCCTAACTGGCGAGAGGAATGCCTTAGCAGAAGCTGCGATTTATTCACGGTTAACCATGCTTTTTATTGAGCGTAGAACCTTGTCCTGCCACCAATCTCGGTTCGATATGTACCACTCCACCGTTTTACGTAGACCGGACTCAAACGTTTCTTCAGGCACCCAGCCGAGGTCTTTCTCGATCTTTGAGGCGTCAATAGCGTAACGCACATCGTGGCCCGGACGATCATCAACGAATTTGATGAGGTCGCGATAGCTTTGCGGTTTGCCCTCATTCATTGGCACCAAGTCATCTAATACATCACAAATTGCGTGTACAACATCGATGTTTCGCTTTTCATTGCGCCCACCAATGTTGTACGTCTCACTCAATCTACCCGTGATCGCTGCAGCTACCAATGCACGCACATGATCCTCTACAAAGAGCCAGTCCCTAATCTGATCACCCCGACCATAAACTGGGATTTGCTTTCCCTCTAGTGCATTAATAATCGTCAATGGGATGAGTTTTTCGGGATGATGATAAGGGCCGTAGTTATTTGAACAATTAGTTATCACCAGTGGCAGCCCGAAAGTGCGACCCGACGCGGTGACTCGTGGTTAAAAAATATGCCATTGCATGCATACATGCCGTAGCCTCGCGATAATTTACAGCGATCCAATAGGCATAAAGCTTAGCAACGCCGTAAGGAGAGCGAGGATGAAACGGTGTGGTTTCCTTCTGCGGGGTTTCCTGTACCAATCCATAGAGCTCTGATGTCGATGCCTGGTAAAACTTAGTTTTCTGCTCAAGACCGAGAAAACGAATCGCTTCCAGTAGCCGCAGCGTCCCGATCGCATCAACATCAGCCGTGTATTCAGGCGCTTCAAAACTCACCGCCACATGACTTTGTGCGCCGAGGTTGTAAACCTCGTCGGGCTCAATCTCTGACAGCAAACGAGTTAGATTCGATGTGTCACTGAGATCACCGTAGTGAAGCTTAAACTGCGCGTTATCAACGTTAGTATCTTCGTAAATATGGTCTACACGCGCTGTATTAAACAGTGAAGAACGGCGCTTAATGCCGTGTACCTCATAACCTTTATCGAGCAGAAACTCAGCAAGATACGACCCGTCCTGCCCAGTTATCCCCGTAATTAATGCTTTCTTCATGCAGCCCCCTGTCGCAAGCCCATTAATCTTACCACTAACAGGTCTCAACTCGTGTTTGGAGTCAGGCGCAGCTCAACTCAACTCTTCTAGAATGAGACACAACCTACCAGGGTCCACCCAAATCAAGGAGCGTTGTTTGGCGGTACGCGCGACCCCACTCAGATTTTTTAAGCGCCAGTAGACTTCACATAACGAAGTACTCCGTTTAACGCTCAATCCGCGTTAAGCCGAACATCGAACGCCACGATGTTGTTAGGGGTTAACAGCCCTAGCTCGAGACACACCGTATAGAAGCTCGTGACAGAAAAGTCTCCAATTTCTTCGCTGGTATGCACAAGCGTTAGCTCATTACACAGTTGCCCAAGTGCCGCTTTGGAGACCTCCTGCAATAGTGCAAAAGAACGGTAGTAATCCGCCAGAGGTGGCTTATCCAGGTGCTCGCGGCTTTTGTTCTTCTCAGCAAGCAATGTGTCTACTGCCGTCTCGATCAGCAACACTGTGCCCGGATGATCCTCCTCTAAGCGCTCAACGAGTTGAGAGTAACGCGCCTCCATGACTACATTGTCGCGATCTGCATTGGGTGCGTGGTAGCTCGCTATGTCTTCATCTAAGACGATCAACCCGCGCTCTAGACCGAGTTCGGTCGCAACCAGGGGGGTGATAGCTGAAATACCCCGTGGCTCAAGGGGATCGCCCTGAACGATAAGTAATGGCGGCTTCGATGGCGGGTGCAGTCGCCAGTGTGATTGAACTGACTCCACAACGTCCTGAGCTACGCGCTTGGGATCACGCGTATCGTAGCCACCCATACCCTCGACAAACAGTGGATGATGATGCTCGAATCGTTTCATGGGTGTCATGGTGACATGTTGCGGGCTAAATCGGCGCGATCATTATTGAAAGGATAGGCGATAACGTTGATGTAGCATTCCTGCGGTAAAGGCCGCTGTTGACCATAACATATCGCCATAGAGGGAAAGCCCGGCGATGACCTTCAGTGTGTTGAAAGCGTTGCTTTCAATCACTTCGTGACGCCTACGGCGCACCGGCTGCCGCACCTTCGGTGCAGGCGCTGTGGTCTCAGCCAAGGAGCGTAAGCGACTGCTTTAGGGTGCACATACTCCGCTTCGCTCCGTCATAGGGGAAGAGATATGGCAACGCATCCCAAATAAAAAAGGGCCACCCGCTGGGTGACCCTTTTCTATTTAGAAGCCTGGCGATGACCTACTCTCACATGGGGAAGCCCCACAC
>CENU01025194.1_pt1 | contig 10832 bp, 9 predicted proteins | sample 361331 | NCBI WGS metagenome assembly CENU01 (sample SAMEA2619766, study PRJEB7988) | marine metagenome | isolation source: saline water (ENVO:00002010), including
CTGTCGTAATCTGCCACTCCGGAATAAAAACGTGTTAGTAACACACCTGCAGACTGCGTACAAAACTCTTGCAGCATCGCACCGGGCACCACCGGCGCACCGGGAAAATGCCCTGCCAAATAAGGCTCATCTCCGCGGTGAAGCTTTACCCCGCACACATGCTTATCGGTCAATTGATCCACACGATCCACCATTAAATAAGGCTCACGATGGTGCAATAGCACCTTCACTTCATCACGATTCAGTTGCATCCGGAAAGTTTGGTAAAAGGCCGGAACCGAACATCAAGAACAGCCGCATAACGGGCATGCCAAGTATCCGTCGTAGAAAAGCCAAACTCCTCGGTCAGTGATTCCGTCACATCCAGAGCATCCACCCGGCTAAGCTGCCATGGCTGGTGCAAGACATCCCCCCGGTAGAACACCCCGGACTTCTCAGTAAAAAGCGAATACCGCTCCACCAACCAGCGATCCAACGAATCCGAAACACACGGAGCACCCACCCGGGCAGATAGTTGCAGGGAATTAGCCGATGCAAAGGTATACTTACCATCCTCACAACTACCACGCAGCCAGCGCAATCGATAGGGGAGATGAAAAAACGTCCGCGCGATCCACTGCCCTAAAAGGTTGTCCGTATCCAAAGTAAAAAAATAAATACCCGGTTGCCCCTGATAACGCACATAAGTTCGCAAGTTAAGCTCCCGCAGCCGCACCCATCGAAAGCCCGGCGTACCGGGAAACCGGATATGCGACATAAAAAAAGGGACCACACTAAGCCAAGCATGACCATCCAGCACATCCACTTCTAGCCCAGCAGGCAGCTGTGATTGCACGAGCTCCGGCTTCACCGGACAACTCAGAAAAAGTAGGTCTGTCCAACGCTGGGCAATCACCCAACGCTTCACACGATCACTTTTATTTGAACAACTTTGCACGCTGACTTATCCAACAACTAACGGAAAACTAACGGAAACGAATCCACAAGCTACCCAAGAAGAGTTAAAAGTTACAGTTTTTTCCTCCCCCAGCCATTTTAACTTTTACTACCTGCCAGCAGCCCACAATCTTCAGATAAGATGCCTCAAAAAGACCGCGAATTCGTTCACTTGCACGTCCACACAGACCACAGCCTGCTTGATGGATGCTCGCGCACGGACCGCCTCTGCCAGCGTGCTTCTGAACTCGGCATGAAAGCACTGTCCATTACCGACCACGGAGTACTCTATGGCCTCACCAGCTTCTTCAAGCAGGCTAAAAAATACGGCATTAAGCCCCTCCTTGGTTGCGAGATCTACCTCGTTTTCGAAGACCAGCTGGGAGAAACAAAAGAAAAACGCACAAAACAGAAGTCCTACCATATGGGTCTTCTCGCACGCAACTTTACGGGCTACCAAAACCTCTGTAAAATCGTCTCCCGCGCCCACACGCAGGGCTTCTACTACAACCCACGCACCGACCTGCAAACCCTTGCCGCACACAGTGAAGGGCTCATCGGCTTTTCCGGTTGTCTCGCCGCAGTCATCCCTCGTCTCCTCGCTGACGGTGACTACGAAAAAGCCCGTGCCGCCGCCCGCACTTTCATCGATATATTTGGCAAAGAATATTTCATTATCGAATTGATGGATCACGGCATCGAAAAACAACGCCGCATCATCCCTGACCTCCTCAAAATCGCCAGTGAATTTGACCTCAAAGTAGTCGCCACTAACGACGTACACTATGTCAAAGACACCGATTGGGAGCCCCACGATTCCCTCCTCTGCATCCAGACCGGGTCCATGATCCGTGATGAAAAGCGCATGCGCTACGATGCCCGGCAGTTCTACCTCAAGTCCCGCGAGGAGATGGACCTCGCTTTCAAGGAAATACCGGAGGCCGTTACCAATACTTCCGCTATCGCCGAAATGTGTGATGCCGACCTCCCCTTCGGAGAAGATCACTATCCAGTCTATCAGCGGCCGATTGAACTGCAGGACGGGCGCGACCACACAAACTTTGACCGCATCCTCGACATCTATGTCGAAAAACAAAATGCCATCCTCATCCGGGACAAAAAAGAACCAATCACGCTGGATGATGAACGCCGCGAAAGCCTCAAAAAGAATGGTCTCTTCCTCTTTGAGCTCTGCAAGACCGGCCTAAAGGATCGCTACGGCACCGACTACGACACCTGCCGCGCCAATTGGGCAAAAGCCTCTCCCGCGGACCAACGCTACTGCAATCAACTCGATTACGAGATCGCCATCATAGCCGGAACCGGATTTGTCGACTACTTCCTTATCGTCTGGGATTTCATCCACTGGGCACGCCAACAAGGTATACCCGTCGGACCCGGTCGTGGTTCCGGAGCCGGTTGTATTGTCGCCTATGTCCTCCGCATTACCGACATCGATCCACTCAGCTTCGGTCTCCTCTTTGAACGCATGCTCAACCTCGAACGCGTATCCCCCCCCGACTTTGATGTCGATTTCTGTATGCGTCGGCGCGACGAAGTTGTCGAATATGTCCGCGAAAAATATGGCAGAGAACGAGTCGCTAACATTATCACCTTCGGCACATTCGGCGCGAAAATGGTCGTACGCGACCTTGCCCGGGTTAACGAGATCGAGTTCTCCGAGGCCAACAAACTGGCCAAGATGATTCCCGAGGAGATTAATATCTCTCTCGATGATGCCGTATCAAAATCCCCCGAACTCCAACAGGAAGTAGCGAATAACTCGGTCGCACGCAGCATTGTCGAGCAGGGTCGTATTATTGAAGGTATGGTCCGCAACACAGGCAAGCACGCTTGCGGTGTGATCATTGCCGACCAGGAGATTACTAACCTCGTGCCTGTCACCTTGCAGGAGGGCGATCTCACTACCCAATACCCCAAAGGCCCCTGCGAAGACCTTGGACTCCTCAAAATGGACTTCCTTGGACTGAAGACCCTTACCGTCATAGACGACGCGCAGAACAACGTTCGCCGCACCCGGAGCATGCCTGACTTTGAAATCGAAAAAGCCCCGCTCGACGATGCCGCGGCCTACACTCTACTCAACAGCGGCCGCACTACCGGAGTCTTTCAACTTGAATCCAGCGGCATGCAGCAACTCTGTCGGCAAATTGGGCTCAGTTCCTTTGAAGAAATCATTGCCCTCATCGCCCTCTACCGTCCCGGCCCCATGCAGTTCATACCGGACTTCGTAAAAGGTAAAAAAGACCCCTCCACCGTTCAGGTGCCCCATCCCCTGCTAAAAGAACTCGTCGAGGAGACCTACGGCGTCCTGGTCTATCAGGAACAGGTCATGCAGGCCGCTCAGATCATTGCCGGCTATACCCTTGGTGGAGCCGACATTCTCCGTCGTGCCATGGGCAAAAAAATTCAGGAAGTGATGGATGCCCAGAGGGACGTCTTCATTCAAGGAGCCGAAGAAACGAATCAGATCGATCGAGAAAACGCCGAATCCATCTTCGCCCTTCTGGAGAAATTTGCCGAGTATGGCTTTAACAAATCCCACTCTGCGGCCTACGCCATGCTCAGTTACCGGACTGCCTACCTCAAGGCAAACTACCCGGTCGAGTTCATGGCAGCCGTCCTCACCTCCGAGCAGGGCAATGCCGATAAAATCGCCCACTTTCTCGACGAGTGCACCGCCCTACAGTTGCCCGTCCTCAGCCCCGATGTAAACGAATCCAGAGCCACTTTTACACCTGTCCTCGAAGGCGATTCCAGCAGTATTCGCTTTGGTTTAGCGGCAATCAAAAGTGTCGGCGAAGGCGCTGCTGAAGCAATCATTAGTGAGCGCAGTGAAAACGGCCCCTACAAAGACTTTCGCGATTTCATCGCCCGCTGCCTCGAATCCGCCGTCAACCGGCGTGTCATCGAGGCACTTGTCAAGACTGGCGCCTTCGATTCCTTCGGCTACGATCGCGCCCACCTCCTGCACGACCTTGACCCGGAAATCGCAGAGGCCGAAGTCATCGCACAAGATAGGAAAGGTGGCCAAACCACCCTCTTTGGGGGGATGGATCAGGTAGAACTCTCCACCCAAATACCCGCCGGCATTGAGCCCATGCCGAAAGCGGAAAAGCTCGAATACGAAAAAGAGCTCCTCGGCTTCTACCTCTCTGGTCATCCCATGGATGCCTATGCCGGACTCGATCAAGCCATCGACACCTTTGCCACGATCGAAGAGCGCACCCATCTTGACGATCGCAGTCCTTACCGCCTCTGCGGCATCATCGCTAATCTGCAGGTTAAATATACTAAAAAAGACAACCGCCAATTTGCCGTATTCCATCTCGCTACCCGCAGCGAGACCCACGAAATCCTTATGTTCTCAGACGCCTATGAGCGGAATCGCAACCGCCTAGAAAATGGTATCCTGGCACTCATTATTGGACAAACCAGCCGACGAAACGGCGAGACCGGGCTCCATGGTCACGAGGTGTACGATCTGCAAACCTCGCTGCCCCGCCTCATCCAACGCATTCATTTCATCCTCCATCCCAATAAAGAATCCGCCGCATTCCTCACCCTGCTCAGAGAGACGATTGACGAAGAGTACAACCAGAGCAAAAATGGAGAACGTCAAAATACACACAACACGGAAGTCGCTGTCAGCTTCCTTCTCGATGGTGAAATCGTTGAAAGCAATGCCTCCAAGGCACTGACCATTGCAATCGACGGAAATAATTATCGCAAATTACGACGTCATCCCGCTCTGGCGGGCCTGCGTATCGAAGCCACCCCCCAAGCACCGGTTGACTTTCGGCCCCAATGGGAGAAACGCCGTTCTTACTGAGAAAAGCGAAGCAGAGGCCGCCTCTGAAAGCCACCATCCATGCCCATCCGCAGACAAATCGCGTATAGCTTCCGAGAGAAATTCCGCACTCAGGAGTTCTGGCTTCACGCTTTGCTGTACGCCTGCCTTGGCCTCGCCTTCTGGCCAATTACCCAATGGATTGCCACGACCGCTCAAGAACAGAGCCGTATCTTTCATGCCCTGATTGTCTTAGGCTTAGCGACCCTCCTTCTTGTTCGCTTCGGCGGAATCCAGATCCGCGAACCCCTTTCTCTCCATCGTGATGCCCGCCGCTCTCTCATCGCTGCGTACGCAATCCTACTTCTTAGCTATCTCGCCAAGCAAATCCTCCAGGCATCGACAACTGAGCCACTCATCCTTGGCCTTTCTCTTCTGCAAATCCCTGCCTACTGCCTCGCTATTGCATCACTCGCTCTCTTTGTTTTTGGACAAAGCATACGCCGTATTATTTTTACCGTTAGTGGCACCCTCTGCGCTTTTCTTCTTTTCAGTACCTTTATGGAGCCCCTCGATTGGCCCCTACGAGGGCTTGCCGGACAATGGAGCCAGACCCTCCTCGAACTCCTCGGGCAAAGCACCGCCCTCAGTCTTGTTCGCGGCGAACAAGACCTCCCAATCCTCATCCTCCAAGTTAACGGAAACCCCTACCAAGTCGCCTCCGAATGCAACGGTTTTGGGGTTATCCTGACAAGCCTGCTCCTCAGCGTCCTGCTCGCCCTCTACCGTCGACTCAACCCCTTTGACACTGCCTGCAACATCGTCGCCGGAATAACCCTCGGCTTCCTCATCAATACCCTGCGTATCATCATTATTATCCTCCTTGCACCGCATATGATGTCTCAATACATGCTCATGCACGAAATTGTCGGCGGTCTTACCTACTGGGGTTGCGTCATTGCAGTCTGGTGGATCCTAAACGGACCGGTTCGCGAGGAAGCCTAGTCACCAGAGGTTCTGTCCTTCGCCCATTCACCAATGGCTCGCAAATCCAGCTTGCCCGTTGCGAGCCTTGGAATCACCTCTACCCGAACAATTTCCCTCGGTATCCAGAGATTGCTAAATCCTGCTTCCAAAAGTTTCGCCCGGACAGACTCGATCTCCAATTCAACCGCTGAGAGCAAGACCAATGCCTCTCCCTTGGCCGCATTCGAACGTGCCGAAACCGCAAGAAGAGGCACCTCGGATTCTGTCCAACCATATGCTTCATTCAAAGCCTGCTCAATCGTGCCGTGCGGCACCATCTCTCCGCCAATCTTAGAAAACCGCGAAAGCCGGCCCTCAATAAATAAGTAACCATCATCATCGATTCGCGCTAAATCACCGGTGATGAACCAACCATCGCGGAGCACCTTCGCCGTTTCTTCCAACTCTTCCAAATACCCCTCGAAAATATTCGGGCCCTGTAAGGCCAAAATCCCAACAGAACCCGGCTCTGTTTCCATCATCGTTTCCGCGTCCAGAAAACGCGCCGACATACCAGGCAATAAGCGACCGACCGAGCCTCGACAATTTGCTTTCGGTGTATTCACGCTGACCACCGGAGATGTCTCCGTTAACCCGTAGCCCTCCAGATAAGCCCCGCCAAACCTTTCCTCCCAAGCATCCGCAAAACCCTCCGGTGTCTTTTCTGCCCCCGCCACGACATAGCGCAAAGATCGTAACTTTTCTGCTCCCACTCGTTTCAAATAAGGCCTCAAAAAAGTTGGCGTACCGATTAACACAGTGACCGATTCCTCCTCAATCGCCTCTGCCGCCTTCTTTACTTCTAATGGGGATGGCAAACTCACAATCCGGCAACCCACTAAAATCGGGCACCATAAGGTCACCGTAAATCCGAAACTATGAAACACTGGTAAATTCGCCAGTACCCGCTCATTCTTTGTGATCAATCCTGCCGAGGAAATCTGCTCACAATTGCCCAGAATATTCCGGTGGCTCAAAACGACTCCCTTCGGATCACCCGAACTGCCACTCGTAAATAGCAGGCCCGCTTCCCCGCTCCCACCCTCTCGGGGCAAACGCAATAACGCCGCCATCCAAACTGCAGGCAGACAACGAATCCCCGCGAGCAATGACAGCGCCCTCCATTTCGGTAACTTCTTCAAAGCAACGGCCACATCAAGCACCGATACATCCTCTGGCCAGGGAAACTCCGGCATCCGTGACCGTACCGCCTCCGCCGTGAGCAAGCAATCGAGGTCCGCCTTCTCCATGCATGCCCGCACAACAGATGCCCCCAGTGTAAAATTTAGATTTACCGGCACCTTGCCCGCCAGCAAAACCGCAAGATTCGCGACGCATGCACCCATGCCAGGCGGAAAAACAATGCCGACTCTTCGTTTATTCGTCTCTTGGCCAATCCGGCGAGACAACATCCAAGCCAGTGTCAGAAGGAAACCCCTGCGTACCTCGCGCCGGCGAGACATCCGATCCACTAAAAACAAATCCCCGGGAGCCTTGGCCAGGGCCAAAAAGCACTCCCGCGCAAGATGCCCACCCGTGTTCATCCATCCTCCTCGATCACTTCCTGCTCCTTCCTTCGCAGCTCTAAAACCGCCTCCAGAAGGGCTTCCTTCAACCCGACAAAACCTTCATCGGACACGCAGGAAATCGGATATACCGGATGGGGGCACTTCTTAGCAAAAGTCTTTAAATGCTCTGCCGCATCCGGTTCATCCATCTTATTGGCTGCTACCAGAATCGGCTTTTTCGCCAGCTTCGCCTTATAGAGCCGTATTTCACTGAGTAAGACACGATAGTCGCCCAACGGCTCTCGTCCGTCCGTGCCCTGCATGTCGATCATCACTAATAGTACCTTGCAGCGCTCCACATGCTTCAAGAAGCGATGACCTAAACCACGATTTTCACTCGCCCCCTGAATCAAGCCCGGGATGTCGGCCAATGTTATCCGCTCATATTTCTCCGGATACTCCAGCACACCAACCGTTGGAAACATCGTCGTGAAAGGATACGCACCCGTCTTTGGATGTGCGTTTGTAATCATGTTTAGCAAAGTCGATTTGCCCGCATTGGGAAAACCAATCAACCCAACATCTGCAATCGTCTTAATGACCAAGCGAAAATCACCCCCATCACCTGGCTTCCCCAAAGTAAACTCACGAGGCGCCTGATTCGTTGACGATTTGAAGGTCGTATTCCCCTTACCCCCGACGCCACCTTCCAAAATGCAAACCCGTTGCCCATCCTCGGTCACCTCAGCAATCATCTCATCCGTCTCTCGATCATAGAGAATTGTACCGACTGGCAACCGCAACTCCAGATCGCCACCCCCGGCTCCATGCTGATTACTCCCGCGCCCGGGTTCTCCATTCCCCGCCTTCCAGCCCGGTTTAAAATAATAGTCCGTCAAATCCGCCTTATTGTGGTCTCCGATTAGGTACACATCCCCACCACGGCCACCATTACCCCCGTCCGGACCGCCTTTCGGTTCGTACTTTGCCCTGCGGAAACTAAAGCAACCGTCCCCCCCGTTGCCTGCCTGCAGTGTGACCTTTACTTCATCGTAAAACATCCACCCTTTTCATCCCGACCGCCATCTGTTGCAACAGCAAATCAGCAGCGTCTTTTCTCCCAACCGATAAAATCGATGATAAACGACGGTTTAACCGATTCAAAGTTCGACCAACGAGACGGGATACCCGATGCTCAAAAGATGTCTCGAGCGCCCACAGTCGCGATCATTGATATCGGCAGTAATTCGATTAAACTACTGGTTGCACGATCTTCACCCAACAACAGCGGTATTGAAGTTCTTTACACCCATACCATTGAGACCCGTATCAGCTCCGGCATCAGTCAAGCACATCCCCGACTCTCTGCTCAAGCCATCGAGGCGGGCACTCGTACTGTCACAGAACTCCTCCGGCTTGCCCGCGCTTACCAGCCAGACGCCGTCCGCATCGTAGCCACCAGCGCAGTTCGCGATGCTCGCAATGGACAAGAATTTACTGAGCTAATAGAAACGCAGACCCACTACCGGGTCGACATCCTCGATGGACCCGAAGAAGCCCGCCTCATCGCGCGCGGCCTCGCTACCGACCCAGAGCTCTCGACCCTGAATGATTATCTTCAAATCGATCTTGGCGGAGGCAGTCTCGAAGTCATCCTCTTGCAAAAAGCACAAATCCAGCAGGCAATCTCCCTACAACTCGGTGCCGTTCGTCTCAGCGAACAATTCCTTCTAGACCGCGAAGCCCCGATCGACACAAACACCGCGTCAGCCATACAAACCCACGTTCGCAAGACCCTCGAAACATCCATTGACGGCAGCTTACCCAGCCTCCCGGTTGTCGCTACCGGTGGCGCAATTGTAATCACCCGAGCCATCCTCGCGGCAGAAGACGGACTCACTATCGAAAACCGATCCGCTTGCATGACAATGCAGGAAATCTCGCAACTTCGCCAACGGATTGGCGGGGTTCCCCTCCATGATCGCCTCGCTATACCCGCTTTACCCCCTGCCCGAGCAGACATTCTCCCTACCGCACTACTTACCATCGAGGCAGTCCTCGAGGTCGCCAACGCCGACCAACTTACCCACTCCTTCCACAATCTCCGCTATGGTATTGCTGCGGAACTACTGGAAAAACGCTAGTAAACAGCCGCGAAAGCAGCCACGAAGTAGGACTTCTACGACAACAAGGAAAAGAGGAAACCAAGAATATGAAACCGCTGAGCGGAAGTACTTGTTGTACTGGGACAAAGAGCCTACACCATTAAAACTCATCATTCTATTGATCCGCGTGCCTTTACAAGTCAAGGACTCGCGAGAATGTGCAAGCGGTCCTGCCACTGCCGATTCCTGCCAATGTCTTGCACGAGGGTCGACAGCACCCGCTTGGCTACATCCAGCACCGCGAGTTCGTGGTCGAAAAACACAATCGCTTCCTGGTTGAACCAGTCGATTTTTCCAGCTGGATCAATGCTAGCAGGTAAAGTACTCCCAATCAGCCGGACAAATACACGCTTGATAGATTCCTGATCCTCCACTGCAAGCCTCCGTGTCAAATACGGATTTACCACCAGTACCTGATGCCCCCCGCTAGCCTCTAGCACAGACTCAAAGCCAACAATTACAAAGCCGCGCTTGCGCAAGGCCTGCTCGACCACCGACTTTACCTCAGCAGCACGCGGTGCGGGCGAGTCCCAGACTAAGTTGCCGCCTAGCACTGTCCTGTGCTGCAGGGCATCGAGCGGCCGGCCCTCTGGATCAATCCGCAAGGCAGGAAACACATAGGCCCGCTTCGGCAGGATGGATCCCTGCGCTTCCGCGTAGGCTGACTTGGCCTGCATTTGCAAGACGTACTTCGGCAGGTTGAAGGATACTTCCTTGCCTGCTGCCTCCTGGGCTCCGTCAGAGGCACACCCCACCATGACAACAAAGAGAGCGACGGCCGGAGCTAGCAGCAGGCCCGGTAAGATACTCCGGCTCCACGTCTGCCAAGGATTTGTTTCGTCTGTTTGCCGCGTGTTCATATAGAAAAAGGGCCGTCAATAAAAATTGGCGGCCCTGAAGAATCTAGATTTTAAAAAACGATTACCACTGAAAGCCAACTCCGCCACGGACTACAGACTCATCAAAGTCAGTTGTTGAGGCAGCTCCAAAATTAACCTGCACGTTCTCGTTAATACGACGAGAATAGCTTACAGACATTCCTGTCTCACCCTCAAAATGAGCCGCGCTTACATCTAGGGCATGGGTCATGCCCGGCAGCACTGTGGTGTGCGTCAAGGCCGCAACCATCGCGATACCGCGACGATTAATATCAATCTCCTTACGATGTATCGCATCAGCCGAGGTACGCGCTTCAGCTTCTGAGTTTAGACCCGCTTGGAGCTGAGCATCCGCGGCCGCACGCAGGTTGGCTTCATCACCTAAGTCATTAGCAAAATCAGTGCGTATTGCCGTTTCACGTGTACTCACATAGCCTTGGTAAGCAGTCGTGATAATATTTTCACGAGTGTCCGTGTAGCCTTGGTCCGCTGTGCTGTTGCTAGCCAG
>CENU01078334.1_pt1 | contig 10825 bp, 9 predicted proteins | sample 361331 | NCBI WGS metagenome assembly CENU01 (sample SAMEA2619766, study PRJEB7988) | marine metagenome | isolation source: saline water (ENVO:00002010), including
GGTTGTTTAGACGCTCGAAAACCGCGACGCGTTCGCTACAACTCATGGGTGCGCTGTGGAGGGATCACCACGATATGGGAATGAACCCACGCTCTATTCGCTTTTGATTTGCTCTCCATTTGCTTTCGAATTGCCTTTGATTTTCAAGCAGATCTCGCGACCACAAAGATTCAGCCCAGATCGAAATAGGTCTTCGGGTTTTTATAATTATTTCCGCTAATCGGATTAGAAATTACCTTTTGTCGCCAAAATAATACACTTGGTCTGCTGTAAAAGAGAGAAAGATTCATTTCCCCCTACAGTCCCGCTCTAAGTAAGTCGTGCCAAATGGCTTTCAATCTAATGACTCGAGAGCCGCAGGCGTGCATCAAAAGTTTCAGACAAAAAGAGTCACTCTCAAGCGCTTTTTTGTAGCGGAGTCAGCACCCGCTAGAGCATGCAAAAGCCCTTTTTGTTCTGGATACCCAGTATAAAAATAAAAACCGTTAGCTTATGCGTTGTTGCTAAAGTTGACATGATCACTCCGCGGTTGCCCGAGCTGTTCCTAGTTTGAATTAGCCCACGTGGGAAGTTGGGAGTGTTTGGGAGATCCTCGTATGAGCGACCTTGAAGGGAAACGCATTCTGGTTGTTGAAGACAATCGGTTCAACAGCGAGTTGGTGATCTACTTATTGCAGAGTCTAGGGTGTCTATGCGAGTTAGCCACTTCCGGCGCTGTCGCGATTGAGTGTTTTTCGAGGCAAGATTTTGATTTGATTCTGATGGACTGTCAGATGGATGAGATAGATGGGCTCACCGCGACTCGAGCAATTCGAAAAATTGAGGCGGATCGACGCGATCAAGCGGCGAAGCGCGATACGACGCGAAGCGACTCTGCCGATTTACGCTCCGTCCCCATCATTGCTTTAACCGCTAGCGCTAATAACGAAGAAAGGCGCGCGTGTAAGGCGGCTGGTATGAATCAATTTATAAGCAAACCGTTTCGAGTCAAGCTGTTGGAACAAACGATTCGACTATGGTTACTTAATCGATCTCATGCTGCGGCGGTAGTTGACGAGGATGATGACTTGGAAAGAGTCGAGCCAGAGCCAGAGCCAGAGCCGCGCCTTGATCCGAGCCAGAAGCAATGGCATGTCGTTATGCATGAGTGGCTTAATCTTATGCAACCGATCATTGCCTACGCCGATTTGCTGCAAAGCGACGCGCAATTGGATGAAGGGCAACGGAGGAAAGTGCTGGAAATTTATCAATCTGCTTTGACACTGCAAAACAGCATGGTCCGCCAGTCTAAAAATGTCTCGGCTTATACCAAACCGAGTGATCAAGCCGAGCCGACAGACAGTGGCGCCGCGAGCGAATCTCAAGACGAGCGTCAACGGAAGGGCGCGATCTCAATGACAGATAATAACTGTGCAAATGCGAAAGCGGCTAGCGATTGTCCTGTTGGAAGTATTTCGGCTGATAGCGAAACGTGATGCCCTGCAGCACTACTTACATGTCTCAACGCGCTGCAAACAGCACTTCTCAGTGGCCCGCCGTTTCTAGTGGTCGGCGCTGCAAACACCTGGCGATTGCCCTTCTTCTACTCCACCTCACGCTGCCTGCAGCCACACTCGCTGGAGATCTGCAGGATCTATTGGGCACGCTCTATGGTGGCGATGGCATCACGCTCCAGCGCAATACAGTTGCACCTCAGTTTTCTCATCATGCTCACTTCACCACAGATAGCCTGACGGAACTGCAAGATGTGGCGCGATCAATATCTGATCTGTCACGGCCCAGCGTCGCCGCGTCCTCAGGTCTGCGGTTCGATTACGATCCGGTCGTAGGGGGCTTTTTTCGAGCGCGCAGTGCTTTGGGGTCACTATTTTTAGAACGGCCTGAAACTCTGCCTGAAGGCTATTGGGCTTTCGGTTTGAGCTATGGCCGCACGCGTTATACGACACTGGAGGGGCGCTCGTTATCCAACTACGAACTGATCCTTAACCACGTCGGAACAGGTCATAGTGGAATCGAGCCGTGCCTAGGCGGAGATCCCCCGTTTTGTTATGCGTTTGAAAAAGATGTGGTGGCGCTCAAGCTGAATCTCGACATCTCAGCAGATTATCTGCTTATGACTGCGCATCACGGTCTGACAGATCGCTGGGAAATTAGCGCGCAGTTACCGGTACAACGCATTGCAATGCGCATCACTTCTGTAGCAAGCATCCGCAACGATCCGTCTAAACAGTATTTTGATAGGACTCTGCATGCGTTTGATCCAGACAACGAAGACTCGCCTTATGATCACGTGCGCGGATCACATGTTGGCATTGGCGATATGCGGCTGACCAGCAAATATCAATTGTTTGAACATGAGAATGGCTACAGCGGCATCAGCTTAGGAATCCGTTTGCCTACTGGTGATCTGCGTAATTTGCAGGGTGTCCCAGGAGTTGGCAGTCAGGTCAGCTGGCATACGAGCCGACAATTTATGCAGCGTCACAATCTGTGGGTGCTGCGTTTTCTTGGTGGCGTCGATTTTAACTCCGGCGTCGTATCGGCAACGGTGCTTCGCCATGCTTATGGCGTTGAGCTAAATCGAAAAATTGGCTCTATTGACGCCGCGATTGCGTTGGATTTTCTTAATAAACGGAATCTGTCGGTACGTGACGGCCCTGGTGCAAGGCAGAGTGATTTGGGGTTGAGTCTCAAATTGGCCTACAAGAAAGACCGTTTACTGCATTTTGGTGTGAGCGTGCCCCAGGATCAAAATGGGCTGCGCGCCGACCGGACGATTGTACTGGGACTTGAATGGTTGCTCTGAGCAAGGCGACGCGGGAGGCATTGTCGACCAAGCAGCTACGTGCAGCACGCTACGCAATTCTTTTACTGTGCTGGACCGCTCTCGATCCCATCAATAGCTGGGCGCAAACCATTGGTAACCGCGCGGTTGTCCGGGAATCTGCGGGCGTATCAACGCAACCAGACGAGCAAACGTTGGTTCAAGTTCATGTTCTAGCAACTCGTAGTCATCCTCAGGTCGATGAACTGGTCGGCGCTGTGCGCCAGGCTGTCGGTGAGCATTTGCCTTTTTTTAGCCATGACATGAACGGGCAGTTGCGCCGAGGCAAAGAGATTGTTGAATCGGTTACCGATACTGCGCCGGGATCAGTGATTTGGCTTGCTGTTGGCTGGCCTGCTACCCAAGTTGTTATGCAGGAAGAGCCAGGGAGTCCGTTAATTTATGCCTTGGTCGCTCAAGCCCAACAGCGGAGCTTGCGATCCAAGGAGGGTCTCTATCATCTATCTACCGTCTTGCCGGTGGCGGAGCAAATCCGCGCGCTATACCGTTTATTTCCGACTATGGCAGGACTCACGATACTAGCCGGAAGCGAAGACCAGGCCGATCTCAGTGCGCAGCTCGCTGACGCTGACATCGCTGGGAAATCCCCACTGCGAATAGTAGGAATTGATAGCGAAGCGGCGTTACCTGACGTGTTGCTCAATTTGCCGAGCGCCAAATTGGGTTTAATGATTACGGCGAATCCCAGCGTCATTAATCGTTATTCCCTAGAATACGTTGTAACAGAGACGCAGCAGCAGCGCGTACCGACTTTGGTCTATTCCGAATATCTGGTTAAAGCCGGTTTTGTGATGGCATATCTGCCGTCTCCTGAATTAATTGGTGAACGTGCGCTAGGGCTTGTTAACTCGGTGTTGAAAAATTGGCGTATACAGGCGCTCTCGCAGCACAAGCCGGAACGGACGATTTTGGACAGTTCGTTGAGGGAAGCCTCGCAACACGCACAACAGGCAGGAGATCGAGGACGTTTACTGGTTAACTCACGTGCGCTTAAACGGCTTCAGCTTCAGGCCGACCCGATCGTACTGGCTACCGCGACTATTCTGTAGTTAACCATGTTAGGCCTTACTTCCCTCCGAGCGAAAACGTTTGCGTATACGGCAACGCTGGTCACCTTGGCTGCCGGTATTTTAACTGTACTGATTGTAAATACCGCTGCAGACATCATCAGAGATGAATTTGATAAGCGCGGTTTTACCGAGGCTTTTGCATTGTCGTCAGAGAGTCGCTACCCGTTGCTGATCGAAAACAAGCGGCTATTGCGCGAGATTTCAGATCGTTTTCTTGCCAAACCGGACTTGGTTGCCGTCGACGTTTTTAATTCAAACTTACGTAATTTGTTGGCGGCAGATAGAGGTGACGCCGTTGATCCACCGTCACATCACGAGCTCACGTCACCGGGATTGGTCCGGTTAAAAGAGGTGATTGGTGGTCGTCACTTTTATACCGTAAGGGTGAGCGCGACTGCCAGAGCCGCCAATTCACAGAACGATGATTATTTCTTTTTGGATGATGACTTGCCGAGCGCTGAGGCACCAGTGGGTTATGTTCGCGTTGGGCTTTCCGCAAATCACCTAGAGGGGTTGATCAGCGAGGTTCGGACCTTCGCGATGATTTTGTTTTTCTTGGTCGTCGCCGTGAGCTCCTCAATTTCTTTTACGATTATTCGCAGAATCATCCGCCCGTTGACCGTGATGGCCGATCGTACCCAAGCGATAACCGCAGATAACCTTGCAAGCATTCAGCCCATTATCGGTAGGTCTCATGATGAAATTGGTCGTTTGGTGAGAGCTTTCAACCGGATGGTAGATCAGTTGCAACAACGCGACACCGAGGTTGCCATAAGGTCTCGCGAGCTGGTGGATGCGCGTAAAAAAGCGGAAGACGCCAATCGTGCTAAGACAGATTTTCTCAATAACGTGACCCACGAGTTACGGACTCCCCTCAATGTTATCATCGGCTTTAGTGGATTGTTGGAAAGCGGCCGTCCCGGAGAGCTGAATGAGACCCAGAAAAAGTTTGTGAACAACGTCAATGTAAACGGTGAACTTCTCTTGTCCCTGGTGAATGATTTACTGGATTTGTCCAAGGCCGAAGCGGGTAAGGAGGTTTTGAAGCTGAGCTTAGTCGATTTGGTTGCAGCGTCAGCCGAGCTGCATGAAGGGTTTATGCCGCAACTTAAGCAAAAAAATTTACGCTTAGAAATCGTGACACCGACTGAGTTGGTGTGTTTGATCGATCGGCAAAAGTTGACTCAAATTTTGTTTAACCTGGTTAGCAACGCTATTAAGTTTTCCAACGAAGCGGGCGTAATAAAGATTACGCTAACCGCTGTCGATTCAAGCGAGTTATTCGCTGTGAATCGGTCCATTGCGACCAGATTAGCTGCGCCGAAGCCGCGTGACGGTGTCTTGATTAGCGTGGAGGACCACGGTATCGGTATTGCGCCGGAAAACCACAGCATCATTTTTGAAAAATTTGAACAAATTAAGTATGCCGGCGGCGGGCATCAATCGGGCACCGGCCTAGGGTTGTCGCTAACCCGCGAACTTGTTGAAATCCATGGGGGTTGCCTGTGGTTAGAGCGTGCCGCGTTGGGCGTAGGGGCCGTGTTTATGTTGTGGCTACCGGATGGTTCGCTCAACACCAGTGCCGAGATCCAAGCCTAAAGTACAGCGACACAAACGTCTGTTCCGACTTGGGTAAGTAATATGAGTAAGCACTATGAGTAAGTACCTTGAGTAAGCACGAAGCACCGGCGTCTGAAGCCGTTCTGATTAGCGGGTTTCAAGGGAATTTTTCCGTTACCGTATGCGTCCCTTGGCTAACCCGGATTCTCCACCTATATCCGTGCTCACGCAGGGAGGTTTGTTCGGGTAGGCTGCGTTATTCAGTGCGGTTGCCTGTCTTGGGGAGGTCAGTTCGCTTTCGTTCGTCCCTCACGCTCGTTGCCGTCACCGCCGGGCCATGCGGGTTGCCGCGTTTTGGCGGCTATTCCGGTATTTTGGGCGGCATAATGTAGTTCGCTAGGAAAGCGAAAATATCTGTGTAGGCACGTTGGAAAGCCTGGTCACTGAAACCACCGTGATTAGCGCCTTCGATACTAACGAGCTCATTGGGTGAGCTTAGGCTTTCGTGGAGCGCGGTGGCCTGTTCGTAGGGTACGACACTGTCTAGCGTGCCATGGATGGTGATCACCGGCGGAGTTGTTTCAGACATCAGAAACAACGGCGAGTATTGCGCAGACAGGTCTTTAATCGCTGCTGCACTACCGGCCCAGCCGCGCGCGTAATTGCCTGCAGGCGCAAGGTCATTTAAGTATCGATCCACCTCTTCTATGTCCGTAATGCCGTACCAATTCACGATGGCTTGAGGCGGATGATCTGTTTTGCAGGGATGCTCGCTGTCTGCATTTAAAAAACCAACCGTCAAAGCCAGGTGCCCTCCAGCGCTAGCGCCGCTGACAACGAAATTATTCAGGGGTTGATTTTGTGCCGCCCAAATTTCAACGACGCGGCGATAGGCACACATGGCATCGTCTACCGCTGCCGGTGCAGTGGCCAGGCCTTGACGATAATTGATGTTGACCACGTTCCAGCCGCGTTGCAAAAACGGAATGAATTGCGCGGTTTCCGCAGCCTTGTCGCCGGCTATCCAGCCGCCGCCGTGAATCCAGATTAACGTCGGTCTAGTGATGCCGTCGGCCGCAAAATAATTTGGCTCGCCGGTGCGCTCTCCGTGCACATAAATATCCATGCGCTGCGCCGGGTCTTCACCGTAGGGCATGTCTAGGCGAAGCCCTAAACCGTGAGCCCAAAAATCACTCGCGCTGGCGTAGTTAACCCCGCACAGGCCTAGTGCCAGCAGAGCGATGTGCAGGTAAGTGGTGAAACGATTGCCGAGGAACTGAGTCATTTGCATAGCATTGCCTTGTTTAGTGCGCGTCTTGTAACGCTTTTGGTGGCGCATTGGCAACGCTGGATTTGGTTTTTAGTCAGATGCCGGGTTTGGACTGGCCTGCTGCGTCAGCTGCTGATTGAGCAGCGTACCGCCTACCACGGCCACCGGCACCACAACAAAATTGAGCAAAGGGATCGACAGCGCAAAGAAACAGCAGATGCCAAACCCGAGGCTCATGCATCGATCTTGCTTTAGTTGGTGCAACGTCACGACAAAATCGTGCTTTAGATTTTCGTTTCTGTAATCACTAAATTGCACGCTCGTCATCCAGGCCCCAAACAGCACCCATAAAAACGGCGCCACCAGATTAATTATTGGTACGACGGTTAACAACAGTAGGCCCAAAAGACGCGGCAGATGGTATCTCCATTTGCTGAACTCGCGGCCGATGGATTGGACGACCTCAATGCTCAAGCTGTCTTCGTTTGGCATCTCTGCGTCGGAGTTGGTAAGGGCATCGACCTTGAGCGCCAGATGGCTGAGTAGCGGGGCGCTGATTAAGGCAGCCAATAACGCCGCAAGCCAACCGCTGCCGATGAGTGCCACCAACCACAGTAATGGGGTCACGATCCAGCGCCAAACGCTGTCCGCGTCCACAGCCAGCCAACCCTCTACGGTAGCGACCAACCAATAGCTGGCAGACGTCGCGATGATCAGGCCGAGCACGAAGGGCATAACGATGAACCGGCGCAATTTTGGTGACATAGCCAAGCTGAGGCCAGTGAAGAAACAGCCAGCGCCATTGAGTCCATCGGTTATCCAAGTCATATCGCACTCCGCCGCTTGGTTCGGTATGCCGAATATCACTGCTTACAGCGATGGTCACCAAGCCAGCCATCAGGTTAACATTCCGCCGCGATTGTAAGTCAAAGTCAGGGGGATGAGAGCGTGAGTGAAGCACAAACGGAATTAGAAGGTGTGAACGTCGGACCAGTGACCGATTGGCTTGCAGAACGAATAGCCGATTTGCGCACACCGTTGAGCTTTGAACTGATTGCTGGCGGTCATTCTAATCTGACTTATCGAGTGACCGATGCGGCGGGCAAAATCTATGTCTTGCGACGCCCGCCCCTGGGGCACGTGTTGCAAAGCGCGCATGACATGGGGCGTGAGCACAAAATTATTTCGGCTCTGCAAGGCGCGTCGGTGCCTGTCGCGCCTGTGGTCGGGCTGTGTAGTGAAGAAACAGTTAATGGCGCGCCGTTTTACGTCATGGCCTATGTGACTGGACCGGTCTTGCATGATGCTGAAGCCACCCACCCCATTAGCATGGACGACCGGGCGAAGCTCGGATTAGATGTGATAGATGTCCTTGCGGCGTTGCATCAGATTGACCCGGATGCAGTTGGGTTGGGTGATCTCGGTCGCAAAGAAGCCTATTTGGCGCGGCAGCTCAAGCGCTGGAGCGCACAATGGGCAGCGACCGAAACCCATAAAGTGCCAGCAATGGATGAGAGCACGCGACTGCTTGGCGAACGCATGCCAGAACAAATTGGTGCCACAATTGTTCACGGCGATTACCGCCTCGGCAACATGATTGTTGGCGAGGGGCAGGTTAAGGCTGTATTGGACTGGGAGTTATGCACCCTTGGCGATCCGCTGGCAGATGTCGGCTATTTGCTGAATTCCTGGTTGGCACCAGGCGAAGGGGAAGAAGATCTAACTCCTACCGCTGCCGGCGGATTTTGCGATCGCGATGCACTGACTGCGCGCTATAGCGAAGCGACAGGCCGAGACCTGAGTTTGATTAACTACTACCGTGCATTTTCACACTGGCGACTGGCCGCAATTAATCAGGGTGTTTACAAACGCTACTTGGTCGGTGCAATGGGCGCAGACCGCGATGTGGACTTAGATGCCCAAAAGCGCGGCGTCACCCTGCGTGCAGAAGCGGCGCTAGAATTCCTCAGCATGAGCTAAATCAACATGAGCTGAGCCGGGCGCAACGCTTGTTTACTTTAAGATGAGCTTGCCGGCAGAAGCGAGATTACTGCCAACGTTTTTACAGCAAGCCCCTGCCGAGCGCATGAATGCGAACCACTCACCGAGCCTTGATGCATGTGCCTCACATCCCTGGAGATAAGCAGCGCTGGATGCGCTCTGATACCGAAAGCTACGGATCATTCGCTGTATTTTAAATCGCTACAAAGAACGGCGTAACGACTGAGACACAGAGCGCGAGGGAATCAAGTTGGGGTAAAAGGCGCGTCGCTGAGTGTTGGCTCAACGAACGGCGGTCAGATAACTGGGAAGGACATCGAAACTCACTGACCACGCCACGCCTCGAGCTAATGTACAGTACAAAAATCGCCAGTCAACCGACTTTGGAAACAAAAAAGCATCCTGTACAGTATTTGTATAGACAGACTCTTCCTTAGAGCGATCAAATGCATCAATAGAGCCAACCATAGGACGATTGATAGAACGTTTAGTCGACCCAACCATTCCGGCAGGGCGGCCTAGCTTGCAGACTCCGAAACAATGCTAGCCAACGCGTGTTCCAGAAAGGCGCGCGCTCGACTGGTATGTTGACTGGCTGCCGTTAGCTCAGCGAAACCAGCAGTTGGCGCAGCGCGCAGTGGCTGGAACTGACTTGTGGCTGATGCTCTGGGCGACTCGGCTTTGCTCGATGCTTCGCTGAGCAGAAAATGACTTAAGCCGTTCAGGTGATGAATACTTTCGATCAGATGCGCAGTAGCAGCGTGGGGATCGTTTACCTCGGCTGCCATAGCAATCAATTCTTCATCGCTAAAACGGCGCGGTAGCAGGGCATTGCCACTTGGTTGTGGCTTCTGCCTGGTTATGCAGGCGTGTTCGATCTCAGTCCAACTGACCGGCCAGCGTAACACCGTCAGACCTCGGTCCTGACATGCGCTGAGCTGGCTGCTGCTGGCGAACTGATACAGCAAAATTAATGGACAATGCGGCAGTTTGTGCTGCAAAGCGTCCACTTCAGACAGCGTAAGCACGGGTAACTGCACAACGGTGGTGACGGCGTCCAAGTGCGTTGTCGAACTGCCCAGCAAAGAGGTGCTATTGGCCCAGCGATCCACCACATCCAGTGCCGTAGCAGCGCGATTGCAAAATTCTAGATGCAGCAGCTGCGGGCCGACTAAAGCGACTTTGACCTGCGCTTCTGTTGAGTGAGGCAAGGCTTCAAGTCTCACATCTGTCGGCGTATCTGGTGCCACATCTGGTGCCATATCGGTTATCACATCCGGCGCAACACTAGGATCGCTGGCAGTATTATTCGCTGAGCGTACCGCCGACGCAGTTCGTGGATCCGTTTCGGCCGCCACCGAGAGCAGGCGGTCGAGCTGCTCCTGCAACTGATCGCTATCCAAATCGATGAGGTTGGAAATGGCCTGGCCGCAGTCGGTTAAGCGTTTCATAAGGCCGAGGCGTTGCAGCTGCGCCGCATCGTAAAAACGGATTCGACCCTGCTTAGCGGTGGGCGTAAACCCGTAGCGTCTTTCCCAGGCACGCAGGCGCTCCACCGATACACCGGTGAGTGAGGCCACCGTGCCAATGCGATATAGCGTGGTTTCAGAATGAGTCGGCATGGATTGTTCAGGCTTTGTACGGATTGCGAGTGTACAATAGCAATATTTTATGTCCAGAAGCCGCCCGGACCTGTTGTGCGCAACTTCTGCGTGATTTAAGAGTTGGGTTTGAGCGAGTTTAGATGGCCTTTGAGAGACGCAATGATCCACTAGGTTTATACACAGAGCCGCAGCGCGCAGTCGCTCGGCACCATACTGACCGCTAAGCAAATCGTTGGGCGGGTGAGGTGTCGAGATAGGTGTTCAACTTTACCAAACCGTAGCTGGGTCTAAACGCAGTTTGTCGTGCAGGTTTTTTAGTAAGGCTGCAATGCGGCGACTGCGGTGTGCTTGTGCGATGGAATTACCTTTTAGAAATGCGCCTCAACCTATGCGCTTTTCTCTACCTTTTAGTGGCTCGATCTCCTATTACTGCTCTCTCTATTGGCTTCTTTTTCCTGTTTCTGTTTCTGTTTCT
>CENU01205080.1_pt1 | contig 10818 bp, 11 predicted proteins | sample 361331 | NCBI WGS metagenome assembly CENU01 (sample SAMEA2619766, study PRJEB7988) | marine metagenome | isolation source: saline water (ENVO:00002010), including
TTAGAAAAAAGAAAAGATTTAAAATGGCCAGCTGATATGTATTTAGAAGGCTCAGATCAACATAGAGGATGGTTCCATTCATCATTATTGGAGTCTTGTGGAACAAGAGGAAAAGCACCTTTTAAAAGTATATTATCACATGGTTTTGTAGTTGATGGAAAGGGAATGAAAATGTCTAAATCAATGGGAAATGTAATTTCTCCAGAAGAAATTTTAAAAATTTATGGTGCAGACATCTTAAGAATATGGGTAGCTTCCTCAGACTATGCTGAAGATCTTAGAATAGACAAAAGTATCTTAACTCAGCACGCAGAGTCTTATAGAAAAATCAGGAATACTTTTAGGTTTATGCTAGGTAATTTAAAAGACAATTTTCAAAAACAAGATTTTAAAAAAGTTAAAGTTAAAGAATTTAATGAATTAGAACAATATATATTGCATAAACTTTTTGAGATAAATAATTCGGTTGCGGAAAATTTAAAAAATTATAATTTTCACAAACTTTACAAAGAGTTGCTAAATTTTTGTACTTTAGATCTATCTTCATTTTATTTTGATATAAGAAAAGATGTACTTTATTGCGACAGTCTTAATTCAAAAAAAAGAAAAGACTGTGTAAAAGTACTTAATATAATTCTAGAGAGTCTACTAACGTGGTTTGCCCCAATACTTGTATTTACAACAGATGAAATTTTTAATTTAATTGAGAGCAAAGATAAAAGCATACATGAAAAAAGCTTTGTAGAAATTCCAAAAAATTGGCAAAATAATACTCTTAATGATAAATGGCAGAAATTATTTGAAATTAAGCAAGAAGCGAATATAGCTATTGAAGAAAAAAGATCAATAAAAGAAATAGGATCAAGTTTGGAAGCAGAAATTAAATTAAAAGTGGATGATAAAAATTATAATCTTTTAGAGGGAATAGATTTAGCTGAATATTTAATTACATCAAAAGCACAAAAGATTAGATCAAAAAAACAAGAAAATGTGAGTATAGAGGTTAAAAAAATCACAGGTATCAAATGCCCTCGATGTTGGAAAATTCTTGAGAATAAATGCTTAAGATGTGAGGAAGCAATTAAAAAATAAAGTATAATGAATTTTCGTAATAAGATTAATGATTATAAAATTCTATTATTTAAAAAAGAAAACATCCTTTTTTTAACAATTTCCTTAATAGTTTTTACCTTAGATAGAATTTCAAAAAATAAAATTCTAAAAGATTATAATGATCAAAATTACTTTATTAACGATTTTTTGAATATAGATCTAGTCTGGAACATCGGAATAGGATTTGGCTTATTAAGCACCGACTCAACTTTGTTGTATAATTTAGTTACAATTTTAATTGGATTTGTAATAGTTATTTTGTTTAATTTTTTGATACTTTCAAAAAATATAGATAAGTTAATTTATTCAATAATTATTGGTGGTGCACTAGGTAATTTATATGATAGAATTATATATAAATCAGTGCCAGATTTTATAGATTTACACTATAATAACTTCCATTGGTTCGTTTTTAATGTAGCAGATATATTTATCACTCTTGGAATAGTTGCCTTGTTAATTTATGGTTCAATAAAAGAAAGTTAAATGAAGAATATTTGTTTATTGATTTTTATTTCAATTTTTTTCGGAGCATGTGCTGATATGGGAAAAGCTTTGAGGAATGAAAAAACTACATCTACAGACGAATTTTTGGTAAAGAAAAAAGGACCATTAGTTTTTCCACCTGATTATAAAGAAATCCCTTCTCCTGACACAATTCAAGAAAAAGATGAAAATCAAAAGGAAAAAATTAAAAAAATTCTTGAAGCTCCAATTAAGGAAAAAAAGGCTAATACTACTTCCATTGAAAAATCAATATTGGAAAAAATACGTAAGTGAAAATAAAAAACATAAGAACATCGAATAATTTTAAAAAAAAATTCTTTAATAATTTTTTACTTAAAAAAATATCTGTAAATTTTACAAAGATAGAAAAAGAAATACTTGCTGAGATTGAAAATACTAGTCAAACATTAAACATTCTAAATAAAAATTTTAATTTCAACTTTAATCTTAAAACTCTAAAAAGATTCAAAAAGTTTAATTCAATAGCTATAATCGGCATGGGTGGTTCAATTTTAGGTGCCGAGTCATTATATCAATTTTTAGAAAATAAAATAAAAAAAAAATTTTATTTTTTTGATGATATTAATGCAAAGAAAATTACTTTGTTCAAAAACAAAAAAAATTTAAAAAAAACACTTTTTCTTGTAATTTCAAAATCGGGAAAAACTGTAGAAACAATCTCAAATTTTTTAAGTTTAGGTATTTTGTACAAAAATTCAAAAAATATCATAATTATTTCTGAAAAAAGTAATAACCCCCTATATGAAATCTCTAAGAGATTTAATTTATTTTATATTGAACATAAAAAATCTGTAGGTGGAAGATATTCAGTATTATCTGAAACTGGAATCGTTCCGGCTTATTTAATGGGATTAAATGTTGTTAAATTGAGATCAAATATTTTAAATTATTTAAAAGACAAAAAAAAATTACTTTTAAAGGATAATGTAATTAAACTCACCCATTTATTTAAAGAGAAAAAAATAAAAAATATAATTTTTTTAAATTATGTACCCGAGCTAGAAAAATTTCTTTTTTGGTGTCAACAATTGATAGCTGAAAGTTTAGGAAAAAAAAAAAATGGTTTCTTACCTGTAATCTCTAGCGTCCCAAAAGATCACCATAGCCTACTACAATTGTATTTAGACGGACCAAGAGATAAGTTATTTTATATTTTTAGCAGTAACAATAAAAAGAAAAAAAAAACCTTAACTAGAAAAATATTCAAAAAAAGTTTTTTAAATAATCTAGACTTAAATAATTTAAAGATTGCTCAAAAAAATGCATTGATTGAAACTTTTAAGGTTACAGATATTCCATACAGGGAATTAAAAATTAATAAATTTGATGAAAAGACCTTAGGTGAGTTATTTTCTTATTTTATTCTTGAGACAATATTTATTGGTAAATTGAGTAGAATAAATCCTTTTAACCAACCCGCAGTAGAACAAGTAAAAGTAATAACAAAAAAATTACTTAGCTAAAAATACCAAATATTATTTTAGATCTGCCATATTGTCTTGAAATAATTATATCAATATAATTTTCTAAATTATCATCAGTATTCTTCTCTCTATGTAAAATTATAATATGTTCTGTTGTAAATATTTTTTTTTCTTTAATTTTTTTGATATTTTGAATAAAAGATTTATCAGAAAATGGCGGGTCAAAAAAAAAAATGTTATACTTCTCCCCAATATTACTTTTTGTAAAGTTTTCTACACTGTTATTAATTACGTTAGATTTTTTTGCTAAAGAAAGAACAGCTAAATTTTTTTTTAAGATTTGAGCTACCTTATGATTTTCTTCAACAAATTTAACTTTTCTTGCTCCTCTTGATAAACATTCAAGGCCAAATGATCCTACACCAGAGTATAAATCTAAAACATGTGAATTTTCTAAACTTACAGAGAATAGCTTTGAATGTTTTATAATATTAAATATATTTTCCTTTACAATATCTTTTAAAGGACGAGTGGTTAAACTTTTAATGTAACTAATTGATTTTCCTTTCAAACTTCCACTTATTATTCTCATTTATTAATAATTCTCCAACCAATATCTTTTCGATAAAAACCATATTTCCAATTTATTTTTTTTATAATTTTAAGAATATTTTTTCTGATATTTCTAAAATTTGATCCTTTAGAAGTAATATTTAAAACTCTGCCGCCATTCGATACTAATTCTTTATTAATAAATTTCGTTCCTGCATGATAAATGTATTCACTATTGGTTAATTTTATATTGAATAAATTATTTATTTTTTTATTTTTTTTATATTTTCCCGGGTAACCTTTTGAACATAAAACTATAGTCATACTTTTGCTGTTAGACCATGTTATTTTAGTGTTCTTTAATTTATTATTTATTGTATTTTTTATAATCGTAACTAAATCAGTTTTTAGTCTGGGAAGTATAACCTGACATTCTGGGTCGCCCATTCTTATATTATATTCAATTAAAAAAGGTTCATTTTTTACAATCATTAAGCCGGCGTATAAAAAACCATTGTAAGGATAGCCTTTTTTTTTCATAGCCGACAATGTGGGATTAATAATTCTTTCAATAATTTTTTTTTCTAAACTTTTTGTTATTAATGGTGCTGGAGAATATGCACCCATTCCACCAGTATTTGGACCTTTGTCATTTTCAAAAACTCTTTTGTGGTCCTGTGCGGAACCGAAAAATTTAAAATTTTTATTATCAACAATAACAAAATAACTAGCCTCTTCTCCGTGCAAAAACTCTTCTAAAACAACTTTACTCGAAGAATTGAACTTTCCTTTGAAAATCTTAGATGAAATATTAAAAACGCTTTTTTTTGTTTTACAAATAGAAACACCTTTTCCCGCAGCCAAACCGTCTGCTTTAACTACAATGGGTAAATTACATATTTTTAAAAATTGGTTTACTTGATTAATAGTTTCACAAATTTTGAATTTTGCCGTCGGAATATTATTTTGAAAACAAATTCTTTTCATAAATGCTTTAGAACCCTCTAATTTTGAGGCAAATTTATTTGGGCCAAAGACTTTTATTTTATTTTTCTTTAAAAAATTAACAATACCTTTGACCAAAGGCTCTTCTGGACCAACAATCACCAAATCAATTTTGTGTATCTTAATTAATTTCAGTATTTTTTTGAAATCAAGGATATTTACGTCAATATTATTTGCAATATTTGATGTACCAGCATTCCCTGGGAAACAAAAAATTTTTTTTATTTTGCTTGATTCAAAAAGCTTTTTGCATAGAGCATGCTCTCTACCACCGCTTCCAATTAATCCAATATTCATGACAGAATATATATTGTATAATTTATTGATGGATAAAAAAAAAGCTAAAGTTATTTTTAAACACAATTATTTTGAAATTTTAGAAGAGGGTGACTACGTTTTATGTGCAATATCAGGAAAAGAGATAAATTTGCAAAACCTAAATTATTGGAATGTTGATTTGCAAGAAGCTTACTTTTCGCCTAAAGAGGCAAACGAAAGATTCAAAGGTCTTAAAAAATAGTATTTCACTTCCATCTATTATGTGTCCAAATCCATTGACTTGGATTCCTTAAAATCATTTTTTCTAAAACGTTATTTAATTTTCTGGTTAGCTCAAGTTTGTCCTTAAAGCTTTTTGGATTTATTCTTTCTTGAAACTCAATTTTAAATTTATTTTCTTCATCTCTTTCAATAAAAACAGGAATTATATCTATATTAAATTTCATAGAAAGTTGGGCAGGCATTGTAGTTGTAAGAGCAGGTTTTTTAAAAAAATTAATTCTTTCACCCTCACTCACTCTTTGATCAATCATGAGAGCTATACAAAAATTATTATCCAAAAACTTAATTGATTTTCTTACCCCTTCAAATCCTTTTTTTATTTGGTTAGAACATATATATTTTTTTCTCAAAAATTCCATAAATGGGTTTAAGAATAAATTATTTAATGGTCTATAAATTGTTGCAAGAGGAATTTTTTTTTTGGTAATTTCCATTGACATCAATTCAAAATTTGCAAAATGTCCAGATATAAAAATTACTGGTTTTTTTTCATCAGTTATTTGAGATAAATCACAATTATCAATTATTTTAATGTGTGAGTCATTTTTTTTAAAATAATCCAAAAAAATATATTCTATAAAAGTCTTTCCATAGTTTTCCCACATATTATTTGAAATTTCCTTTTTTTCTTGATCTGAAATTTGAGAAGAAAAGGTTTTAAGATTATTATAAATGACTTTTTTTGATTTAAAAAGTGGACCAATTAGAGAAAACAATTTTGAAAATATTTTTCTACTTGCCTTTAAACCAACAATACGCCCTAATAAAAAAAATATATAAATTAAAATTGATTGTATTAAATAATTAAATTTTTTTATCATATAAGTTTTTTATCATGTTAAAGAACTTTTCACGTTGATCAATTTGAACTGAGACTTCAAGATAATTTATATCTTTTTGATTAAAATTTTTAAATTTAAAATAGTCTTTTTCAGTCATCACAATTTCAAGCTTATTTTTTTTGGCAATGTCAACAATACTTAATACTTCCTTTTCTGATAATCTATAATGATCTGGTAAAATTAATTTTTTTTCAATTACTAGGTTATTTTCCTCTAAAGTTTTAAAAAAATTTTCTGGATTTCCTATACCAGCTATTGCAAATAATTTTTTATTTTTAAACCAGTCCAAATTAATTGGCACATACTTTGAATAAAAAATTTGCAAATACTTGTTAATCTTCAAAATTTTGTTCTCAAAGTCTTTATTTTTATCGCCATTGATAATTACTATGTCAACTTTTTTTAAGGCACTTAAATTTTCTCTAAGTGGCCCAGATGGAATAATCATTTCATTTCCAATTAGTTGATTATGGTTGAAACAAACGATGCTAAGATCTTTTTTAATTGCATAATCCTGAAGCCCATCATCAAGGATTACAACGTCAAAATTAGATTTTTCAGCTTCAATTATACCATTAACTCTTTTTTTACTTAAAATTAAATTATCAAACTTTTTCTTAATGAGCTCGTGTTCGTCACTATGTGACTCATGAAAACTTCTTAATATAACGGCCTTCTTGCCAAAATTTTTTATTTCATTAGCTAGCAATATTGATATGGGAGTTTTACCTGTTCCACCAACGTAAATATTCCCAACGCAAATAATTGGAATTTTAAATTCTTTAATTTTTGTAAATTTTTTTTTTAAAAAAATTGCTATTAGATAAATAAGAGAAAAAGGAAAGAAAAAAATTGAAATTAAACTATTTTTTTTGTCCCAAAACTTGGGTTTAATTAACATCATATTTTAAAAATTTCTCTACAATCTGAACTGTATCATTAAGAGTTGTTTTTCCTAATATTTGTATTGCGTCGAAATTCTGGTTATTCTTTTCCTGGGGATATTTAAGATCTTTAGTTAAATTTTCACTTAAACCTTTGAAATCTTGAATTTGATTTGAAATATTATATTTTTTTAATAAATCATAAATTTCTTCAAAATTACAAACATAAGGGCCATGGTAAATTTTACATTTTAACTTTGCTGCCTCTATCGGATTTTGTCCTCCATTATTTTTAAATTTTTGTGATAATGACTTTCCAATAAAGACACTTTTTGAAAATTTGAAAAATTCTTTTAAAGAACCAAAATAATTAATAATAACTACTTCTTTATCATTTAAAATAGTCTCACCTTTATTCAAAATTTGAGTTTTTAGGTTGAATTTTTGAGAAAGTGTTTTGATTTTTCCTACTCTATCTATATGTCTTGGCGCTATAATAGTTGTTATACTATCAAAATCTTTTTTTAATTCTAAATGGGTTTTTAAACAAAAAATATCTTCTTCTTGATGGGTGCTAGCTGCAAACCAAAATTTTTTTTTTCTTAATATTGGTTCATGAAAATTTGAAATTTCTTTCTCATTAATTCCATCGGCTAATTTTATATTTCCTTTATAATATATATTCTTTAGTTTTAATTTTTCTAAAAATCTTTGTGTTTTGATATTTGAACAAATGAATAAATCAAACACTCCAAAAATTTTTTTTGCAATATTTGGAAAAAACATCCATCTATTAAATGATTTTGATGTCAATCTCGCATTTATGAGCGCAACCGGAATTTTATATTTCTGAGCCTTTAAAAGTAAGTTTGGCCACACCTCAGAGTCAACAAGAAAAATTTTTTCTGGTTTCCATAGAGATAGAAAATTGTCAAATAAAAATCCAACATCAAAAGGAAAGTATCTATGCTCAATATTTTTAAATTTTTTTAATTCTGTTTTTGCAAGATCCCCTGAACTCACAGTTGTAGTAGTTACTAAAAATCTTAAGTTTTTATTTTTTGTATTTATTTCACTTATAATTGGAATTATACTTTTAAATTCACCTATACTAGCAGCATGAAACCAAATTAATTTGGATTTGTCATCTTTTACTATTTTAAATTGTGATGTTAAAATTTTTTCTTTGAACCTTTTTGGATCTTCTTTTTTAATAAATATTCTATAGTAAACAAATAGAAATAAAAAAGGATATAAAATAGTCGTTAAGATTCTATAAGTGAGAATCATATTTATTTTAATTGTTTTTGATAAAGAGATTTGTATTCTTCGCAGTTACTAATCAAGAAATTATGATTTCCTGAATTAATTACTCTTCCATTTTTCATAACAAATATTTTATCAGCACTATGAATAGTTGATAGCCTGTGAGCTATTACTAATGTTGTTTTATTTTTCGTTAGATTATTTATGGCATTTTGCACTATCTGCTCTGACTCTGCGTCCAATGAAGATGTAGCCTCATCCAATAAAATTATTGGCGATTCTTTTAAAATAGCTCTAGCAATTGAAAGCCTTTGTTTTTGACCTCCTGAAAGTCGAACACCATTTTCACCAATTATAGTATCGTAACCCTGAGGCAATCTCTCTATAAACTCATTAGATGCAGCATGTTTGCATGCTTCTCTAATTTCTTCATCTGTAGCGCCAGGTTTTGCGTAAGCTATATTATTTTTAACGGTATCATCAAATAAGATTACATCCTGGCTTACTAAGGACAAACTTTTTCTAAGAGAGCTTAAAGAGACATTTTTTATATTTTGATTATCTATTTCGATTGAACCTGATTGAGCGTCATAAAATCTTGGAAGTAAATTTATTATTGTGCTTTTTCCAGCTCCACTATGACCAACAAATGCTGCCATTGTATTACCCTTAATGTTAAAACTTATTTCTTTAATAGCCTTTTCGTGTGTAGTGTCATATTTAAATTCAACATTGCTAAATTTTATATCGGAATTTTTTAACATTAATTTAGGAGAGTTCACTTGTTCTTTAATCTTTATTTCTTTATCTATAATATCAGTAATTCTTTTAAAGGCCGCAGCTCCTTGATAAGCAGCCATATTAATTGTTGCAAGTGATCTAATCGGTTGGTACGCAAGCATCATTGCAGCTAAAAAAGAAAAAAAATTATTTACCCCTAATTCTCCCGAAGAAATAAGCTTTCCAGAGAAAATTATGAAACCTGCAATCATAAAACCAGTAAGTGTTTCCATAATTGGAGTTGCTCTTATCATAACGCTTCCAATTTTTATATTTTTCTCAACTAGATCATCAATTACTTTATTAGCTTTTGTATTCTCTTCAGGTTCTTTCTGGTAAATTCTAATCATTTTTGATCCCTTAAATATTTCACTTAAAAAGGACGCCAGGTTTCCAGAAGAAACACCAGCTTTAGAAGTTGCTTTTCCAATTCTTTTACCTAAAGATTTTGCAAGCCCGCCAGCTAGCGGCATCATTAGAATTGCAAATAAAGCTAATTTCCAATTTTGGTAAAACATTAATGAAACTAAAGCAATTACAGAAAATGTGTCTTTCATAAGATTAAGGACACCTGAGCTTACAAGATTTTGCACATGATGAGTATCAAACATCACATTTGAAATATATTTTCCAGAGTGTCTATTATCTAAAGTTTGAATATCAGAAGTTAAAATATTATTAGCAATTTTTTTTTGAAGAGCGCCGGCTACTTCTTCTCCTACTCTTATAATATTAATTCTAGCAAAATATAAAGACAAACCTTTAGAAGTGAAAGCAATAACTATTAATATAGGTATTGACCAAGCAAAGACTTTATTTTGTTCAATAAAAATTTTCTTAACCGCGGGATCAAGTAACCATGCAATTCCAGAGGTGCTACCAGCAACTATGATAGATAAAATTAAAGCAACAAGAATTTTTTTTATATGGCGTTTAACATATTCCTTATATAATCTTTTTAAAATATTTATTAATTCTTCTAATTTCATTTTATAAATTCATTGAACAAATTGCTAAAAATAAAAGAAGTCCTGAGTAGTTGTTAAATTTAAACAATTTTAAATAGTTTTTAGTTTTAACTTTTTTGAGTTTTAATATTTGGTAAATAAGGCTTAAGAAAAACATTAAAATAAATAAAGTAAAAGTATTAATCCCAAAAAAATCTTTAAACAAATAAAATATTAAAATAATTGAAATAAAATATGAAATTGAAACGAATAATCCAATATTGTCTTTAAATTTTATCGAAGTGGATTTTAATCCAATTATTTCATCATCAGACATATCTTGTGCTCCATAAACCGTGTCATAACCCAATGTCCAAAATATGGCTGATATATATAAAATTATTATTTCCAGTGTTAGACTGTTATTTACCGCAACCCATGCTAAAATAATTCCCCAGTTGAAGGTAATTCCCAGGAATAATTGGGGCCAATAAGTAATTCTTTTCATGAATGGATAAGTAAAAGCAAGAAACATTGAGCTCATCCCAAGAAGTATTGTAAATAAATTGAATTGTATCAAAATTAAAAAAGCGATTAAACAAAGTATTAAAACATAAATTAAAGATTTTTTAACTGTAATTTTACCTGCTGGAATGGGCCTTGTTTTTGTTCTTTTAACTCTTTTATCAAAATCTTTATCTATAATGTCGTTAAAAATGCATCCTGCACTTCTCATTAGAACTGAACCAAAGAAAAATAAAACTAAATAATAAAAAAATAATTTTATATTTTGATTAGTAGAAAAGGAGTAAGCCAGTCCCCAAGAACACGGCCAAAATAAAAGCATAAATCCTATCGGCTTATTTAATCGAGTTAATTCTATGAATATCTTTAAATGCTGCATGAAATATTACTT
>CENU01052320.1_pt1 | contig 10808 bp, 9 predicted proteins | sample 361331 | NCBI WGS metagenome assembly CENU01 (sample SAMEA2619766, study PRJEB7988) | marine metagenome | isolation source: saline water (ENVO:00002010), including
CTCTTTATGATCATCACCCATATCGGATCCGGCCATATTCTGATGCTTAACGCAGGCGATACCTTGGCGAATCTCCTTGCGCTGAACGCCCGCAACATAACCGAGCATGCCCGCTTCGCCGAAGTACTCTTTAGCTAAGTTATCAGTCGATAACGCCGCCGTGTGATAGGTAGGCAAAGTAATCAGGTGATGGAAAATACCCGCTTCACGCGCAGCATCCGCTTGGAACGACTGAATTCGTCGATCGGCCTCGATGGCGAGCTCCGAATCGTCGTAGTCCTCAGACATCAACTTGTCTCGCTGATAGCCTGACACCTCAATCCCACTGGCAGCCCAGTCGTCAAATACCTGCTGTCGGAAACTAAGCGTCCAGTTAAACGAGGGGCTGTTGTTGTAAACCAGCTTCGCATCTGGGACGACCTCTCTGACGAGGTTTACCATCGAGGCAATCTGTCCTACGTGCGGTTTCTCGGTCTCAATCCACAGTAGGTCAGCACCATTCTGCAGCGATGTAATGCAATCAAGAACCACTCGATCTTCACCGGTGCCTGGCTTAAATCTGAACAAGCCAGATGCCAAACGCTTGGGCCTGAGGAGCTTACCATTAGCTTTAACGACGACATCACCATTGGCGAGGTCATCAGCACCGTCAATGACATCTCCATCTAGGAAGCTGTTGTAATGATCGCCAAGGTCTCCGGGCTGATTAGTGACAGCGATCTGCTTGGTCAGGCCTGCTCCGAGTGAGTCGGTTCGCGCCACGATAATACCGTTGTCGACGCCTAGCTCGATGAACGCGTAGCGAACAGCGCGGATCTTTGCGAGGAAGTCAGCGTGAGGCACGGTGACTTTACCGTCCTGGTGACCACACTGCTTCTCATCGGACACCTGGTTTTCGATCTGGATAGCACAAGCACCCGCTTCGATCATTTTCTTTGCCAGCAGGTACGTGGCTTCCTCGTTACCAAAGCCGGCATCGATATCTGCAATGATTGGAACAACGTGAGTTTGGAAGCTATCGATTTTGTTCAGCACCGCTCGCTCCTGAACAGCGTTATTGCTGTCGCGCGCGGCGTCGAGTTCGCGGAACAAGCCACCCAGCTCCCGTGCATCAGCCTGACGCAAGAACGTATACAGCTCTTCGATCAAGCCGGGTACAGAGCTCTTTTCATGCATCGACTGATCCGGCAATGGACCAAACTCAGACCGTAGTGCAGCGATCATCCACCCCGACAGATAGAGGTAGCGTCCTGTGGTATCGCCAAAATGCTTTTTGACTGCGATCATTTTTTGCTGACCGATAAAGCCATGCCAGCAGCCAAGCGACTGCGTATATTTCGACGGGTCAGCATCATAGGCAGCGATATCGCGACGCATAATATCAGCCGTGTAGCGAGCTATATCCAACCCGGTTTGAAAGCGGTTCTGCATGCGCATCCGGACAGCATGCTCCGGATTAACCGCGGCCTGATTAGCAGGTCCAGACATCTGGTCGACTTTATCCGTATATTTGCTCATCGCACGCCTCCAAAGCGTTCACCAATTTCAATATACAAAGTGTGACGGAGTCAGTATTATTTTTAAAATAAATGGAATATATCTCAGTCATCACGATAGTAAATATCTGTTCGAGCAGTTATTAATTACCGCGTCTTTTTCTGGCGGCGCTTCTTATCGGCTTTCTTGATGTGAGAGATCATGCGCCTACGCCGCTGAGACTGGCGCTCGGTCAGTTTATTTCGGCGGCCTGCATAGGGATTTTCGCCAGTTCTCAATTCAATTTTGATGGGCGTCCCAGCGAGATCAAGCTCGCGACGAAACGCGTTTTCAAGGTATCGAACATAACTATTGGGTAGATTTTCGGTTTGATTACCGTGAATCACAATCCGCGGCGGGTTGTGTCCCCCGATGTGGGCGTACCTCAATTTGACTCGACGGCCACTGACCAAAGGCGGTGGGTGAGTAGCGACAATATCTTCCAACAACTTGGTGAGCTTCGGCGTAGATAGCTTACGCGTCGCTGCCTCATATGCCCCATGGATAGACTCATAGAGATGACCCACCCCAGTACCGTGCAATGCGGATATGAAGTGGACGTCGGCGTACTCAATAAATTGTAGGCGCCTTTGGAGCTCAACCTTTACTCGCTCGCGAATATCGGCGTCCATGCCGTCCCACTTGTTGATCGCCACCACGAGGCCACGACCAGCCTCGATGCATTGACCAAGCAGGTGCAAATCCTGCTCGACAACACCTTCCCGGGCATCCATCAGTAAGACCACCACATTGGCTTGATCGATCGCCTGTAGGGTTTTCACGATCGAAAACTTCTCTACCGCCTCTTTAACATTTTTGCGACGGCGCACCCCAGCGGTGTCGATAAGCGTGTAAGACTCGCCATGACGTTCGTATTCGATAAAAACACTGTCGCGTGTCGTTCCGGGTTGGTCATACACTACCACCCGATCTTCACCCAATAGACGATTGACCAAAGTAGATTTACCAACATTGGGTCGTCCAACGACAGCCACACGGATACCGTCAGTCAGTGCGAGGTCAGCATCGGCTTCCCAAGCAATAGGCTCAAGCACTTCTTCGATCATGGCTCTGACGCCACGATTGTGCGACGCAGCTATCGTATGGATTTTGGAAACACCTAGGCTGTGAAAGTCGCTTGCCGCAACCTCCTCGCCAACACCATCAATTTTATTCACTACCAATTCGTAGGGTTTACCGCGTGACCGCAAGTAAGACACGAGAGCTTGATCGCCGACTTGCAGACCGGTACGACCGTCGACCATCAGCAATACGACATCGGCCTCATCGATTGCGACCATCGACTGAGCCGCCATTTCAGCATCGATGCCTGCCTCGTTACCGGTTATTCCGCCTGTATCGATCACCATGAAGCGGCGATCATTATGCTGACCTTCGCCGTATTTTCGATCTCGGGTTAAACCGGAGTAATCCGCTACCAACGCATCACGACTTCGGGTGAGTTGATTGAACAGCGTGGACTTTCCAACGTTGGGCCTTCCCACCAACGCGATAACCGGCAACATGATGGTCAGTCCGAGACCTCAAGATCATAGGCAACTAGCTGGCCCTTGTTGGTGTAAAGGTACAAACGGCTTCCCTGAGCAATGAGATCGGCTCTAGCCCCGGAACTGTCGACCCGCTCGCGACCTACTAACTGCCCGTCTACCTGAGACATCACGTGGAGGTAACCATCGAAATCAACCATCGCAATAAAGCTATTCACCGGTGTAGGCCGTGATAAACCGCGGTATCCTAGCTCGATATTTTGCCAGCGAAGCCCCTGACCCGAGCGAAGGTAGGCACTTACAGTGCCATCGATGTCAGCGACATAAACGTTACCAAATCCGACTTGTGTGCCGGAAACAGACGACACATTCTGCTGCCACGCTTTGCGCCCTGTCCGACTATCGAGCACCGCAATACGACCCTGATAACTTGCCACGAAGAGCTCGGAGCCAACCTGAGTCATAGAGCCGTCAATATCGACAATCCGATCGATTTCAGAGCTACCTTGGGGTACGCCTATGCGAGCCTCCCAGCTCGCGTTACCGGAATCAACATCAACCGCGACAACTTTGCCATCGGCAAAACCTGCTATCGCATTGTTGTTGACCAGCATCGGACTGGATGTGCCTCGCAATGTCAGCACTGGCACGTCACTGGTATACGTCCACTTCGGCGCATCAGCCCCGCGCTCAAAGCCTAGAAGCTTGCCGTCGTAGGTTTGAACGATCACCCAGTTTGCTGAGGCTACAGGCGGTGCGAGCACCTCACCCGAGACCTCAGCTTCCCAGATCGGGCTACCATCTTCAGCCGAAAGCGAAAATACAGTCCCGTCTGCGCCACCGAAAAATAACTCGTTATCGAAATAACCTACACCCCCTGAAATGGGTCGCTCGAGCTCGACGCGCCAAAGCCGGTCGCCACTCTCAGCACGAACCGCGACCACCTCACCGTTGGCAGACGCGGCGTACAAAACACCATCATTAAGCATTGGGGTCAGCTTAAAGAAGCCATCGCTCTGGCCATTGCCTACAGACAGCGACCAAGCCTTTCGAAGTTTGACCGTCTCGTTAATACGCTCAAGCTCTACAGGTGCTAACGGATCTTCTTCACTTGATTCGAACAACCCTGCCACTGTGTTACAGCCAGTCAGCGTGATGCTTAAACTCGCGGCCAGAAGCCACCTCGACAGAATCACTGGATGACTCCCTCAGGAATACCAGCCTCGCCAAGCCTTAGTTCTAAACCTGTCACTTTGAGCTCGAGCAAGCCCGGACCGCGCCCCATATCCAATGACGCTGACTGTGCCATTCGATAAGCATCGAGCGCCTCAGCTTCACGACCAGCTGCCAAATGAACATCCCCAAGAGCCTGAGAGAAGCTCACTGGGAACGAGGCACTGCCAACCTCCAGAATGCGAATGGCTTCATCTTCGCGACCACCTGCTGCCAAGGCGCGAGCCAATCGCAACTGCGCCATTTGCCCGATAGTCGATGTGGGGTCCAGCTCACCAGCTGCCCGAGTCAGCTCCTCTATCGCGAGCTCATAATCACCCTCGCCTACCGCGACCGACGCGAGCTGCATTGACGCCAGTCCAGAATAAATGGAGCCCGCGTGTTCTTCCCGAAGGTCCCCAACCAGCTCGGCGAGACCTTCACTACCCAGCTCATTCTTCTGCTCGACAACAATGTCGTAACCATTGGCAGCAGCTGCAGCCTCAGAGGCTCTGTAATCCGAGTATTGTGACCAACCCAACGTACCGCCTGCAGCCACTAAAAAGGCGGTTATGACAGACACTTTATTTTCCTGCCACCACTGCTTTATCGCTTCCAGCTGCTCTTCATCTTGCATGTGTTCTGCCACGAACTAATCCTCACTCTCTTCGCTCGCCTGCTCGAGACGACTTAAAAACTTATTCAGCTCTGATGCTGTTAATGTCTGTTGCTCTCCATCGGATCGCATTGGCTTCACGGTTACCAAGCCACTTGCCACTTCATCGTCGCCAAAAATCAAAGCCCACTTTGCGCCGCTCTTGTCCGCCCGCTTAAATTGGCTCTTAAAACTGCCACCACCCAGATGCTGCGTCACACTTAATCCCGGATAGTCGGCGCGTATTCTATCCGTCTCTGCCATCGCATGCGAAAGCGTGGTTTCGTCAGCGCTCACGACGTAGAGATCGGTCAGCTCATCAGCCTGCAGTTCCAGTACCTGCAACAGCAGTATTAAGCGTTCCAAACCTGCAGCAAAGCCCGCTGCCGGCGTCGCTTTGCCACCGAACTGCTGCACCAAGCCATCATAACGACCGCCACCACAAACCGTCGACTGCGCACCTAGCTGATCAGTCGTCCATTCGAACACCGTGTCGTTGTAATAGTCTAACCCACGAACAAGCCGATCGTTCCAAACAAAGGATAAGCTGGCTCGAGATAGAAGCTCTGCTAAACGGTCGCGGTGCGCTTTGGATTGATCATCAAGAAAATCAGAAATACTCGGAGCACCCTCCAGTACAGTTTGGGTGCCTGCGTCTTTGCTATCCAATATTCTGAGAGGGTTGGTTGTTAATCTTCGACGACTATCGTCATCGATAGCGTCTAAATGCTGCTGAAGGTAAGCCACCAATGCCGCTTTGTAATTATGGCGCGCGTCACTGCTTCCGATTGAGTTTAGCTCAAGGGTCAGCACATCATCGATGCCCAACCGTCGCCACCATTGACGACTCAATAACAAGAGTTCCGCATCCTGATCCGGGCTCGGAATACCGAACGCCTCGACACCGATCTGATGAAACTGCCGCTGACGTCCCTTCTGTGGGCGCTCATAGCGAAACATGGGTCCGAGATACCAAACCCGTTGCGACGCGTTTAGCAGACCGTTCTGTACCATTGCGCGCACGGTGCTCGCTGTTCCCTCCGGTCGCAGCGACAGACTCTCGTTATTGCGATCGAGAAAGGTATACATCTCCTTCTCTACAATGTCGGTGACTTCGCCAATAGATCTTGCAAATAGATCGGTCGATTCGACGATAGGGGTTCTTATCTCGCGATAGCCATGAGCCATCAAGACGTCGCGTGCCGTCTGCTCAAGCATCTGCCACAACGGCGTCTCTTCGGGAAGAATGTCTGCCATGCCCCGAATTGCACGATACTGACTCATGAAAAAACCCTAGCTACTGGTAATGATCTCCGCGTCCTCTCGGACACGAGCCGCTTCAAGGTGCTCAGCGCGCCGGCGGATTACCGACTCGAGGTGGTCAACAAAGTCCTGGTTACTGACTTTGTGATCTGGCTCGCCATCGAGGTAGATCAAATTGTTGGGGGTCGCCCCCGTCAATCCCACATCAGCCTCTCTGGCTTCGCCCGGGCCGTTAACGATGCAGCCGATCACCGCGACGTCCATTGGTGTTCTTACATCCTCTAGACGGCGCTCTAGCTCATTCATTGTACCAATCACATCGAAGTTTTGTCGTGAACAACTGGGACAGGCAACAAAATTGATGCCGTTGGTTCGCAGTTTCAGGCTCTTAAGAATTTCAAAGCCAACCTTGACCTCTTCCACAGGATCAGCGGCGAGCGACACTCGCATCGTGTCGCCAATCCCTTCCATCAGCAGCATGCCTAGGCCGACTGCTGACTTCACGGTCCCACCACGAAGCCCACCGGCCTCGGTAATACCGAGGTGCAACGGTTGTTCTATCTGTGTCGCCAAACCTCGGTAGGCTGCGACCGCCATAAATACCTCGGACGCTTTTACACTGACCTTGAAGTCATAAAAACCATGACGATCGAGAATGTCGACATTTTTTAGCGCGGACTCAATCAGTGCCTCTGCCGTGGGCTCGGGGTATTTGCGCATTAACTCTTTGCCGAGGGACCCCGCATTGACGCCAATGCGAATCGGTATTCCTTTGTCCTTACAAGCGGCGATAACTTCCTTAACCTTTTGCTCTTTTCCGATATTGCCGGGGTTAATGCGCAAACAATCCACACCGTAATCCGCGACTTTTAGCGCGATTTTATGATCGAAGTGGATGTCGGCAATTAGTGGTACGGGCGAGCTAGCCCGGATGGCTTTGAACGCCTCAGCGGCATCCATGCTCGGCACGGATACGCGAACCAAATCAGCGCCTGCATCCGCAATCGCCCTGATTTGACCCAATGTCGCCTCAACATCGCATGTCTCTGTGTTCGTCATGCTCTGAACACTAATCGGCGCGTCGCCGCCTACAGCGACGCTACCAACCATGATTTGACGGCTCTTACGACGTTTGATCGGTGACGCCTGTTCCATGGTGGTCCCCTCGTATTATTGTCGTTGTTGCCCCTGCTCTCTCTGCGCCGCCTGCCATGCTCGATAGATCGGCGCATCAGAATAGAGGTTGCGAAGTGCCAACAAATGGCTGGCCTCGCTGTCGGCGTCGCCCCGCAGGCGCGCTATTTCAACTCCTAAGATCAGCGCTCGAGCCGGAGCACGAGTTACCCGCTGTCTGTATCTTGAATAATACCCACTCGCCGCTACAACATCACCCTCATTGAGCGTTAGTTGGGTCAATTCCAATAAAGCAATTTCGTTATTGCCATCCATGGCGAGTGATCGCACAAACGAATCCTTCGCTTGCTGACGCTGTCCAAGCTGTAATTGCGCCAAACCCAAATTAACAAATGCTTTCGGACGCTCACTGTATAAAGAGTCAGCGGTAACCAGCTCGAATTGCGAAGCGGCTTCGGCGAAGCGACCTCGTGAATAAAGGAAGGCAGCAAAATTATTGCGCACTCGCGACGCTACTTTCTTGGCTTGCAACGCGCTTCTAAAGTTCGACTCGGCTAATTCATACTCGCCTGTGCTCTGGTAGACCAATGCAAAGGCTTCGTAAACGTCGGGATTATCAGCGTCGATCTCAGCGGCCAATTCCAAGTTTCGTTTGGCGTTGTCCCAGTCCCCGGCTCCAATGTACTGGCGAGCCAGGCCCACTCGCTGCTGTATAGCGGTGGCGGGATCGACCACTACTGGCGCTGGCCCTGAGGTCTCTGTCACGCAAGCTGACACTAATAGCAACGTCAGCAGAGCGATGTAGCAGCGCATTGCGTTCATGCCAGACTGATCTCCTCCACGTCGTCGTCTTCGTATTGTGCACGATAACGGGCCGATCGCTTAGTCCTATCGGCGACATCACCCACCAGCTGACCGCAGGCAGCGTCGATATCGTCACCGCGCGTGGTTCGGACAGTCACAATAAAACCGGCTTCCATCAGCACCTGCCAAAAACGGGAAACCGCGTTGCCACTGGGACGTTTAAAACCTGAATTAGGAAAGTCGTTGAATGGAATGAGATTGATCTTACAAGGATAACCATCGAGCAACTCAGAGAGTTCTCTGGCGTGCTCGACTTGATCATTCACACCCGCTAGCAGGGTGTATTCGATGGTCACCACGCGTTTTTTGTCGCTCTGGGCGTCGATGTACGCCTTGGCGGACGCGAGCAAACTGGCGATCGGATATCGTTTATTAATCGGTACGATCTGATTTCTAATCGTATCGTTGGGTGCGTGTAATGAGATGGCTAAAGACACATCAGAGTAGTCGGCCAACTTATCCAAGGCGGGCACGACCCCCGATGTCGACAGCGTCACTTTTCGCTTCGACAGACCATAGGCGAGGTCATCACACATCAGACTCATGGATGACACCACGTTATCAACGTTGAGCAATGGCTCACCCATACCCATCATCACCACGTTAGTGACAACACGACCCTTGCCCGACTGCCAGCCATCATAAGAGTCAATTGCCAGCCAAACCTGGCCAATAATCTCGGCTGATGTCAGGTCTCGCTGAAAACCCTGCTTACCCGTCGAGCAAAACTTGCAATCAAGACTGCAACCGACCTGAGAGGAGACACAGAGAGTGGCGCGATCTCCCTCGGGGATCAGCACCGCTTCCACGAGGGAGCCGCCATCAACCTTGATAGCCCATTTGCGAGTACCATCACTGGAGTCTTGCTGGCTTTCGATTTGGGGCGGCGTGATTTCCGCGATCGCCTCTAAGCGATCGCGGAGGGCCTTGCCCAGATTGGTCATCTGCTGAAAGTCTCGAATGCCCTGATGATGAATCCACTTCATCACCTGTTGAGCGCGAAATCGTTTTTCGCCGATACCCTCAAAAAATGCCTCTAATTGCTGCCGAGTCAGTCCGAGCAGATTGGTCCGCTGAGCGGTTGCACTGGTGGCAATTAGAGGGTCATCAGTCGCCAATAGATTAGTCTCGGTTTATCGAGGGCAAATATCGCTAGCGGCGAAAAAATAGGCTACCTCGCGCGCTGCCGACTCAGGTGAATCGGAGCCGTGCACGGCATTTGCGTCAATCGATTGAGCAAAGTCCGCTCGGATAGTGCCTGCGGCTGCTTCCTGCGGGTTAGTCGCTCCCATCAATTCTCGGTTCTTAGCAATCGCACCTGCACCTGCTAGTACCTGCACAACCACAGGTCCAGAGGTCATAAACGCTACTAAGTCATTGTAGAAAGGACGCTCACTATGCTCCGCATAAAAACCACCTGCTGACGCTTGAGTAAGCTGGACCATCTTAGATGCGACAATTTGTAGACCAGCCGCCTCGAAACGGGCATTGATCTGACCGGTTACATTCTTAGCTACTGCATCGGGTTTGATAATTGAGAGTGTTCTCTCGACTGACATGAATTTCTCCTAACAATTAAAGCCGCAAGGGCTGTCGGGCGCGGAGTATACGAGCTTTGCATCACCCTGTCATGACTGGAAACATCAAGAGCTCAGTGCTTCTCAGATGCGTGGTTGATCGTGTAGCGCGGGATCTCTACCACCAGATTGTCACTACCAAGCACAGCCTGACAGGACAGGCGCGACTCGGGCTCCAAACCCCAGGCTTTATCGAGATAATCTTCCTCTAATTCATCAGCTTCATTGAGTGAATCAAAACCCTCGCGCACGATCACGTGACAGGTGGTGCACGCGCAGGACATTTCACAGGCGTGCTCGATGTCGAGATCATTTTTCAATAATGCCTCGCAAATACTCTGGCCGGACTCTGCTTCAATGGCAGCCCCCTCAGGACAAATTTCGTGATGCGGTAAAACTATAATTTGCGGCATATAAAACCCTTAACTTCTATTACAGCTAATCAGTGCTTGATGCGTCCAGCGCATCGATAGCAACACCGCTCAGCGCTGACTTAATACTTCGATCCATTCGGCGCTCGGCAAAAGCCAGCGACGCTTCACCCAACTGCTGAGTTTGTGCCCTGATCGCATCGACATCATCAGTGCCCATCGCAGCCCGCAGTCGCTGTTGTTCTGCGACTAACTCATCAAGTTCAGTGGCCGTGAGCAAATCGGCATCAGCACTTAACGCACCGTCGAGACCGTCAAGCAGCGCCTCGGCCTCAACCCGAGCCTCGGTCAGCTGCCGCACCGTCATATCACCGGCCGCAAACTCCTGACTCGAGCGAAGCATGTCGGCGACCTCGTCATCAGATAATCCGAAGGAAGGCTTTACGACAAGGCTGGCCTCGGTTTGCGTTGTCTCCTCGACCGCCGACACCTCGAGTAAACCATCAGCATCGACTTTAAAGCTCACCCGAATGCGAGCAGCACCCGCCACCATCGCGGGGATACCACTTAATTCAAAGCGGGCCAGCGAGCGACAGTCCTCGACCCGTTCACGCTCGCCTTGCAGAACATGAACGATCAAACCGGTCTGCGAGTCCTTCGCCGTCGTAAAGTCCTGTGCTTTCGCAAT
>CENU01066352.1_pt1 | contig 10805 bp, 13 predicted proteins | sample 361331 | NCBI WGS metagenome assembly CENU01 (sample SAMEA2619766, study PRJEB7988) | marine metagenome | isolation source: saline water (ENVO:00002010), including
GTGTTCACACCGCACACAAACATCGGTGTGGCATCCTTAGAAGGTGCCGAAAGAACAACCTTCTTTGCCCCCGCTTCAATATGCTTACGCGCCGTCTCATCGGTCAGGAAAAAGCCAGTAGACTCCACTACCACTTCCGCTCCCACATCCGCCCATGCCAAATTCACCGGATCCATCTCCGCCGTAATCCGAATGGTCGAACCGTTGACGACCAACGAGCCATCTTGCACTTCAACCGAACCGTCAAAACGGCCATGAACTGAATCATATTTCAACATATACGCCAGATAATCCACATCCAGCAGATCGTTAATTCCAACAATCTCAATATCATCCCGAGCCGCCGCCGCACGAAATACCATACGACCAATACGACCAAATCCGTTAATTCCTACCTTAGTTGCCATCTCTCGCCTTTCTTTTTGCGGGTTATTTAACAAACAAAACAGACCGAAAACTACCGATCCCAACCAAAGCCGTCAATGACCCTCCACTCTTTTTTCATCGTGAAAATAGAACCCACCACACGGTTGTGATTCCGAAAGCACGCCTAATATCCTTGAATGCGTACCAAACAAGTCTTATATAAAACATATGATCTCGTCATCAAAACAGCGATTCACCCTTTTCATCCTCACGATGGCTCTATTCTCCGTTGCCGCCGCCCAACCACTCGTTCAGGAGACCATCACCGAAACCCTGCAAGATTACCGCCAACTAGAACCCAAACAACCCTTCTCCGACCTCATTGAATTCATGCAGCTAGGCTGCAACGAAAAAGGCGAAGCCACCATCGGCATCGCCTACCGTCAAATTGAATCCTTCAAACCCATCACCGGCGTCGTGATTGTCGAACGCCAGCCCGACGGGTTTTTACTCCGCTCCGCCACCTTTCCCGACATCAAGAAAATTAAAAACGGGAAAAACCGCCGACAAGTCGAAGCCATCGTAAAACCAGTACAAAACATCCCCTTTGATCCCCACAGTGGCAAACGCGCCGTCAACACCGTCTCCAGCGCCACTCGCTACGGCGCCAAAGCCCTCAACTACTTCAACTACATGGCCCGCCGCGTTGCCCTCGAAATCGAAAAACACAACCAATCCCTCTAAACTCTCCCCCATGCGTATCCCCCCCAAAATTTACATCGTTCTCGGTGCCCTTCTGCTCACCGCCGCCCTCTACAGCGTCTACTACAACCTCCTCTTCCTCCCCAAGCTACTGCTCCTCATGACCCTCGGCGCACTCCTAGAAGCCGCCGTCATGAAAATCCAAAACAAACCCCTCCGCGCCTATGGTTTCGGTTCCGCCTTCGCCGCCGGACTCCTCACCTGCAGCCTGCCCGCCACCATGCCCCTTTGGCAGCTCACCATCGGCATAGCCTTCGCCGCCCTCATCGTCAAACCCATCTTTCCCAAAGCCGGACTCCGCTTCAACAGCGCCCTCACCGCCCGCCTCCTACTCATGCTCCTCTTTCCCGCCGACTGCACCGCGTGGGGTGTGCCAACCATCGACACGCTCTCCGCCGCCACTCCCCAGGAACTCTACCGCGCCGAAGGCGCCTTCCTCGATCCCATGCTCCTGCTCCTCGGTCCGATTCAAGGAAGCTGGATGAACTTCTACACGCTGGTCCCCGGCAGCCCCGGCTCCAACCTCCCCCTGCTCCTGATCATCCTCTTTATGATACTCAGCTGGCAAAAAATCACCAACCTACCCACCGCCCTCGCCTACGCCCTCAGTTTCTCCCTAGTGAACACCCTCTGCGGGCTAAACCCCCTATACAACCTCATCACCGCCTCCAGCCTCTTCTGCATGACCTTCCTCTTCTCAGATCCCTACTCAACCCCCAAAAGCCGAAACGCCAGAATCCTCTTTGGTCTCATCATTGGCCTCGCCAACGGGCTCATCCGCACCCAGACCTACTACACCGAAGCCATCGTCTTCGCCGTCCTCATCGCCAACCTGTTTACGCCCCTACTGGATCGGCAGCTTCCACCACCTGAACGCACCCCGTAACATCCCCCGCCAGCGCATACGTCTCATAGCCCACATCCACCTGCGTTAAATGTCCCACACCGACCACGCAATCACCCAAGCCCGAACCGCTTATTTTCGCCCCCACAACACCCGCATCCACCTCCAACTTCGAAATAATCTCCGCCAGCTCCGGTGTACACAAACCCAGCGCCTCCATCAGCCGCTGCTGCGACACCATCGCCGCCCCCAACGCCACCTCATCCCGCGCCTCAATCGCCTCAAAACCCCGCTCCGCACAACCATCCATCTGCTCATACAGATTCGCTAACCGCTCTGGCTCATCCGCAAACCGCTCCTCCACCCAACGGATCACCTCCGGCGTTCGCCGCTTATACCCACAATAAACCGCCGTCAACGGCAACGCCCATTTCACCGGCTCACAACGCGGCTCCATTGTATATCCCACGCACCCCCCCCAAACCGACGCCGCCACATCCGCCCCCGAACCACATCCCTGCACCCGCTGCACCGTCTCCAACGCCATCTGGTACAACCGCATCGGATCCGGCATACCCCCCTCCAACCAACAAGCCAATGCCGCGTGCACACACACCGTCACCGCCGCCGAAGAACCAAACCCCCGATCCGAACCAAACTCCGCCCGAATCCTCACTTCCAATCCGCTCGGCAACGCAGCTTGTTTCGATGCCGCCGCCGCAATCACAAACCGAAAATCATCCGAATCCACCAGCTCATCTAATGCCGACTCATACCCCCCCAGCGCAGAATCAATCCGTAACACCCGATCCCGGAGCGGTGTCAGCAATACCTCCATCCGCCGATCAATCGCGCACACCACACTGCGGTAGCCATGCAGCACCGCATGCTCCCCCAAAAGCATAACACTTCCTGGAGCAGAAACCCGAACCCCCGACATCCCTACACCAACCGTGTGCCCAAAGGATCGCCCCGTAACGACGAAATCCTATATCCATATTGTTCACACAACGCCACCGGCGGCTCATCCGCTAGCACCAGCAATACTCCCGCCGCATCACCCGCAACCGAACCCGCACCGCATATTTTCGCCGCGCCGCCCACCTGCTCAATCTCCCGAACAAAAGCAGCCACTTGCTCCGGCACCACTCCAATCTCAACCAATAACCGATGATTCTCCCGAATGCTCTCGCGCAATCCCACCGACTCACCCGCAACCAACTGCGACCGAATTTGCTCCGTAACGCCCCCAAAATCCTGCCAGATTGAACTCGCCCCAAATTTTGCCCGCACCGCCTCCACACACTCCCCCGTCGAAGCTTGCGGCATCCCTGTTTCCACCAAAAACATCGGCAATGTCGGCATCGGGATCTTCTCGCCGACCCCCTCCTTAAAATAAGCACAACCGCCATGCAGCGCCATATACGAATCGATACCGCTCGGATATCCATGCTGAAGGCGCTCCACCTCCAAGCTATACTCATAGTACCAATCCGGCTTAAAATCCACCCGCAAGTAATGGCCCAGCGCCCGCAACTCACTCAACACCGTCGCCGCAGAAGAACCCATCCCACATCCCATCGGAATCGTTGATCGCAACTTCATCACCAACCCCGAATCCAACGAACGATGCAACCCATCCAACGCATGAATAAAGGCAAAACGGAACAGATCAGCCGGCGCATTCAGCACATAGCCGATTCCAATTTCTCCCTGCTGAAACTGCGTATATTTGCGCTCAACACGCTTCTTTAAATCACGCAACGCCAGCAACGTATACGAACTCGATTCAGCAGCACTCAGATCAAATGCAATCTTCTCGCCCGCTTGCGGCATCAATTCAAAAACCGCGCTTCGATCCACCGCCAGCCCCACCGCCGGTGCACCATACACCACCGCGTGCTCGCCGCTCACAATAATTTTACCCGGAGCTACTGCTCTCATTTCTCTCCACCAACGCCTCGTACTCCCGCTTATGTCCCCTTATCCCTTTCAACCGGAAAGGGCCTGTGCGGTACTCTGGAAATGTATAGTCTCCCCCATCTGTCGGCACGCGATAATTGAAAATATCTTCATACTGCTGATACCCCAATTCGGTTCGATTCTGCAGCATCTCCTGATGAGCTACCCCCCGCAACACCGCCTCATATCCCGGCTCGACAACCCCCGAGAAAAACTCCGCCACGCAACCCGAACCATAACTAAACAAGCCCATCCGCGATCCCGTCAGATCCTCCTGCGCTGTTTCCAACAACGAAGCCAGCCCCACATACATCGACGCAGTATAACAATTTCCCATCCGACGGCTATACCGCAAACTATCGCCCAACACCGCCGACAGCTGCTCATCATCCACCTTAACACCTTGCAAACGACACAGCTTACGATGGGCCTTCTCCGCCATCTTCGTAAACGGGATATGATAACAAAACGCCTTAAAATCATCCAGCGACCGACCACTCATCTCCGCATACTGCGCCCAGCACGCCTCCAGCGCCCGGATATACACCAGCGTCGAATACTTCCCATCCACCAACGCCTCCGACCGATAATTCGGCCGCCAAAAATCCATCACATCCTCTGTGTAAAACCCCGTCGGCTCCTCCAAAGAGAGCAACCGCGGATTCGCACTAATCACCAACGCCGCCGCCCCACAACCCTGCGTCGCCTCCCCCGGACTTTCCAACTCATAGCGCGCAATATCCGCCGCAATCACCAACGCCCGCTTATCCGGATGCCGCGCCACATACTGCACCGCCAACTGCACCGCCGCCGTGCCGCTATAACACGCCTGCTTCAACTCCACCGTCCGACAGCGCGGCGACAAGCCCAACAACCGATGCGCATACACCCCCGCCGATTTCGACTGATCAATTCCACTCTCCGTTGCAAACAGCAACAGCTCCACATCCGCCAACGCACCCGATGCAGCCAACTCACTCGCCGCATTCGCCCCCAACGTCACCACATCCTCATCCGGTGCCGGCACCGCCATCAGCTCCTGACCCAGCCCCCGATAAAATTTCTCCACGTCCACGCCCCGCTCCACCGCCAACGTCTTTAAATCCACATAATAATGCGAGCTATAGAGATGAAGCTGATCAATACCGATCTTCATATCGAATCAACTCCTCTCGCCCCAACAACGCCTGCGTCGACTCCACCCCCATTAAAAACAGCGCGGTCTCATACTCCCGCCGCAACCGGCCAATCACCTCCCGCACCGCCTCCGCCGACTCCAATGCCGGCTTCAAAAACGGACGAGCCAATCCACACAACGACGCCCCCAAAATCACACACTTCGCCATATCCAATCCATTCCGAATGCCCCCCGATGCAATCAAATCAAAATCAGGGCTAAACGGCTTCATCAACCGCAACGCCTCCGGTGTCGGAATCCCCCAGTCGCCAAACAACTCTCCAATGGATCGATCCGCACTACGCTTACTCTCCACCATACTCCAAGAAGTGCCCCCAGCCCCCGCCACATCCACAAAACGAACCCCCGCTTCCTTCAACAAAACCGCATCCTCCACCGAAAGGCCACATCCCACCTCTTTCACCACCACCGGCACATTCAGTTCCTTCACAAGCTCCGCGATTTTCGACACCAACCCACCAAACCGCGTATCCCCCTCCGGCTGCACCGCCTCCTGCAACGGATTTAAATGCAAATAGAGTCCATCCGCGCCCAACACCTCCACCATGCGCCGACACTCCTCAACCCCCACACCGTAATTTAATTGAACCGCACCCACGTTCCCCAACAACAGCGTCGTAGGCGCCGCATCACGCAACGCAAAACTTGCCGCGGCCCCCTCTTCTTTCAACATCACCCGCTGCGAACCCACCGCCAGCGCAACCCCCTCCGCCTCTGCCGCTGAAGCTAAATTCCGATTCAACCGAATCAACTCCTCATCCGTTCCTCCGGTCATCGAAGAGATCAACAACGGAAACGAAAGCCGCTTACCCATCCACTCAACCGAACCATCAATATGCTCCAGATCCAACTCCGGTAATGCCCGGTGCGTCAGGTGAATGCGATCAAAATACCCCCGCGAACGATCCAGCTCGTCATGAGTCGCAACCAACTTGACATGGTCTACTTTACGCTGATTTATCCCGCTCATATAAGCCTGTACATCCTCACGGTTTCCCTCTCAAAAGCAACCCCAAAAAAGACACGGATGAATTGCTTAATGAATTAAAAAAGTTAACATATATCAATCGAACTCAGACAAGCTACATTACAGACCGCCCGAAAAGGGTTTCCCATGAAAATCTGCGATATTGTTCAATTCTACAGTGACATCAGCGGTGGCGTAAAACGCTACATCGACGATAAAATTCACTACTACGCCACTCAGCCCAACCTAGACCACATTCTCATCATCCCCTCTCACCGCAACGCCGTCCGCACCAAATTCAATACCCGCATCTACGAAATGAAATCCCTGCCCCTCATCGGATCCAGCAGCTATCGCCTGCTCGTATCCCGCCACCGCATCGCCGAAGTCATCGAAAGCGAACAACCCCACCTCATCGAAATTGGCGACCCCTATCAATCCGCCTGGATCGCCCGCCACATCGCCCGCAAAAACAACATCCCCATCATCGCCTACTACCACTCTGACTACCCCCGCGCCCTCGGCCGCACCCTCCAGAAAATAGCCGGCAGCTGGATCGCCCAAAAAACCGAGACCCTCATCTCTCGCTATCTCATCCACCTCTACAACCAAATGGATGCCACCATCGTCGCCACCCCTCAGTTCGAAAAACTACTCCGCCACCTCGGCATTCAACACGTTCATCAAATCTCCCTCGGAACCGATACCCACCGCTTCCACCCCGTCGATCAAAAAAAACAGCTGCTCGAGGACTACGAACTACCCCCCGACACCTTTCTACTCCTCTATGTCGGCCGCATTGCCCGCGAAAAAAATATTCTTCAACTCCTCCGCATGATGGATCTCTTCGACCCCCCATCATCCGTCGCCCTACTCATCGTCGGCGACGGAGAGCAAGTGAACACCGTGCAACGCATTGCCAGCCAACACGACCGAATTTTTTGGCATCCCTACTGCAACAGTGCTGAACTGCTCTCCACCCTCTACTCCGCCGCCGATGCCTTCATCCACCCCAGCACCTCCGAAACCTTCGGCCTCGTCTCCCTCGAAGCACAAGCCTGCGGGGCTCCGGTAATCGCCGTACAAAACGGAGGCCTCGACTATACCCTCTCCCATGAACCAGAACCCATGCTTGCCCGCTCGAAAAAAGCAATCGATCTCTACCGAGTCGTCTGCGATATCCAACGCAAAAATGAGACCCCTCAAGATCGCATGCAACGCCGGGAACGCATCATCAACATCTTTGGCCGCGATACCACCTGCGCACAGCTCGTAGCCCTTTACCAGACCATCATAGATCAGCATCGCCAACAGCAATTTCAAACCCATGAATGAAAAAGAGCCCCAATACCATCAATTCATCAAGATCGGCATGCAAGGCCTAGCCCTCACCATCACCGCCTCCGCCCTCGTACTGCTCTTCACCTCCTCCGACCAAACGTTCCACCTCCTCCGCCAAAACATCAAGCCCAGCCATCTCCCACTCCTAGCGCTTCCCATTTTCATCTCCTGGGTCTGCAACGGCACCCGCTTTTGGCTCATGAGTCGCTGCATTAACACCCCCCTCTCCTATCGCCGCTCCCTCGCCATCGCCATCGCCTCCGAATTCGGTATTGCCGCCTCCCCCGGCGGCGTCGGCGGCACCGCCGTCCGCCTCAGCTTCCTAAAGAAATCAGGCATCTCCTTCTCCGACGGAGGCGCTCTACTCGCCGCCGACATCTTTCTCGACATGCTATTCTTCAGCCTTCTCACCCCCTTCGCCCTCATCACCCTCTTCCGTCAGCTCCCAGCCGAACACATCTGGCAACTCAACGCCCCTTCACCAAACTTTCTCTATATCCTCATACTCCCTCTCTTTCTCTATCTCAATCGCAACCGCATCCACCTAGAACTCAAAAAAAGACCCTTCTATCAACACTACCGACTCGCCGCCCGCCTCCGACTCTGGAAACAAAACCTCATCGAAAGTTTTAACAAAGGAAAAACCGCCGCCACGCGCATCTTCAGTGAACACCGCGGACACCTCTGCCTCAACCTCCTGCTCACCGCCCTCCAGTTCTGCAGCCGCTACAGCGTCCTACCCATTGCCATCTGGCTGCTCGGGAGCCATTTGAACCCCCTGCCCCTCATCTTCATTCAAGGCTTACTCTATCTCATCGGTATGCTCGTCATCGCCCCCGGCGGAGGGGGCAGCATCGAAATTCTCGCCGCCATCATTCTCCCCCGCTTCATCTCCGTCGAACTCACCGGCGTCACCATTTTACTATGGCGCTTCTTCACCTATCACTTCTACCTGCTCATCGGCGGCACCATATTCAGCATCACCTTCCGCAAACTATTCCCCAACCGCTGACCGACCCAAAGCCCCCTTCGCCGGCTCATCCATAAAGCTGCAAACCTTAACCGTCAGCTCCTCCATCTCCACCGTCTTCCGCTTGAAAAACCCCTCAACCAATCCCAAATGCCGCCCAAAAAATCGACTCAACGAATTTTTCGGATACGCATAAACAGCCGCACGATAATCGCTCTGCTCCCCGTTTCCCCTGCGCAACTCAACATGTATAACCGCCTCATACGAACCAAAAAATCGCTTACCCGCCGTATACAAAACCAAATCAAACCCGCCACCACTGGATCGCACGCGGCACACCTCCTCCACCACCGTCTGCTCCCCCTTCCGGTTCACATACTCATACCGGCCCGGTGCCACCTCCACGATCTCAAACTCGACCCCCTCATCGCCCACCACATAATCACGATACACCTGCTGAATCCGCAACACCATCGACGGACTCTCATACAAAGCAAGCATCCGTTCAAACCCCACCTCAACCGAACCCGACACCCGCGCCTCAATCGGCTTCTTCTTCTCCAGTAACGTTCGCGCCTTCCCCTCTCTCAACAACGGCAACGTTTCCATCGCACCTACCGAAAAAGCGCACAACAAACAAAACCCAATGATTCTATAGTTTTTGTAATGCATCTTCCCACCGGCTCGCCTTCGCCTTTGCCTCCGCTCGCTCCTTAAGTTCCCCAAACAAAGTCGTATCCCGTACCACCCGCTCCATTGCATCAGCCAACACCTCAGCCGAATGCATATCCACAATCAACCCCGAGCCATGCGACTCAACAATCTCCTGAGGCCCCCCCTCATTTGAAACAATCGCCGGCAACCCCGACGCATGTGCCTCCAACACCACATTGCCAAACGTATCCGTCATGCTCGGAAAAACAAACAGGTCCGCACTCGCATATGCCCGCGCCAACTCCTCCCCATGCAGATAACCCGTAAACAACAACCGCACCGAAGCATACTTCTCCTCCAGCCCCTCCCGCAACGGACCATCTCCCACCAACACCAAATCAGCCTCCACACCCCGCCCTTCCAACAACGCAAAGGCCTTCAGCAACACCTCAATATTCTTCTCACGCGAAATGCGCCCCGCATACACAAACGTAAACGAACCCGACAACCCGCGCTTCGCATAATATCCAGTCTCCCGAAACGTCTGGTTAAACTTCTTCAAGTTAATCCCCCGCGGCATCACATCAATCATCGTCGGTTCAAAGCCCCCCTTCACCAACAACTGCTTATACTGCATCGTCGGAACCAACACCTCATCCATCTTCCCGTAAAACCAACGCATAAACCGCCACGCCATCTCACCCAACCGCTCATCCTCCGTAATATCCGTGAAAAACCGCGGAAAGTCCGTGTGATAAATCCCCTTCACCGAAAGCCCCAACATTTTCGCCGCCCCCAATGCAACCAATCCCAACGAACCCGGTGTCGAAATAATCACCTCATCAAACTGCTCCTCCTCAAAATAAGCCACCATCTCCATAAACGGCGGATAACTGATCAACAACGACTCATACTCCGGCATCCGGAACGACCCCACCGGCTTGAAATTTTTCAAGGGAAACGGCACCTCCGGCATCACCTCCAAACAAGTCACCACCGTAATCGGAATCTGCGAATCATGCGCCATCCCCGCCAACGTCCGAATCGTCTTCGTCACCCCGTTCACATCCTCAAACGTATCCGTCACCCACGCCTTCCGTCCACTCCGCTTCTCCAGTCCAGCCGCCGCCGGAAACGCACGACACACCTCCCGCAAAAATCCCTCATCCCGATGCTGACTCGAAAACGCCGTCACATACGGCGTCACCCCCAGCGCCATCGGTCCCAACGAAGAAACCGCCTGCAACGAACCAATCAACTCCCCTTTCCGAATCTTCTCCGCCGCCTTCTTCAAAAAAACAAAACTCAACTCCTGACTGATCCGACACGCCGACGCAAAATTATCCAACCCCACCCCATGCTGCCGCTCATCCTCATCCAGCACCCGCGAAAGCTCCTCCACAATCATCTGCTCAATATCGCCCATCTGCGTCTTCACATATGCCTGCTGAACCTTCTTCTTAAACTTCGACTTAATCACCGATCCCAATCCAGTGCCCCGCACCGGACGCTCCGCCGGCGCCTGCGACAAATTCTGCAAAAAATTCCCCACCAACGACCGATCCGCCGCCCCCGGCGGAATAAAACGCTCCTTATAAAAATGATACGCAATACGATACAAACTATTCGCCAGCCGGATCGACGTTCCCGCCTCCCCCGCCGCCTCATGCTGCCCCTCCCGCAAAAACTCCAGAAAATCAACCACCCCCGCCGCCCGCGGCGTCACCGTATACGCCCCCGC
>CENU01204635.1_pt1 | contig 10797 bp, 9 predicted proteins | sample 361331 | NCBI WGS metagenome assembly CENU01 (sample SAMEA2619766, study PRJEB7988) | marine metagenome | isolation source: saline water (ENVO:00002010), including
ATGATATCGAGCTCGGGTTCCAAGGAGCAGGATCCTACGACTCAAACTGGCGTGGCACGCAGCGCACAACGCGCTCCTTCGGTAATCCAGAGGATATTTTTGGAGAAGAGGCCGTGAGTGTGCGCTCTGTCGACCTCAATGCCACCGCGACTGTAGGCGCACGACTGTTTCAGGACCACGAAATCAGCGCGAATTACCTGTTTATCCGTAATTCGGATGATGAAGTTGGGGTGAAGGATTATTTCACTGATAACGCCTTGGCAAGCGACGGGCTTGGTCGTCGCGATTTCCGGGCGGAATTTGAGCATCGTGAACTGGAGACCTTTCAGCTTAAGGGCGAACACTTATTCGGATTCAACGCTGACGAGTACATTCCATTAATCGGCAAACTAATCCCTACTGACACAAAGGTTAATTGGATTTATTCCGACTCGGTAGCTGAAACGGACATACCTAACCAACTGTTAATCAAATCTAACACGACTGTGGATGCCGACAACGTAGTTGTCGGATCAGTTGTACGCAACGACAGTAGTGCGGCTGACTTTCGCTTTACCGACTTGGAAGATGAAGTATTGAGCTACGGCTACGATGCCGAAGTGCCATTTTCCATAGGTGAAAACACTGTAACGATATTGTTTGGTTACCACCACGATAGCAAGGCCCGCGCATTCGAGCAGCGTGAATTCGGTTTGGGTAGTACTGATGCCGGAACCTCGACGTTGATTGGTGCTTATGATGTTGTCTTTTCCGATGTGAACATAAGCGACGCCGCCAACGGTTTTGCGTTGCAGGTTCAGGAAAGTGGCACCGCAAGCTATCTCGCTGCAACTATGACGGACGCGATGTATGTTGCCGCCGACATCAAGTTTCTTGAAAAGTATCGGGTAACCGTCGGTGCTCGCCACGAGGATTACCGTCAGGTAGCGCTGCCATACAATATCTATGGTTACAGCATTAGCGATCCAGCAGTCACGACGGACATAGATCAGCTGCGCCAAGCATCATTTCAAGAGAGCGAGTACTACCCTTCTTTGGTGCTTGGGTACGAGAGCGATTGGTTAGCAGAGACCTTTCAGCTGCGTTTAGCCTTCAGTGAAACAGCGATTCGTCCTGACGTTCGAGAGGTTAGCCCAGCTAGCTACTTCGACCCTCTCACTAACGACTTGGTGGTGGGAAATACCGACATACGCCCGGCGCAAGTGAGAAGCATAGACGCGCGCGCCGATTGGATTTTCGACAACGGTAACAGTGTTACCTTGAGTGCTTTCTCAAAAGAAATTTCCAATGCGATCGAGTTTTTTGAAGTGCCTCGTTCAGACAACGCACGTGCTGTGAGCGTATTTAATGTCGATGGCACGGACATCACCGGTGTCGAGCTTGAGGGGGTTTATCGCCTAGAAAATCTAAACGAGTCGTTACGCAGCTTCTTTGTTCAAGGCAATGCCACGATCCAAGATTCCGAAACAACCGTTAATAACAACGCTATCTCGCCGACTAATAACGAACGCTCTGCGTCGGGAGCCAGCGACTATCTTGCGAACCTCATGTTGGGATATGACTCGAGCGATGGCAAGCATACTGCGTCTTTGATCTTTAACATCTTTGGGGAACGTCTGTATCGTGCAGGTCGTTTGGGAAGCCCAGACGAATTCGAGCAACCGTTCAACTCTGTGGACTTCACCTACTCTTGGTATCCCACGGACAACTTCACCGTGAAGTTGAAGGCACAAAATATACTTGATGAGGCTGTCGAGATCTCTGCAAATGATGTAATTGTTTTCGCAGAGGAGCCGGGTACCTCCTTTGCTGTGAAAGTAAAATACCAATATTAGAGCATGGCAGCATAGATCGAAGGGCGCGATATATCGCGCCCTTTTTTTATGCCTTAGAACCGGCGAGTTCGACTAAGATCGCGCTCGCTCTATTTCTTCGGCAATAGTTTGAGCCAACTCCTCTGGGGTCACCTGAGGCCCAAAGCGACCAACAACGTCGCCTGTGGCGCTGATGAGGAACTTAGCGAAGTTCCATTTGATATCTCCGTTATCGTCTGTGCTCCCTTTCAACCATTGGTACAGTGGGCAAGCGCCCCCACCATTTACCTCAATCTTGTCGAACATCGGGAAGTTAACGCGGTAGCGTTCGTTCGCGAACGCCTTTATTTCTTCGTTGCTGCCAGGTTCTTGATTACCGAACTGGTTACACGGAAAGGCTAGAACTTTGAAGGGATCGCTTTGGTGTTGTTCCTGCAGCGCGCGTAACCCGTCGTACTGGTTGGTCAATCCGCATTGGCTGGCTACATTCACGATGAGACAAACGCTTCCTTCAAAATCCGAAAGGGGCACCGGCTGTCCGTCGATATCATTCACAGTTAAGGCGTAAAAATCCGACATCTTCTTCTCCTAAGTGGCAGACAAGGATAGCGGATAGACAGACGCATCAATAGCCTGCTGGCGCTCGTGATTTGATCCCGTTAACATTGAGGGCTGGAGAGCGGGTGGTTGGTCGAGTAGCGTTCGGATTGGAGTTCCCTTGGGAATGTAATCGCGAGCTGCTGATGGGCGAATCATTTTAGATGGCCAGTCCATCAGCTACCTAATTAAATATTTTCAAAAGGGAGATAACCATGCGCGATGTTGTAATCGTAGATAGTGTTCGCACCGGGCTAACCAAGGCATTCCGCGGTAGTTTTAATCTGACTCGATCCGATGATTTATTGGCGCACTGCATTGATTCCTTGCTAAACCGAAATCCTCAGGTTGGCGCTGACGAAGTCGAAGACGTCATCGTTGGGGCAGCGTCTCACGTTGGCGAGCAGGACGGTAACCTGGCCAGACTCGCGGTGGTTTTATCAAAACTGCCAGTAACGTCTGCTGGGGTTACGATTAACCGATTCTGTTCCTCCGGTCTCCAGTCCATTGCCATGGCGGCAAATCAAATCGCCTCTGGACAAACCGAAGTGGCCATTGCAGGGGGCGTAGATTCAATTTCTATGCGCACCCGCCAAGAGCCTGGAAAGGCCAAGCAAAACAAACGGTTGCTCGAAGAAAAGCCTGAAATTTTCATGGCCATGGGGAATACGGCTGAGGTTGTTGCGCGTCGCTACCAAGTAACGCGAGAAATGCAGGATGAATACGCTTTGCAAAGCCAGCAGCGTTATGCAGCAGCGGTTGAGGCGGGCAAGATCGCGGAAGAGATTGTTGGCATGAACGCAACCATGCTGAAGGTGAACAAAGAGACCGGTGAAGAAACCCACGAACAGGTGTTTGTTGACCGCGACGAATGTAATCGCCCTACGACGACGCTTGAGGCTCTGGGTTCTCTGCCGCCCGCATTCGAAGAGGACGGCTCGGTCACTGCCGGCAACTCCTCCCAGCTATCCGACGGGGCCTCCATGACCCTATTGATGAGCGCAGATCGTGCCGCGCAGCTTGGTCTCGCGCCATTGGGCATCTACCGAGGCTTTACGATAGCAGGGTGCGAGCCTGATGAAATGGGTATTGGACCCGTCTTTGCTATTCCAAGGCTGCTCAAGAATGCCGGTCTGTCTATGGACGATATCGATCTGTGGGAGCTGAATGAGGCCTTTGCTTCGCAATGCCTTTACTGCCGTAACGCGCTGGATATCGACAATGAAAAATACAATGTTCTGGGCGGCAGCATTTCCATTGGCCACCCCTTTGGAATGACCGGATCCCGCCAGACGGGCCTTGTGCTAAGGGAGCTTAAGCGCCGCAACCAAAAGTATGGCGTTGTGACCATGTGTATCGGTGGTGGTCAGGGTGCTGCGGGACTGTTTGAAGTTGCCTAGCCCTCAAGAGACTACGCTCTAGGGCGTGGGTTGAAAAAAAGGCTACCGAAGGTAGCCTTTTTTGTGGATGGTGATATCTCTACCTAAATTTGAGTGGACCCAGCCCCGTAACATATTGATACTCTCAGGACATTCGACGGTAACAGCGAGTTTGAATAATCTCAGCTTTACGCCCGAGTTCTAGAGCGTTGCAACATGCAAATGGAAGATCTAAAAGTGCCAAAGGTGGAATCCGAGCGATGAAAATGCTCAATCGCTCTCTACCGCTGTATGTGATCGGGTTCCTCTTACTCCCGAACGGGGTAGCTGCGTCTCCAGAACGCAGCCCCACGGATACACCCGAAGAGGTGGTCGTCGCCGCTGCCGAGCAAAATGACGATAAGCCTTTACCGGTGGAGACGGCCAGTGCACCGGCAAAAGATTTAAACCAAAAGACTGACCAGGAAATCGGTGAGCTGCTGAGGGCTTGGCCGGAACTCAGCGCTGCACAAAGACGGGATTTGCTGGCCGAAGTTAGGGTTCGTATGCGGCGTTCTGAAGCGCCCTCTCCAAGTCAGGCAGGAGGTGGTCCTGATATTAAATTGCGTATTAAGAAGGCCCAAACTCAGCATCGTTACGGGCAATCGGTCACGCGCTCCAACGGGTCGGCCCGAGTGCCTGAAGTTGTCATTCAGGCAAAGGTGACCCATATCATGCCCGACGGCAGCCGCGTGACCACTACCCGCGTCATGAGGCCGAACCTTCGCAAGGAATCCCCGCCCACAACGGCTGATACAAGCGCTTACCCCAAGACAAGCGGCGCGACCGCTACGGAACCCCGCAGACGGGTGGTTACGACCGTTCGTTTCGGCGCAGGGTTTGAACGGCGTACGGCTAATGCAACACCAGGTCCTCAAAGTGAGGACGCCGCAGATTCGGGAGACAGGGCACATGTCGGCAACTGATGCCGCATCGACGAACAGCGAGCAGCTCCTGCTGCTCGATGACGATTTGGAAATTTGCCACCTAACCCAGGCCTACCTAGAGCGTCAGGGCTATACGGTGAACTGTGTACATTCTGCTGAGGAAATGGACGCCTTTCTTGCAAAGAACTCGGTGGACCTGCTGATTCTTGACCTGATGCTCCCGGGAGAGCAGGGCCTGTCCGTTGCGCAGCGGCTGAAGAAGCGTGAGAATCTGCCCATTATTATCGTCTCTGCTCAGGGCGACGAGGTGGACCGGATCGTCGGTCTCGAGCTTGGTGCAGATGACTACCTTCCAAAGCCGTTCAACCCTCGGGAACTGTTGGCGCGGATACGCGCCGTGCTACGCCGCAGCAGCCAAACGCTGGCCCAAGACCCGGACACCCAGGGAGTGGTCAATTTTGGAGCGTTTCAGCTCGACCTAGATTCTCACCGCCTGACCAAGGCTGGAGCGCCCATTGCTCTAACATCCGGTGAATTTGATCTGTTAGCGATCTTGGTGGCCCACCCAAACAAGGTGCTTCATCGGGATAAAATTCTGGATTTGCTAACCGGCGCGGAACGCTCTCCCTTCGACCGCTCAATTGATGTCAGAATCACGCGTGTTCGCTCCAAACTTGAAGATGACCCAGCGAAGCCCAAGTTGATCAAAACCATCTGGGGCAAGGGCTATATGTTCTGTCCACGGATAGGCGAGGAACAGCGCACCGCAGGACGTCACCTTAGTGGGTCTATCAGCGAGCACGAGGCCTAGGATTTAGCGCCGGGCGTTCTCCCAGCATAGTCCTGGGACACGCTTGAGGCTTCAAGGCTCATGGGAGGCCAGGTGGCTCAAACTAAGAGAAAAAGGACACCTAAACTAGGTCTGCCCGCATCCTTGCTCGGCAGAACCACGCTGACGCTGGGCGTCAGCTCCATGATGATTGCCGTGATTTCAACCATCGCGCTCTCCGTATTCGTTATCGATCCCATTGCCCAGCGCTCGGCGGATGATGAGGCCGCCCTGCTGGTGCTCTCATGCCAGACCTGGGTCGAACTACCTCCCCTGGCACGCCCCTATTTTGAGCTTGAGTTGGCCCAGAGCCATGACCTCATCATCAGCGAGGCTCAGCAGGACTTACCTGAACTCACGCGATATTTTCCCTATACCCAGCTTCTGAAGGAACGGTTAGGCGAGCGCATGGGCCTGGAGGTCAGGATTTTGGATGGCGCAGACTTAATTTGGGCGGACATTCCCATGGGCGACTATGAGCTGCAGGTGGGATTTTCCCCGGATAGGCGGGATATTCAGCTGCTCTATGTGGCCATCGTTATCGTCGGGCTTGGCGCAGGAATTGTGTTTCTGACGTCACTGCTCATCGTCCGGCGCATTGCCCAGCCTTTGGTCAGCATTGCCGAGCGTGCAGAGCAGTTTAGAGGGCTTGCGAATATGGAGCCTCTGCCCGAGACCGGTCCCAGAGAATTGGTATCCCTGGCGCGGAACTTCAATACGATGGCGAGCGAGATTGCCTCCCTGATTTCCAACCGAACAACGCTGATGGCCGGCATCTCTCATGATCTGCGCACACCCCTCACCCGGATGCGACTCGCTCTCGCGCTGCTCCCGGAAGACGTTGATGCCGAGTTGGTCACTCGATTTGAGCAAAATTTAGAGTCCATGGATGAACTCATATCCGATGCGCTCAGTTTTGCCAAAGGCACCCAAGAACAAGCCCAGGTCCTGCCGCTTTACGACTTTGTACATGAAATCATCACGACCTTTGAAAGCCCCGTGGAGCTTCGGTCCGCCTTAACGCCGGCTGTAACCCGCGTCCTCGCGCCCAATGCATTCCGTCGCGTTCTCACCAACCTGGTGGCGAACGGGATTAAACATGGTGGAGAAGTGGTCGTTGAGCTGGAAGAGGATCAGCTGGTAATTAGAGACAGAGGTCCGGGAATCCCGGCGGCCTACCGGGAAAAGATATTCCAGCCCTTTTTTCGCATCGACGAATCCAGAAATCCCTCTACCGGTGGTAGCGGCCTAGGGTTATCCATTGTCCAGCAGCTGTGTCAGCTCCATGGGTGGGAAATTTCCGTTGGTGATGCAGAGGTTGGAGGCGCGGCCTTTTTTCTACGTTTCTAGCGCGCACCGCAAACGGGCACACAATGCGGTAGTGGTGTTACACATTGTCACAAAAAGGCGGTGTGGCGAAATTTTTTTGTAATAGCCAGAGGAGAGAATGCAGGTGTTGTCGAAAGGCAACAACTCTCCCCTCAGACCCCGAGTAGAGAAGTTGTAAAACCAGAATCTGCTAATAAGCACGGGGTCGACTCAAAGGCCGCCGGTTTTCTCTCCAGACCGGCGGTCTTTTCTATTTCTCCAGGTGGTGCATCCTGGACACAGTCTGCTTCGATGCGACTTCCTTTCGTCGTCCTCCCTATGAGGGTTGTGGTTAATGAACCAGTTCCCCAACACAAATTCCTAAACCATAATGGTCCTCCAGCGATAAGCAGCGATTTTCAATGCAAGAACCAGATTTTGACAACGTTCTATATTCTGTCCGCGGACCCATGGCGCTGATCACGATCAATCGCCCTGAAAAGCACAATGCCATATCCCTCGCGACGCTGGATGATCTGCACGCAGCCGTAGACAGAGCGGCGGCAGAGGACCAGGTTCGCGTAATCACCCTCACCGGTGCCGGTGGGAAGGCATTTGCTGCAGGCTCGGATTTGTCGGAAGTGAAGTATCGAGATTTGAGCAAAGCCCTTGAGCCCATCGTTCAGGGCTTGGCGGAAAAATTAGAGCGCACGCCCAAGCCAACGCTTGCCGCCATTGATGGCATTTGTATGGGCGGGGGCTTGGAAGTGGCCCTGGGTTGCGACCTACGCATCGCAACGCCTCAGTCCCGCTTTGCAACGCCCGAGGGGAAGTTGGGCATCATCCCCGGCGGCGGTGCCACGGCTCGCCTGCCGCGAATCGTGGGTCGGGGCTGGGGCATGGAAATGATGCTCATGGGAGAGGCCATCGATGCTGATCGGGCGCTGCAAATTGGTCTGGTCACTCGTGTTGTAGAAAGCGATTTATTGCTGGATGAGGCTCAGCGCATGGCCGAGCATCTGGCCGGGTTTGCTCCCTTTGTGCCAAGGACTATGAAGGCCATGGTGCACTTTGGCATGGAAGCGAGCTTGGCTGGCGCACTGATGTTTGAGAAGTATGCTCAGGGCGCCTTGGTGCAGACGGAGGATAAGCAGGAAGGCATCCAGGCCTTTCTAGAAAAAAGGGATCCAAATTTCAAAGGACGTTAGCAATCGGCGCAGACCCCGTCATTTGTCCTTGAATGCATAAGCACTGATGTCAGATACTCAACGCCACAATAAATACCAGGGAGGGATCTAAATGGCCGTGGAAAAGTTTCCGGTGGAGGGCAGTCATATCATGATGTTCGCTCGATCTATCGCGGATGATAATCAGATTTACTACGATGCCGAGCATGCCGCAGCCACCGAGCTAGGCAAAGTTATCGCGCCACCAACCTTTGCCCAATCCAGCGCCCAGTTTGACCCTGACTACTTCTTACGTCCCAAGATCGGCGAAGATTGGTTCGGGTCCGGCAAGGAGGCGACCGGTATCAAGCGCGAATCCAGCGGTGGTGGTGGCGGCGGAGGCGGTCTGCACGCCGAGCAGCACTTTGAGTATCACCGCCATATCAGCCCAGGCGATGTACTCACGGGAACCGACAAGCCCGGCAAGACCTGGGAGAAAGAAGGTAAGCGATCCGGGAAACTCGTCTTCACTGAAAGCATTATCGAGTACCGAGACCAGCATGGAGAGCTGGTGATTACAGCCCGCAGCGTCGGTGTTCGCACCGAAAGACCTGTAGATCAATAAGGGGAGTAACATGGCGCTTTCAGCACAGGATTTGAACACCGGGGATACCTATACCGAATGTTTGGTCGAAGACTTAACGCGCACCCAGATCGTAATGTATGCGGGTGCTTCGGGAGACTATAACCCCATTCACACAGACGAGAAGTTCACCAAGGAGGCGGCGGGCTATCCGTCAGTTTTCGCCCACGGCATGCTGACCATGGGGATGACGGGTCGCATGATCACCAACTACGTTGGCGATGGCCGATTGACTAAGTATGGCGTTCGCTTCACCAGTCAGGTCTGGCCCGGGGACACCCTCAACGCCACGGCGACGGTTGAAGAGGTTGCTGATGGATTGGTCAACCTAAAGGTAGAAACCACGAATCAGGACGGGGTGACGGTTCTGTCAGGCTATGCCCAGGCCAGGGTGGATTAAGGGCAGGCGGCTGATGTGCGCGACTTACCACTTTTCAATTGAGGTGCGTAGATCGAGCTCAAAGGACCAGGCCTGGCGAGGCTGCTGAAAAAGATAGACGTAGGCATCGACGATGCCCTGGATATCAATCATGCCCTTCTCACCCAGATGGGCAGCATAGTCCGGATAGCCGAGCTTTATCTTTTCACCGCCAATGGGTCCGTCCACGACCACGTGGCCAACATGTACGCCATCGCGCCCATACTCCTTGGCCATGGCCTGAGCCAGGTTGCGGAGCGCCCCCTTTGCGGAATTGAAAGCACCAAAATTTTCCCGGCCGCGCAGCGAAGCGCTCGCGCCAGTAAAAATTAAGGTGCCGCCCTCGCTGAAGTTCCGAATGGCCTCTCTCCCAAACAGGAAGCCGCCCAGGCAGCAAACGCGCCAGCTCTCTTCGAAATACTCGGCGCTCATATCCACAATGCGGCCGGGCGTGTTGTTACCCGTGTTGTAAATGGCGAGGCTAAGGTGCTTTCCGGCGCGCCGAAACAGATCGCGAGTCTGTTCCTCGTTCGTGGCGTCGGCGACAACCCCCTCGGCCGTACCGCCGTCGCTGCGAATGATCTCTACTACGGCCTCGAGCTTTTCTGGGGTTCTACCTCCAGCAATCACGTGCAGCCCGAGGGCTGCAAAGCGAATACACAGCTGTGCCCCCAACCCCTCCACCGGCCCGACGCCGCTGATGAGTGCTGTAGCCATAAACTTCTCCTTGATTGAGTGCCTACCGGGTCGTTGAACCCGTGGTTGAAGAAAGGTACCGAAGTACCGCAAATTTTTCAGCTTGATGGCATGTCCAAGAATGGGTGAGGCGGATAGATTGAATAAATGTGGAGGCATGACAGATGAAAATTGTTTCTCTATTGCCCAGCGCCACAGAGCTGCTTTGCGAACTTGGGCTTGGCGAAAACCTGGTTGGGGTCAGTCATGAGTGCGACTATCCAGACTTTGTGCTGACGCTGCCCAAGGTCACGCGGAGCCTCATACCCAAGGGTACGCCGAGCGACACGATCAACGCTTTGGTGTCTGAGCAGTTGGTGACCGAGCATGCGCTGTATCACCTGGACTATGATTTGCTGGGAGAGCTGCAGCCTGACTTCTTGGTCACGCAGTCGCTTTGTGAGGTCTGTGCGGTGGCCCAAGATGAGGTGATGCGTGCGATTCAGAAGCTACCCTCTTCCCCGAGGGTGATCAATCTAGAGCCCTCTAGGCTGTCAGATGTCTACGCGACCCTGGGCCTGATTGGACGCGAGACCCAGCGCCAGAGTGCCGCGCAGGCTGCAGTAGACGCGCTAAAGCACCGGGTCGCCCGCGTTAGCGAAAGAACGCGCCGCCATCTCCCTATGGCGCATCGGCCTAGGGTGGTCTTTTTAGAATGGCTTAATCCCCCGTTTAATGCTGGCCACTGGACCCCTGAGTTGATCGAGATGGCGGGTGGCATCAGCCTGTTGGACAATCGTTTTTGTCCCTCCCAGGCCTTGCGCTGGGCAGACATTTGGGCTGCCGCCCCAGATATCCTCTTTGTCGCTTGCTGTGGTTTCGACGAGCAGCGAACGCTCGTGGATATTGCCGCTCTCGTAGGTGAGATGTCGGCAGCGCCGCCGAATCTGCAGACGCTTTTATATCTGGTGGACGGTAATGCTTACCTTAGCCGGCCAGGACCCCGTCTAGTAGATAGTCTTGAGATCATGGCCCATGCCCT
>CENU01040336.1_pt1 | contig 10778 bp, 9 predicted proteins | sample 361331 | NCBI WGS metagenome assembly CENU01 (sample SAMEA2619766, study PRJEB7988) | marine metagenome | isolation source: saline water (ENVO:00002010), including
TATAACGAATTAATAAATAACACTTTTGGAAAAGTTGTTAAAATCGAAGAATGGGGTCTACTCAAACTAAAAAACAAAATTAAAAAAAACAATAAAGGATTTTATATACATTATAAATTTGAAGGTAATAATAAAACTTTAAATGAGATCGAAAAAAAAATAAAAATTGATCCAATAATTTTAAGACATCTAACTGTTAAATATAAAAAATTAGATCTTAAAAATGAATTTTTTAATAATAATGAAAAGAAAAAATAAAAAATTCACTAATAGAAACTCAAATTCACTTAATAAACTAAGTTTATTTCATAAGGCGGATAATAAATTTTCAAAAAAATGTCCACTCTCAGTTAAAAATGCTCCTATTGTTGATTATAAAAATATAAATTTACTAAAAAAATACATTACAGATAATGGTAAAATTATATCTTCAAAAATTACATCTGTTTCGTATGGAAAACAAAAAAAACTTACCAAAGAAATTAAAAAAGCAAAAATACTAGGTTTATTATAAATGGAAATAATTTTACTTGAAAATATTCTAAATTTAGGAAACATTGGTGACAAAGTAACTGTCAAAAATGGTTATGGGAGAAATTTTTTATTAAAACAAGGTAAAGCTCTAAGATTTAGCAAGTCTAATTTAGATTTAGTTAATAAAAAAAAAGATGAACTAAATAAGAAAAATACAGAGATTAAAAATAAATTTAAAGACATTGCAAAAATTATTAATAATAAAACTTTCACCTTTCATAAAGAAAGTAAAGAAAACGGCGAATTATACGGATCTTTAAAACCAAAAGAGATTATTAATATGATTAATGAAAATACTAATGCTGGTGTGAATCCGTCACAAATTATTTTAAAAGATGATTTAAATAAAATTGGTTTATTCAAAGCCGAGATAAACTTCCACTCAGAAGTAAAAGCAAATATTTCAATTAAAATAGATAAAGTTCAATCAAAATAACTTTTCCACAGTCTTTAGAAAAAAGTGCGTAACTTTTCTCTTTATCGATTGTTAATTTTTAATGATAATGATCTTTAGATGGAAGAAGTAAAGTCAATTAAAAAAATTGAAAATAAACAACCTTCAAATCTTGAGGCTGAACAGGCTCTATTAGGTTCAATATTAGTTAATAATGATATCTTGGATGAAATTTCTACAATAATAACTTCAAACATATTTTACGATCCCGCGCATATCAAGATTTATGAAGTAATAGAAAATTTAAACAGTAAAGGAATGATAGCTAACCCGATAACTTTAAAAAATTTCTTTGAAAAAGATAATATGCTCGATGATGTTGGTGGCACTGAATATTTAGTTAAACTAACAAGATTTTCAGGATCAACTAAACAAGCTATTGACTATGCTAAAATAATTCATGAAATGTATCTTAGAAGAGAATTAGTGCAAGTTTCTGACAAATTGTCTAGTGACACATTGAATGCAAATCATAACGAACAAAATGCAGAAAATATAATTGAAAATACAGAAAAATCACTTTACGATTTAGCTGAAAGAGGAAGTTTTTCACAATCTTACTTAAAATTTAATAAAGCTTTAGACCAAACAATTCAAATGGCCACTTTAGCGATGCAAAATGATCAGGGGATTGTTGGAGTTCCTACTGGTTTAACAGATCTCGATGAAAAATTAGGAGGTTTGCATAAGTCAGATTTAATTATCTTAGCAGGAAGGCCGTCTATGGGAAAAACTGCTTTAGCAACCAATATAGCTTTTAACGCAGCTCAACATTTTTCAAATATTCAAAACAAGTCCTCTGTTGCCTTTTTTTCTCTTGAAATGTCCTCAGAACAATTATCAACGAGAATTCTATCTGAACAAGCAAGAATAAAATCTGATGATATAAGAAGAGGTAAAGTTACAGAAGAAGAAATTAATAGATATATTGAAACCTCAAGAAATATTTATAATTTACCTTTATTTATCGATGAAACCCCAGCAATAACAATTGCAGCTTTGTGTAATAGAGCAAGAAGAATTAAGAGATTACATGATGTGGGATTAATTGTAGTTGATTATATTCAGTTGATGAGATCTAGCTCAAGTAAAAATGAAGGTAGGGTTCAAGAAATATCCGAGATTACTCAAGGATTAAAAGCTTTAGCTAAAGAATTATCAGTTCCAGTGCTGGCTCTTTCTCAACTTTCAAGAGCAGTTGAACAAAGAGATGACAAACTTCCTCAATTAGCGGATCTAAGAGAATCAGGTTCTATAGAGCAAGATGCAGACGTAGTGATGTTTGTATATAGAGAGGCATATTATTTAGAGAGAAAACAACCAAAACTGGGTTCAATAGAGCACGCTGAATGGCAGTCAAAAATGAATGACGTTAATGGTTTAGCTGATATAATTTTAGGCAAACAAAGACATGGACCTACTGGTACCATCAAAGTTGAGTTTGAGGGAATTTATACAAAATTCAAAGATTTGAGTAAAAATTAACATAATTTCTTCTTTAGTTATAAAAAATTTCAGATATATCTGATTTAGCTAAATGTTTTCTTTAATCTATAAAAAAATAATCGTTGATTTTCCTAAAATAACTCTTTTCTTTTTGATTACATTAGTAAGTGTTTCTATTTACCAAGCAAAAAACTTTAATTTAGATGCCTCCTCTGATGCCTTATTGCTCGAAGGTGATCCAGATTTGAAATATCTTAGAGAAGTAAATGAGACCTATGGCTCAAAAGATTTTTTAGTTTTAACTTATTCTCCGATTTCAACCTTTGCTGAACAAGATACAATTCTCAATCTGCAATTACTTAAATCTAAGATTGAAAAACTAAACTGGGTAGACAGTGTAATTACTATTATTGATGTTCCTTTGTTAAAAAGTACAGATGAAAATTTAATGGAGAGGCTAAAAAATTATAAAACGTTAGCATATCCAGAAATTGATAAAGAGAGAGGTTTTGAGGAAATTAAAAATAGTCCAATTTATAGAAATTATGTAATCAGTGAAGATGGCAAAACATCAGGGATAGTTGTTTACTTAAAAGAAGACAAAAGATTAAAAGAATATATTAAAGTAAAAGATAAATTTTATTATCAATCAATCGAAAAAGGCCTGTCAAAAGAAGAGGAACTTAATTACAAAAAATTTTTAAAAGAATACGAAGATTATAAAAATTTGTATAATTTAAGAAACCATCAAAATATAGCTGAAGTAAGAGAGGTAATTAGCAGGTATGGTCAAAATGCAGAAATTTATTTAGGTGGAATTCCAATGATTGCCGATGACATGATGAGCTTTATAAAGAATGATATTGTTGTATTTGGGATTGGTGTTTTTATTTTTATAATTTTAACACTCTGGTTTATTTTTAGAAATATAAAATGGGTAATGATGCCATTACTTGGTTGCGCAACATCAGTTATATTTATGATAGGTCTTTTAGGTTTTATTGGTTGGAAAGTAACCGTAATTTCCTCTAATTTCATCGCATTAATGTTAATCTTAAATATGGCGATGAATATTCATGTCACCGTCAGATATTTACAATTTAAGGAAGAATTTCCAGAATATTCAACTCAAGAAGCTGTTTTAATTGCAAGTAAAAAAATGATGATGCCAATAATTTATACTGTTCTTACTACTGTTTGTGCTTTTTTATCTCTTGTATTAAGCGGGATAAAGCCAATTATAGATTTTGGATGGATGATGACTCTCGGATTGGTCGTATCATTACTGGTTACATTTTTATTACTACCTTCTTTATTAGGTTTGCTTTCTAATGATCGTGAAATTAATATTCAAAAAACTAAAAAATCTATTATCACATCACTTTTAGGATCTTTTGCAAAAAAAAATAAACTTACAATTTTTGCATTCACTTTAATAGTAATAATAGTAAGCCTGGTTGGAATCTCTAAACTACAAGTTGAAAATAGTTTCATAAATTATTTTGATAAAGAAACAGAAATATACAAAGGCATGAAAAAAATTGATGATGATTTAGGTGGAACAACACCTTTAAATGTGATTTTAAAATTTCCAATTAAAGAAACAAAATTAATTAAATCAAAAGATGACGACTTTGATGAGTGGGAAGATGAAAACGAAAATGAGGACAAAGCTAAATATTGGTTTACTAGGGACAAGATGGATAAAATAATTAAAGTTCATGAATATTTAGAATCTTTACCAGAAATCGGAAAAGTGCTCTCTTTTGGGTCAATTCTTAAAGTAGCTGAAGATCTAAATAAAAAAGAGTTGCAAAGTTTAGAAATAGCGGTCTTGTATAGCAAGATTCCTGAAGAAATTAAAAAAGAAATTATTACTCCTTATATTTCTGTAGAAAAAGATGAAGCAAGAATAAATTTAAGGATAAAAGACTCTCTAGAAAACCTTAGAAGAGATGAATTAATAAATAAAATAACCTCCGAACTAAATACTAAAATTGGTCTTGAGAAGGATGAATTTAAATTAGTTGGTGTCCTTATATTGTTTAATAATTTGTTACAAAGTCTATTTAAATCACAAATTTTAACTTTAGGTATAGTAATGCTTGGTATATCGGCGATGTTTTTCGTATTATTTAGAAATATTATCGTTTCATTTATTGGTGTAATTCCAAATTTTATTGCTGCTTTTTTTATTCTTGGAATAATTGGTTTATTAGGTATTCCATTAGACATGATGACTATTACAATAGCTGCAATAACAATTGGTATTGCGGTAGATAATAGCATTCATTACATCTATAGATTCAAAGAAGAATTTGCAAAAATTAAGGACTACAATAAAACGCTTGATAGATGTCACGAAACTGTTGGTGTTGCAATTTTAAACACTTCAATTACTATAGTTTTTGGGTTTTCAATTTTGGTTTTATCAAACTTTATTCCAACAATTTATTTTGGTGTATTTACTGGCATAGCTATGTTGTTGGCAATGTTATCTGTTTTAACTTTACTACCTAAATTAATTCTGATTTTAAAACCATTTGGTAAAGAAATAATCGATAATAAATGATAAATAATTTTTTTGATTATTTATTAAATAGTATCAATTTAATGGATTTAGTTTTTGTAATTATTTTAATTTATTGTGTAGTTCAATGCTTTTTAAAAGGATTTTCACTGAGTTTAATTTCTTTCATGAAATGGATTATATCAGCAATTATGACGATTATTCTTGTTCCAAAATTGCAGCCAATAGTAAGTGATTACATTGAGTCGGAATTTATAAAAAATATAGGCCTTGGTGTATCAATCTTTTTTCTAACATTGTTTATAACAATTATTTTAGGAAGGACCTTTGGTAAAGTAGTAACATGGACTGGAGTTGGTTCAATTGATAAAAGTTTTGGGATAATATTCGGTTTTTTTAAAGGTTATATCGTTTCTATTTGTTTATTTTCAATTTTAAATTGGTTTTATCCTTATCAAAATTGGGGTATATCTGCTGAGAAGGCTATTACATTTAATATTATAAGCAAAGGAAGCGAGATTTTAGTGGATGAATTTCCATCTAGCGAAGATTTAATCGACACCAAGGAAAAAATTGAAAAAATTTAAATCAGATAAGCTTAAAGAGGAGTGTGGTATTTTTGGAATATCAAATTATGATGATGCCTCAGCTATGGTTGCTTTAGGCTTGCATGCATTACAACATAGGGGTCAAGAAGGATGTGGTATTGTCTCATTTGATGGAAAAAATTACCATTCTGAAAAAAGACAAGGACTTGTAGGGGATCATTTCACAAATCAAGACGTTTTAAAAAAACTTCCAGGGAAATTTGCAATGGGTCATAATAGATACTCTACTACAGGTGAGACCTCTTTAAGAAACATACAGCCTTTTTTTGCCGATCTGTATATTGGAGGTTTAAGTATTGCTCACAATGGAAATTTAACTAATGCGCTATCGCTGAGAGAAAATTTAGTAAAGAATGGAGCAATTTTTAGAACTACGAGTGACACAGAGACAATTGTTCAACTAATAGCTAGATCAAAAAGAGAGAAATTTTTGGATAAACTTATAGATGCTCTATTTCAAATACAAGGTGGATACTCTTTAATTTTAATGACAAATAAAAAATTAGTAGGTGTAAGAGATCCTTATGGCATTAGACCTCTCATAATTGGGAAATTGAATAAATCTTACATTTTTGCGTCAGAAACATGCGCTTTAGATATTGTTGGGGCCAGCTTTGTAAGAGAAGTGGAGAACGGAGAAATAGTGATTATTGAAAATGACAAGATCAGAACTATTAAACCTTTTCCTAAACAAAAACAAAGACCATGCGTTTTTGAATACATTTACTTTGCAAGGCCTGATAGCCTAATTAATGATAAATGTGCTTATGAATATAGAAAAAAATTAGGTATAGAACTAGCTAGAGAAGCTGATTTGAAAGCTGACCTTGTGGTTCCTGTGCCTGACTCTGGCGTACCAGCTGCTCTAGGATACGCCGAGGAGTCTAAAAAAAAATTTGAACTTGGTTTAATAAGAAATCATTACGTTGGCAGAACTTTCATTGAACCTACACAAAGTATAAGAAGTTTAGGTGTTAAATTAAAGTTAAGTCCAACTAAGACCTTGGTTAAAGGAAAATCTATAATATTAATTGATGACTCTTTAGTAAGAGGAACTACCTGCCATAAAATTGTAAAAATGCTTTATGAGGCAGGAGCTAAGGAAGTCCATGTCAGAATAGCTTGCCCTGAAATAAAATATCCAGACTTTTATGGTGTAGATATGCCTACAAAAAAAGAATTATTAGCTAGCAACAAAACTAATAAAGAAATGGCAGAATATCTTAAGGCAAAAAGTTTAAAATTTTTAAGTTTAGATGGATTGTACCAAGCTTTAATTGGTGAAAAACGAAATGAAAATTTTCCACAATTTAGTGATCACTATTTCACTGGACAATATCCTATAAAACCTCAGGATAGTCTGAACGAAAACATTGTAAAACAACTATCTCTTTTAAGCGGGAAGTCTAGCAATTAGTTTACAACAAATAATTTATTTTTTTTGTTGATGTAAAAGAGTTTGTTGTCAACAATTATTGGCTGAGTTTTCAATTTTGATGGAAGTTTGATAATGCTAACAATTTTACCATATATATCAAGTTTTATTACATAAGAATTTTTAAGGAATACAAAAATTTTATCATCTACCATCAGAATGTTTTTAATTATTAAATTTTTCTTTTTAGTACTAAGAAAATTTGCTGTTTCTTGTGCTAAATCAAGAGAATATATAATTTCACCATCTCGCAAACTTAAAGCAACAAGTAAATTATTTTTTGTTAATAAGAAAACAAAATCATTATTGATTATAGGATTAAAATAGGATGAAAAGTTTTTTTTATACAAAACAGATCCATTTTTAGAATTAATTATATAAAAATTCTCATTTGAAGAAAGTAATATTTTATTATCATAAAAAACTACGTCACTCCCATAAAATAAATTACTTAAGTTTTTTTCTAGTGTTTTATTTAAATTTACAAACCACTTAAGATTAAAAGATTTATTGTCAATTGAATATAGAGATCCATAAGTGTTTAAAAAAAAAACTTCATCATTGCTTAATGATATCTTGTTTTCAAAATTATTGCTTATTACTGTCTGTTCAGACGGAATTAGCTTTATTAATTTTCCGTTTTTTTTGTTAAAAAAGTATAAATCATTATTTTGATTAGCTAGCGTTAAAAATTTTAATGATAATTTCAGATTAGATCTAAAAGGAATATTGTTATTTTTTGCCCAAATTATTTTATCTAAATTTATGTCGTAGGCATAAATAAAGCCAATATTATCTGAAATATAAACAATATCATTTTCTATAATAAAATTTAACTTAATTTTTTTATTTTTATATTTTTTTTTATAGAAATTTAACTTTTTAATTAACTTATTTTTTTGTAACGAGTAAACAAATAAGTTTCCTTTTTGATCGCTTAAAAATATTTTATTTTTTTCATATAGTATATTTTCATTTAAAGTATGTGGAGAAATTTTTTTACTTTTAAGGATTACTTGATTTTTATTATCAAAGCTTAAATTAACTATATTATTTTCTTTATTTAATAAAGTTTGATTCCAAGATAAATTTCTTAGGGGTGCATTAATTATAAAATTAAATTCTTCATTAATTTGAACTATATTATTAAATTTTTCATCAGAAGAAGTTATTTTAACAAAATCCTTAAAAACAGAATTATTTTCAATGTTTGGAATAATATTATCATTTTTCCAGATACCTGTTTTAGTATCGAAAGAACAACTATAAAAAAGAATAAGTAATATTAAAATTTTAAAAAACTGCATTTAATTTTCAAGCAAATTTAAGGCTAATTCTTTTAAGCTTGAATTTTGTTCTATCAATTTGTTCAGTAAAATTTTACTTTTTTCAATTTGATCAATTTTAGAAAAGTAAAGAGCTTTCTTAAAAATTATGAGATCAGTATTTTTTTTATCTAAATTCAATTTTTCAAGTTTTTCGAATAAACTCAATATTTCAATATTATCCTCAATTAAATTTTTTTCTAGAATTGTATTTAAAGCTAAGACTGAATAAAATTTATTTTCACTTAAAATAATTTCTTTATAATAATTTGTGGCACTTTCGTTTTCACCATTGCCGAGAAGAATTCCAGCTTTAATATATTTTTCGGAAATAAAGAAATTTTTTTTATCTTGATTCTCTTTCCAAACAAAAAAAGAAACAATAATAATAATAAACATAATTAAAATTGATATAATTTTACTTAAATTATTTTTTACAAATAACTTTAAATTTTCTTTTGTGTCAGTTATTTTATTTTCACTCTGTTCCATTTAAAAAATATTTTTTTGAAGGAAATTTTTTTGATTTTACGTCTCTAGTATATTTTTTTACAGCATTTTCAATTATCTTGGTCAAATTTGAGTATTTTTTTACAAATTTTGGATAAAATCCACTTATACCGAGCATATCATCAGTAACTAATATTTGACCATCGCAGCATGAGGAAGATCCTATCCCAATTGTTGGTATCTTGACTGAATTTGTAATAATTTTAGAAGCTTTTTCTGTTAGACATTCAAGGATAATTGCAAAAGCTCCAGCCTTTTCAATTAACTTGGCTTCATCGAGAAGGGAATTTATTTCTCTTATCGATTGCCCTTCTAGCTTAAATTTATTTTTAAATTGTGGCGTATATCCAATATGACCCATAACAGGAATTTTTTTTTGGACTAAATATTTTAATATTTTAAAATTATTTTTATAATTTTCTATTTTTACAGCATCACATCTTGTTTTTTTAACAATTAGCCTAGCATTTTTTAAAGCTTTATTAAGTGAGTTATAAGTACCTTTTGGCATATCAACAACAAATAAAGCTTTCTTTACACCCATTTTAACACTTGAAGCATGGTGAATTATGTTTTGTAAACTAATTTTATGAGTATTTTTATGACCATAAAGTACATTAGCCATTGAATCTCCTACCAAAACTATATCACAATAATTATCTAAGATTTTTGCTATACTTTTTGAATAAGCTGTTAAACTTACAATTTTCCTTTTACCTTTCATTAAAATAATTTTTTTGATTTTTTGTTTCATTATTCTAATTCAATTGTACTCGGCGGTTTTGAAGTAATATCATAAACTACCCTGTTAATACCCTTAACATTATTCACAATTTTGTTGGATATTCTATCTATAAATTTTTTTGGGAAACTGTAATAATCAGCTGTCATACCATCATGTGATGTTACAGCTCTTAATAAGCAAATATTTTCGTATGTTCTTGAGTCCCCCATAACGCCTACTGTTTTTATTGGAAGCAATGCTGCATAAGCTTGCCAAATTTTATGATAAAGATTATTTTTTTTTAATTCTCTTATATAAATATCATCAGCTTCTTGTAGTATTTTTATTTTTTCATGTGTGATGTTACCAATTATTCTAATTCCTAATCCTGGACCAGGAAATGGGTGTTTATGATTTATTTCATCAACCAAATTTAAAGATTTTCCTAAAACTCTGACTTCATCTTTAAAAAATTCTTTGAGTGGCTCAATTAACTTTAATTTCATAACTTTTGGAAGACCTCCAACATTATGATGAGATTTAATTTTTGATGTTTTACTACCAGTTGATGATTTGCTTTCAATAATGTCAGGATAAAGAGTGCCTTGAGCTAAAAATTTTACTCCTTTATATTTTTTTGCTTGTTTTTCAAAAACATTAATAAATAATTTCCCTATAATTTTTCTTTTTTTTTCAGGATTGGAAATATTTTTTAATTTATTAACAAATAATTTAGATGCATTGATTAATTTTACATTTAATTTATATTTTTTTTTAAAGATCTGATAAGTATATTTAAATTCATTTTTTCTCATTAAACCTGTATCGACCATAATACAAATTAAATTTTTTTTTATAGCTTTATTGATAAGTAATGCAGCAACACTACTATCTACTCCTCCGGATAAGGCGCATATAACTCTACCATTTTCTGTTTCATCTTTAATTTCTTTAACTAATCTGTTTTTTTGTGAATTGATATTCCAATTCTTTTTGATTTTACAAATTAAAAAAAGGAAATTTTTAAATATTTGTTTTCCATTATCTGTATGGGTAACTTCAGGATGAAACTGAACTCCAAAAATTTTTTTTTTTAAATTTTCAATTATTGTAAGCTTTGAATCTTTTGTGGAAGCAATAATTTTAAAGCCTAAAGGTAATTTTATAACAGCATCTTCATGACTCATCCAAACTAATTTTTTTTTTTTTAAA
>CENU01062064.1_pt1 | contig 10778 bp, 7 predicted proteins | sample 361331 | NCBI WGS metagenome assembly CENU01 (sample SAMEA2619766, study PRJEB7988) | marine metagenome | isolation source: saline water (ENVO:00002010), including
ATACACGGTTATATATGCAGTTTAATTTATAGGCAATCTTAAAAAGACTATTTTTTTCACAACGGTAAATCAACGCTTACGATCTTGCATGCACGTTGCCTTGTGGTGGATGGTCAGATGTTTTATGAAGAAGCTGTTTGTATCGAGATGGATTTGAAACTTGTAAAGAGATAGGTAGTTGCTTTATAGATAGCCGATATAAGTAAGCAGGAGAGTAGTTATGAAGTTATATTTGTATTTTGTTGGATGTGTTGTGGCCTTGTTGGTGACGGGTTGTGGTGTTCCTCAGGAGGAGCATGATGCTGCGGTGGCGCAATTGCAGGCGGAGCGAGTCGAGGTCGAAGAGACATTGAGTGGTAAAGTTTCTGATTTGGAGAGTGTGGTTAAGTCGGAGAAAGCGAAAAGTAAGTCGATACGCTTGGAGCTGGAGAGCACGGAGCGTAAGTTGAAAACGTCTCAGCAAAAAGTGCTTTCAGCAACGAAAGAGGCGGCGACGGCAAAGGCTAAAATTGCCTCGTTGAATAAAGAGTTGAGTCGTGCGGAGTCTGCCACCAGTCGGGTTAAGGATCAGTTGTCATCGGCGCAAGGGCAGGTGGCGAGCATCGAAACGGAACGGGATGAGTTGCAGAGCCGGTTGGATATGTTCATGAAGAATATGAGTGCACTGGATAACGGGGGTAGCCAATCGTTGCCGGATCCGGATACGTCTTTGGTTGTGGAGACGGGGGCTGGTAATGCGGATTTAGAATTCCTGCCACCGAAGGAGCAAGCGCGGGTGTTACTGGAGCGGATGAGCACGAAGTAAGGCTACCTTGCAGATAGGTTTTGAAGAACCCGTCGGGTGATGGCCCGGCGGGTTTTTTAGTCGACTTGAATGAGTGCGTGAACGGAAAGGTCGGCCAGCTTGGACCTGCCGTTTAGTGATGTGAGTTCGAGTAAAAAAGTGGCGCCGACGAGTTCAACATCGAAGTGGGTTTGGATGAGTTTATGGGCGGCAGACACGGTGCCGCCTGTGGCGAGAACATCGTCTATGAGTAGAACCCGTTGGCCGCTTTGGAGGGCATCGGTCTGCATCTCAAGTGCGTCGCTTCCGTATTCAAGATCGTAGGATTGCTGGTGTACGGTTCCGGGAAGTTTGCCGGGTTTGCGGATGAGGGTGGTTCCGCAGCCGAGGGCATAGGCGAGGGCGGCGGCGAAGAGGAAGCCGCGGGATTCGATCCCGGCAATTTGGTCGAGTTGATCGTTTTGATGATGGGTTTTGAGAGTTTCAATGGTTTCGTTAAAGTGATGGGGGCTGCTCAGCAGGGGGGCGATGTCTTTGAACTGAATGCCGGGTTTGGGGAAATCGGGGATGGTGCGGAGTGCGTCGTGTAATGTTTTCATGAGGTTCCTTTAATTGGTTGCGCGTATAATAGGGCGTATGGGTGTCGTTGCCAAGTCAGCTTCGAAATGATACGTCTACGTTATGAGATGGTTCATTTTATGGTTATTGTTGGTATCGCAGGTGCAGGCGAATGATTTTTTTGGGATTCCGATTTTGGGCGAGCCGAAGGACCAGATGCATGCGATGATCCATCAGTTGATGGAGGGGGATTATAAGAAAGCACGGGGTTATTTGGAGCAGTTGAAGAAGTCTTCTCCGGCCGTAGTGGGCTCATTGACACTCGGGGATTTGACGCTGCCGTGTCTGGATTTTGAGGAGGAGCCGAATCCGGCGTGTGCGGCGTGTGAGGGGCGGGGAAAAGTGGTGGATGCGCATGCGTTGCGCTATCTGCAATATAAGCTGGATGGAGGCCTGGAGGAGATGCAGGGGTTAAAGGTGGCCTGGAAAGCGGCATTCGAGGCGTTCGAGTTGCGGCGGGCTTGCGTGCCGGATCGAGAGGTTTTTCAGGGCCGGGTGGTGAGGGTGGAGTCGGATGCTTTTGTGGCGCAATGTGATGAGGGGCGTACGGTGTGTTTGATGGGTGTGGTTACGGATGGCTATGGAGCGGGTGATCCGTTGGTCTGTTATGTCTGGCCGATGAAGGGTCGGAAGCATCCGTTTGAGACGGCAGATGGGGTGTCGATGGAGTTGGCGGTTTATACGCTGAACTTATGGTGGGATTATTGAGCTTAGAAGATCTAGGGTGGAGTGCCTTTTTTGCGAAGCAACTGGAGAAGGAGGATGGTTCGCGTGGGAAGCAGGCGGCGCGCGTGGTGGCCATACACAAGGGTGCATGCGAGGTGTCGAACGGGGTGGAGGTGCGGCCGGCGAAGATGACGGGTCGGTTGCGGCATCAGGCGCGGTCGCGGAGTGATTATCCGACCGTGGGCGATTGGGTGTTGGTGAAGGATTTTGACAAGGGGGAGTTTGGGCGCGTGGATCGGGTGCTGGAGCGGCAGTCGGTGTTGCGTCGGAAGAGTGCGGGTCGATCTTCTCGGGAGCAGTTGATTGCGTCGAACTTAGATCGGGCGTTTATTGTGCAGGGAGTGGGTGCAGGATTTAGTCTGAAGCGGATCGAACGCTATCTGGTGATGGTGCATGAGAGTGGGATTGAGCCGGTGATTGTGCTGACGAAGCGAGATTTGTTGGATGCCGATGCGTGTGAGGAGGTGGAGCAGGAGGTGAAATGCCACTTGCCGGGCGTGCCGGTTTATTTGATGAGTAATGAGACGGGCGAGGGTTTGGCGGCCGTGACGGAACTGTTTGAGGCGGGGATGACGTGTTGTGTGATTGGGGTTTCGGGGGCGGGGAAATCGACGCTGCTGAACCGGATATTGGGGGAGGAGCGGCTGTTTACGTTGCCGGTGCGGGAGTCGGATGGTAAGGGGGTGCACACAACGACGTGGCGGGAGTTGATTACTTTGGAGAACGGGGCGCATGTGGTCGATACCCCGGGGATGCGCGAGTTGGGGAATATGGAGGCGGAGAGCGGAATTGGGGAGACGTTTGAAGATGTGCAGGCGTTAGCGGCTGGCTGCCGCTTTGGCGATTGCGCCCATGTGCAGACGGAGGGGTGTGCGGTGGTGGCTGCGGTGGAGACGGGTGTGTTAGCGCGGGAGCGGTATGATCATTATGTGCGGTTGATGAGTGAGGCGGCGCGGTTTTCGGCGGGGATGGTTGAGAAGCGTGAGCAGGATCGGCGGCTGGCGCGTTTCCGGCGTACGTTACAAGAGGGGCGGTCTAAACCGGAGGAGCTGGAGTGAAGCGATTTGAGTTGGAGATGCAGGTGCGGGATTATGAATGCGATGTGCAGGGCATCGTGAACAATGCGGTCTATCAAAACTATTTGGAGCATGCGCGGCATGAGTTTTTGCATGCGGTTGGGTGTGACTTTCATGCGTTACGCGCAGAGGGGTGGGAGCCGGTGGTGGTGCGGGCGGATATTCACTATCGGCTTTCGTTGCGACCGCGGGATCGTTTTCGGTCGACGGTGGAGCTGAGGCGGGCGGGTCGGGTGCGATTTGTCTTTGTGCAGCAACTTATTCGGGTGGCGGATGAACGGGTGGTTGTGGAGGCTGAAATTACGGGGGTTTTTACAAAAAATGGCCGTCCGGTGGCGCCTGATCCGTTTGAAAAAATAGTTGCGTCGGAAGACTAGAATTCCTACTCTTTCGTCATTCGGGAATTATATATCGATCAATAATAACCGATTAAATTGGTAAGGAAGAGCTGAGATCAACGTTGTCTTTGAAGTGGGGCAGGGACGTTGGTTTTTTTGCGCCTAGGAATAAGTTGATGAAAACGGGTGGTTTGTGATGCAAAATAACGTAATCGAAAATGAGTTTGGACATCCTGAGGGTGCGGGTCTGTATCGGGCAGATTTTGAGCACAGTAGTTGTGGCATCGGATTTGTGGCGAATTTGAAGGGCGCGAAGAAGCATGCGGTCATTACAGATGCGTTGGGTATGCTGGCATGTATGGAGCATCGCGGGGGAACGGGCTTTGATGTGAAGAGCGGCGATGGTGCGGGGATTCTGTTGCAAATTCCGCATGCGTTGTTTGCGGAGGTGTGTCCGCAGGTGGGTATCGAGCTGCCGGCGGCGGGAGAGTATGGTGTGGGGATGACGTTTTTTCCGCGCGATGAGCAGCAACAGGTAGCATGCAAGGCGATCATTGAACGTCACCTTGAGCAGTTTGGGTTGCCGTTATTGGGGTATCGAGTGGTGCCGGTGGACAGTCAGGATTTGGGTCGGGATTCGGCGGAGACGGAGCCGAGTATCCAGCAGATATTTATCGCAAAGCCGGAAGGTATGAGTGCGGAAGTGTTTGACCGGAAGCTGTTTGTGTTTCGTAAATATACGGAGCGGGTGGCGAGTGAAACTGTGGAGGGCATCGGGCCGGAAGGGTTGAACATTATTTCCTGTTCCTACAAGACGATCAACTACAAGGGGCAGCTGAATACGGAGCAGGTGCCCAACTATTTTCTAGATCTGCAGGATGAGATGGCGGAGAGTGCGATTGCATTGGTTCACTCGCGGTTTTCGACGAATACATTCCCCTCGTGGAAGCTGGCGCAACCGTTTCGTTATATCGCGCACAACGGTGAGATCAACACGAACAAAGGGAACATCAACTGGATGCGGGCGCGGGAAGCCCTGCTGGAATGTTCGGCGTTCACGGCGGATGAGTTGGAGATGATTTTCCCGATCTGTGATTTGGCGGCTTCTGATAGCGCGAATCTGGATATGGCGATTGAGATGTTGGTACTCAGCGGCCGTTCGTTGCCACATGTGCTGATGATGTTGGTGCCAGAGGCGTGGCAAAATGATTCGAAAATGAGCCCGGAGAAGCGGGCGTTCTATGAATTTTACTCGGCGATTTCGGAGCCGTGGGATGGGCCCGCTTCGGTCTGCTTTACGGACGGTGTGTTGGTGGGGGCGACGTTAGACCGGAATGGGTTGCGTCCGTCGCGTTATTGCCTGACGGATGATGATACGTTGATTATGGCGTCGGAGAGTGGCGTGATTAATGTGGATCACGGTAAGGTGGTGATGCGGGGTCGGCTGCAGCCGGGCAAGATGTTTGTGGCGGATTTGGAGCAGGGTCGGATTATTTCAGACGAAGAGCTGAAGATGGACTTGTGCTCGCGTCAGCCGTATCAGGCATGGCTAGATGAGTCGATGCTCTATCTGGATGAGCTGCCGAGTGTGGGGGCGGAGGTCGAGGCTCCAGAGCGGGATGCGTTGTTCAAGCAGCAGCAGACGTTCGGCTATACGTATGAGGATATCATCGAGATCTTGAAGCCGATGTCGACGGGGGGCAAAGAGCCGTTGGGGTCGATGGGAGCGGATAATCCGCTGGCGGTACTTTCGGATCGTCCGCAGCAGTTGTCGCACTATTTCAAGCAGTTGTTTGCGCAGGTCACCAATCCTCCGATCGATCCGATTCGGGAGCGGGTGGTCATGGATTTGAGGACGTATGTCGGGGGCTTTAAGAATATTTTAACGGAGTCGGCGGAGCATTGTCGGCGGATTGCGATTCAGCAACCGGTACTGACGCATGAGGCGTTTGCGAAGTTGGCGGCGTTGGATGTGGCGGGCTTCCGGTCGCAGAAGATTGATATTGTATTTGAAGTGACGGGTGAAGCGGGCGCTCTGGAGCGGGCATTGGAGCGGGTGTTTGTGGATGCGGAAGCGGCGATCGATGCGGGTTGTTCGGTGTTGATTTTGAGCGACCGTGCAACGGATCGGGAGCATGCGGCGATTCCTTCTTTGCTGGCGGCATCGGCGGTGCATCATCACTTGATTCGAGCGGGTAAGCGCGGTCGTGCGGATGTGATTGTGGAAGCGGGTGATGTGCGGGAAGTGCATCATTTCGCAACGGTGTTGGGATATGGAGCGTCGGCGGTTTATCCGTATCTGGCACTGCATACGATTGAACAGATGGAGCAGGATGAGTTGCTGGAGGGCTTAACGGCGGCGGCGGCCATTCAGAAGTATATCAAGGCGGTAAATAGCGGCTTGTTGAAGATATTTTCGAAGATGGGCATTTCGACGCTGGCATCGTATCAGGGGGCTCAGATTTTTGAGATTCTGGGTTTTAGTACGCCGGTGGTGGAGAAATATTTTACGGGTACGATTAGCCGGATTGAGGGCCTTAGCTTGGATGATATTGCGCATGAGGCGTTGCTCAAACATCGCAAGGGGTATCCCACGCGCGGCGGTGCGGCGAAGGTGCTTGATCCGGGCGGGGAGTATGCGTGGCGGAAAGATGGCGAGCGTCATCTGTTCAACCCGGAGACCATTCGGTTGCTACAGGAGAGTACGCGGGAAGCGGACTATGAGCAGTATAAGGAGTACTGTTCGAAAGTGGATGATCAGAGCCAAGCCGCTTACACGTTGCGGGGGTTGATGGAATTTCGATCGGATCGGACATCGATTCCGCTGGAAGAGGTGGAGCCGGCGGAGAATATTTTGAAGCGGTTTGCAACGGGCGCGATGTCGTTTGGTTCGATTTCGTGGGAGGCGCATACGACGCTGGCCATTGCGATGAACCGAATTGGTTCGAAGTCGAACTCGGGAGAGGGCGGCGAAGACGAAGTGCGGTATGAGAAGCTGCCGAACGGAGACGATATGTGTTCGGCTACGAAGCAGGTGGCCTCGGGCCGTTTCGGAGTGAACAGTTATTATTTAAGCCAAGCGCGTGAGCTACAGATTAAGATGGCGCAGGGGGCGAAGCCGGGCGAGGGAGGACACTTGCCGGGGCATAAAGTGAATGGTTGGATTGGGCGTGTGCGGGGTTCGACACCGGGCGTAGGCCTGATTTCGCCGCCCCCGCACCATGATATTTATTCGATCGAGGATTTGGCGCAGTTGATCTATGACCTGAAGAACAGCAACCGTGATGCGCGGGTGAATGTGAAGCTGGTATCGGAGAGTGGGGTCGGTACGATTGCGGCAGGGGTGTGTAAGGCGAAGGCGGATGCGGTGCTGATTGCCGGATTTGACGGAGGCACGGGTGCTTCGCCATTGAGCTCCATCAAGCATGCGGGGCTGCCGTGGGAAATCGGTTTGTCCGAGACGCACCAAACGCTGGTGCGGAACCGGTTGCGCAACCGAATTGTGGTGCAGACGGATGGGCAGATGAAGACATCGCGTGACTTGGCGATTGCGACGTTGCTGGGTGCGGAAGAGTGGGGTGTTGCGACGGCGGCACTGGTGGTGGAAGGGTGTATTTTGATGCGGAAGTGTCATACCAATACCTGTCCGGTCGGCGTGGCGACACAGCGCCCGGAGTTGCGGGCGAAGTATCAGGGTGATCCCGATCATGTGGTGACGTTCTTTGAGTTTTTGGTGGCGGGCTTGCGCGAGATTATGGCGGAGCTGGGCTTCCGTACGGTGGAGGAGATGGTGGGGCAGTCGCACTGTTTGAAGTTCCGCGATGAGGTGGATCACTGGAAGTATAAAAACCTGAACCTGAGTCCGATTTTGTTTAACGAGCAAATGGGGGCGGAAGAGGGTACCTATCAGTCGAAAGAGCAGAACCATATGCTGGAAGAGATTATCGATTGGAAGCTGATTGAGGCGGCGAAACCGGCGCTGGAGAATGCGGAGAAGGTGAACGCTTCGTTTGATGTTGTGAATACGGATCGAAGCATCGGCACGGTCTTATCGCACGAGGTGACGAAGGTGTATAAGGGCGATGGACTGCCGGATGGAACGGTGCATATGAAATTGCAGGGTTCGGCTGGACAGTCGTTGGGTGCGTTCATGTGCAAGGGCATTCATTTGGAGCTGGAGGGCGATGCGAACGATTATGTGGGCAAGGGCCTGTCGGGCGGTGAGCTGACGATCTATCCAAACAAGCGGGCGCCGTTTGTGGCGGAGGATAATATTGTTGTGGGCAATGTCTGCTTCTATGGGGCGACGGGTGGTAAGGCGTATATTCGGGGCGTTGCGGGCGAACGTTTCTGTGTTCGCAACTCGGGGGTGGCAGCCGTTGTCGAGGGCATCGGGGATCATGGTTGTGAGTATATGACGGGCGGAACGGTCACGGTGCTGGGTCGCACGGGTATTAACTTTGGAGCGGGCATGTCGGGTGGCATGGCGTATGTATTTGATGTGGAGGGTGATTTCACAACGAAGTGCAATATGGAGATGATCGAGTTGGAGAGCGTGACGGATGCGGCAGAGCAGGCAGCACTGAAAGCAGAAGTGGCGGAGCATCAGCGGCGAACGGGTTCGACGCGGGCGGTGGAGATTTTGGCGGACTGGGAGGCAAATGTGCAGCGGTTCGTGAAGGTGATTCCGACGGATTATAAGCGGATGCTCAGCTATATTGAGCAGGCGAGAGCCACGCAGCAGTATGGCACGGAAGAGGAGATCGTGGACGCGGCGTTTGATATGCATTTGTCCAATTTGGCGAATTAGTTTGGGAGCAATACGATGGGAAAATTAACCGGTTTTATTGAGTATGTGCGGGAAACCAATCCGATGCGTCCGGAGACGGAGCGGGTCAAGGATTGGGACGAGGTGTATGTGTTGCGTGAGGAGAAGACCTGCCAGACGCAGGGCGCGCGTTGTATGGATTGTGGCGTTCCGTTTTGCCATCGGGGTGAGTTGATGAAGGGGGGCGCGAGTGGCTGCCCGATTAACAACTTGATTCCGGAGTGGAATGATTTGATCTATCGGGGTCGGTGGCAGGAAGCGCTCGACCGGTTGCACCATACCAATAATTTTCCAGAGTTTACGGGGCGGGTCTGTCCGGCGCCGTGTGAGGCGGGTTGTGTGTTGTCGATCAATGAACCGGCGGTAACGATTCATGATAATGAGCGCGCGATAATCGACAAAGGATTTGAGATGGGCTGGGTGGTTGCGGAGCCGCCCGAAATTCGGACGGATAAAACGGTAGCCGTGGTGGGATCGGGCCCGGCGGGTCTGGCATGTGCGGCGCAGTTGAATCGGGCGGGGCACCATGTGACAGTATTTGAGCGGGATGACCGGATTGGCGGGCTGCTGATGTATGGCATTCCCAACATGAAGTTGGATAAGGACGTGGTGCAGCGTCGCGTGGATCTGCTGGAGGCGGAAGGTATTGTTTTCAAAACCGGCGTGGAAGTGGGTCGGGATGTGTCGGCGACGGAGCTGAAGGAGCAGTTTGATGCGGTGGTGTTAGCCACCGGCGCAACAAAACCGCGGGATCTGCCGGTGGAAGGGCGGGAGTTGAAAGGGGTTCATTTTGCGATGGAGTTTTTGCACGCGAATACGAAGAGCTTGTTGGACAGTGAGTTGGCCGACGGCAACTATATTTCGGCGAAGGATAAAAAGGTGGTGGTCATCGGTGGGGGTGATACGGGGACGGATTGCGTGGGCACGTCGTTGCGGCATGGCTGTGAAAAGGTGACGCAGCTTGAGATTATGCCGAAGCCGGATGCGGACCGTAACCGGGTGTCGAATCCGTGGCCGCAGTGGCCGTCTAATCTGAAGGTCGATTATGGCCAGGCGGAAGCGATTGCGTTGCAGGGGAAAGATCCGCGTAATTTCATGGTGATGACGAAAAAGTTTGAGGGGGATGCGGACGGTAATTTGGTCGCGATGCACACGGTGCAGATTGCGTGGAAGCAAGATGAGAATGGCCGGATGCAGATGGAAGAGGTAGCGGGCAGCGAGAAGCGGGTGGAGGCGGATCTGGTGCTGTTGGCAATGGGCTTTTTAGGACCGGAAGATGTGTTGGGAGACCAGTTCGAGCTGGAGCGGGATGCGCGGTCGAACTATCAAGCGGAGCACGAAGTCTATACCACAAACGTCGATAACGTTTTTGCGTGCGGCGATGCACGTCGTGGACAATCGCTAATTGTTTGGGCGATCAACGAAGGCCGTGGTGCAGCACGTCAGGTAGACCTGCATTTGATGGGCGATACGGTTTTACCCTAATCGTTCCTGAAAAAGGGCGGATCAAAAAAGTCGCTCTCGGGCGGCTTTTTTTATGGCAGGAAGGTTTCGATGAAGCGCGGGGCATCGAAGTGCTCGGCGAAGAGGTCGATGATCATCTGGTGTTTGTTGCGGTCGTAGAGCTGCAATTTGGTGTTGCGGAAGCATTGGTAGAGTACTTGGTCGGAGTCGGCAGTATCTTTCTCCACGGCAAAGGCGGGGACGTTGGTATGGGCGAGGATTTCAAGGGTGCGTGCATCGGGATAATCGTCGGAGGCGCAGGTGAGAATAATGCCGCCGATGGAGTCGTCCGCTAGGGAGTCGCTGTAGTCGAGGATGCGTTGGAGCCGACGGTGGGTGCCCGCGGCGATCACGGCGATATCGCGAGCCTTGAGGCGTAGGGCAGGATTAAACTCTTCGTAGTCTTGCGAGATGATTTTTACTTTTCGACAGGGCTGCTGCCCGCTGTCGGTTGTGAGGGCGGCGTTGAGCGGCTTCATGGAGGGGAAGCTGTTGGAGATGAGTTCCATGGAGGGGTTGTTGAGGTATTCGACTTGGGGCATGTACCCGAAAACGTTGAGGGGCGGAGCCCAGTCAGGAAAGATGCGCTGGAGAGCGGCTTCGGTAAGAACGGAGGCCATTTGATCGAGCTTTTGGGGCAGCACTTTGTTGAAGAGAACCCCGCCGACCTGATTATGATTATGGGCAAAATAGGAGAGGTCCACTTCGAGTTCGTCGAGGGTGCGACCCAGACCGCCTCCCACGAGGTAGAGAATGCGGGCCTTCAGCAGATTGGCAACACGGGCGTTGGAGAGACCCACGACGGAGCCGACGCCGGGGTGTCCGGTGCCTTCGGCGATGATGATCTTTTTGTGAGATAGGGCGTCGAGACTGCGCTGGATGGAGGCTTCGAACTGTTCGGTTAT